>Ga0247609_10002560_pt1 | contig 19124 bp, 17 predicted proteins | sample 172DNAGHGlowgp2_FD_193487 | JGI IMG/M metagenome (GOLD analysis project Ga0247609, IMG submission 193487) | Sheep rumen microbial communities from Palmerston North, Manawatu-Wanganui, New Zealand - 1728 DNA GHGlow gp2 | ecosystem: Host-associated > Mammals > Digestive system > Stomach > Rumen ...
GAGCTCTTTTGTAAGAAGCTGTTTGTATTTTCGTTGTTTATTTAGATATATAAATACTTTCTTTATAAAAGGTTTGTGCCATATTTCCTCGAAATTAATGTCGAGATTTACAACATGAATTTTGTCAGACAATTGGTAAAAAATAGGTTTGTTTTTCCCTTCAGTAATAATGATGGTAATATCATAGTTGTAGTGTTCAACGAAGTAATTAGCCTTCATTGTTAATACTCTTGCTACTCCATCTGCAGTATAGAGTTGAGGAGTTATATATGCGATTTTTAAAGGTTTGGACATAATTAAAATGCATTTTCTGCAAAATTAAGTAATAATTCTGATACAACCAAATGAAATATGAAATAAATGTTGTATATTTGTAGCAAATTATAAATAGTTGCTCATTATTAATATCTTCATAAATATGAAATACGATTATTTAATTGTCGGGTCTGGCCTTTTTGGTTCTGTTTTTGCTTATTGTGCTAATAAGCAGGGAAAACGTTGTTTGGTTGTTGATAAAAGACCTAATTTAGGTGGAAACTTGTATTGTGATAGAGTCTCAGATATTAATGTCCATAAATATGGCCCCCATATTTTTCATACATCAAATAAGAAAGTATGGACTTTCGTGAATTCGATTGTTGAGTTTAACAGATTCACAGAGTCTCCTGTAGCTTTTTATAAGGGAAAGGCCTATAATCTTCCATTCAACATGAATACCTTTGCCCAGATGTGGGGTGTGTTGACTCCAGATGAAGCAAGGCAGAAAATTGCGGAACAAAGAAAAGAAATGGATGGAAAAACTCCTTCAAATTTGGAGGAACAAGCTATCTCTTTGGTAGGAAGAGATATTTATGAACGTTTGATAAAAGGCTATACAGAAAAACAATGGGGACGAAAGTGTGCAGAATTACCACCGTTTATTATCAGACGTCTGCCTGTAAGATTCGTATACGACAATAATTATTTCAATGATATCTATCAGGGCGTTCCTGTTGGTGGATATAATAAATTGATTGATGGTTTGTTAGAGGGTATTGATACGAAGGTTAATACGGATTTCTTTGAGAATAGGGAAAAGTTCGAAGCGATGGCCGATAAAATAGTTTTTACAGGAAAGATTGATGAGTTCTATGATTATAGATATGGAAAGTTGGAATATCGAACAGTTCGTTTTGAGAATGAGGTTTTGAATACGCCTAATTATCAAGGCTTGGCGCAAATCAATTATACGGATGCTGATGTTCCTTATACGCGAATTATAGAACATAAGCATTTTGAGTCTTTTGCTGACGATGTTTATAAGAATCCACAAACCGTCATAAGTCGTGAATACTCCGTTGAATGGACAGATGGTATGGAACCATATTATCCGATTAATGATGATAAGAATACCATTCTATATAAAAAATATGAAGCGTTAGCTCAGAAAGAGAATTCTGTAATCTTTGGAGGTAGATTGGCTGAATATAAGTATTATGATATGGGGCCGATCGTTGAAAAGGTCTTGAATATGTTTTAATACTATTCAACTAAATAATCAAATTGATAACACCAGTTATGTAGAGCGTATTTCTTACCCATAATCTCTACATGTTTGTTGATGCCTTGAGAATCTCGTAGATTTCCTCTTGGCCCTATTCGCCAACCGCTTTTCCAATACTCACCATTGACAGCATAACGTATCTTACATCCATGAGGGGATTCTTTACATTTGATAATAATGGTATCGCCATCCAGATTGACATTAGAAATTATATCAACATTGTCTTTCCGAATGACGTTAAAACCATAGTTGCTTACTTTCTTGACAGAAACAGTGTCAAAGCATAGGGGAGGAGAGGGTACATTAAAGAGTATGTGTACCTCGTTATCCTTAATTTCCGTATTGATGGGAACTACACCAATAAAGCGCTTCTCATGATGGAGCAAATCGAGAACAGACTCTGCGACAAGGTGTCCAAATCTTTTCTGACTAATTCCATCTGGATGTAATGACTCGTTTACATAAGAATAGGGATACATTGGGCCACTTGCCCAGAATACAGAATCATCTCTGATAAGTTCCATTTGGGCTTGTGGCGTTTGGGTCTCTAAGCCATAGAAATGATTAGGCTTGTATCTTTTACCTTTTGTGACGACATTTGATTGGTAACAAATAAACCGGATGTCATTTGATTGATGTGTGATACTTTTAATGTCTGCATTAAGATCCTGATACATCTGTTTTAATGATGCCTTATAATCCGTTTCAGGATAATCGGCTATGTCAGATTCTCCTTGCATCCAACAAATTGCGGGAATACTGAAATCCCATCCTCTTTCTTGAGCAATTTTATATGCACAGGTTATCTCTTCTATAAATTTGTTGTAAGGAGAAGAGTCTTTCATCAGGTTTTTGATTGGTTGCATGCCGAGTCCTCCAGGAAAGATGCAGATAATCGTGTCTTCTCCCGTCTTTGAGGCGAGAGATTCTGCCATACCATAGATGGATAATTCAAAAGATCGTTTATCATAGTGAAATAGCCTTTTGATATATTGCTTTATTCTACTGGTTGGATCATAATATCCGAAAGCATAATCTAAATGCTCTGTAACAATTCTTCCATTATAGTTGATTCGAAGAGAATCAAAATCGGTAATTCGTATGGCTTCCTCGCCAAGAGCATAGCTTTGTCCATACACAGGAATACATAGAACAACTTTATGCCCCCAATCGGTTGTCTTCTCTTTAATATATAAATAGGTGAAATAACCGATAATGACAACAACAATAACGATAAATAGTTTTTTAAAACGATTCATGTTTAATATTTAATTCTTTAGAATGCAAAGATACAACAAAAACTAGAAAAAACATCTTTTATTACTAATTTTTTTCAAAACGTTATAAACTCACAATTTTAATCATGAATTCCATTTTATTACGAATATAATTATTATAGTTACAATAATCTCATAATTTAAAGCCAGTTTCAACCAAAGCCTTAAGTTGCTCTGCAGACAGATTGGTGATTCCTGTCTTTTCTATAAGAGAATAGGGCTCTTTGTTTTTGCTGATAACGTATTTTCGCTCTTTGCCGTCAATTGTCGCAAGAAGATGGAAGTTACCCTTATAGGCTTGCTCTATACGGATATTGGCAACAGAATGACCATTGATAGTCTGTTCTGATGCACACAACTCGTCTTGATATTCCCCCCATGATTTCAGATGATGGATAATCGTAGCTTCAACTCTCCCAATCCATTGCTCTGAAACGCCATACTTTTCTGCGATTGGGCGGAAATGTTTCAAAGACTCAACTACCTCTCGAATAATAGCATCAGGTCTGCGAATACCATTATCCCTGGCAAATTGGATTACGTCTTCGCGAGAGATATCCTCCAATTTTCCTCCAATCATCAGACAATGTTCCATGTTGGCTAGATAACCACCCGTGTCAAAGATATAGGTCATATCGTATGCAGGCGAGATTCGCCATGTACCTTGACGATTCATGATGAAAGTGAAGTTCTTATTATGATCATCAGTATTGTTTGCAAGTATATTAAACACCATTCTGCGAAACACTTCCTGACAATCCACTTCTGGCAAATGTAACTTGCGACACACCATCAAGAGCTTTTCATAGCTATCTGCCTCTGGCATCATAGCAGCTAACGTCTGCTAATGCCTTGATGTTAATCTTGTCTGTTATTGAACTACGCTCAATCTCTGGGATGGGGCATCACCTCTTTGGTGTGAAATATTGAATTAAGTATATTTTATTAGACTTTTCTTGGAAATTTGGAAAATAATGTTTATCTTTGCAGCCAAAAGTTGATTATAATATACTTTTATGAATCTAAGAGAAGTTGTTAAAGAGCGTCGAAGTGTTTTGGGAATCTCCCAAATAGACTTAGCGGAAATGGCAGGCATCAGCCTGGCCACAGTGAAGGATATTGAGCGTGGTGCTGGGAATCCCTCGATGAAAACCGTAACGCGAATCTTAGAGGTGTTGGGACTGGAAATGGAGTTCCATATCAGAACCATCAAATGATATAGCAAATGAGACAACTCGAAGTATATGTAAATGATGTGAAGGCAGGATTGCTCACGGAGTTGAATCCTGGCAAGGGCTATACGTTTGTCTATACTGAGGCCTATGCCGCATCCGACATGCCCCCAGTATCGCTGACCCTGCCCAAAAGGAAGGAGGCATACGAGGCAGACTATTTGTTTCCGTTTTTCACGAACTTACTACCCGAAGGAGCCAACAGGAAGGTGATTTGCAGGGAACAGCGTATTGACGACAAAGACTTTTTCGGTATGCTGATGGCTACCGTTGGTACAGATATGATAGGCTCCGTAAACTTTAGGGAGGTAGAGAATGGTTGAGATTAAGTTTTGTCCATCGACATTGGCAGAAGGTTATAACACCTACAGTCCGCAAGCAGTGAAAAGACTGTTTGACGGAAAGAAAGTGTCACCCTTCCTGGACTTCAATATCAATGAGTTGAAACAATCCGACGTGATTGTTCAGGCTATGCAACGTATATCTGTCTCTGGAGTACAGGAAAAGTTCTCGGGATTGATTGACCATAACAGCATCCGAATTGCTGAGAGCAATGAGCGCTCAACTTACATTATCAAACCTGCTCCTTGGGATGAGACAATTGCCACGAGGAAACAGATACCCGCCAATGAGCATGTGACGATGCAGATTGCCCGTCAGGTATATGGCATTGTTACTGCAGAGAATGGATTGTGTTTTACCAAGGATGGCCAAACTGTGTATATCACCAGGAGGTTCGATATTTTGCCAGATGGAACAAAGGTGGAAATGGAGGACTTTGCTGTACTCGTTGGAAGAAATGAGCAGACCGATGGCACCTATTTCAAGTATAGCGGCTGCTACGAGGACATTGCGAAATGCATCCGAAAGACAATCCCTGCATGGATGGTTGACATGGAACGTTTCTTCGAACTCATTGTGTTCAACTATATCTATGCAAACGGCGATGACCATTTGAAGAACTTCTCGGTTATTCGTCAAGGTGGCGATTACCGTCTTGCTCCAGCATACGACCTATTGAATACAAACTTGCATGTAATTGGGGATGACTTTGGGCTCGACGGAGGTTTATCTCCTGACATTGAGAAGAGCGACGTATATGACAGAACAGGTCATCCATGCCGCTTAGACTTTGAACGATTTGGTACACAAATAGGATTGACCGATGCACGTATCAAGCGAGTGCTGGATAAGTATATGCTTGTACCAGCTCTGACCACCAAGCTTATTGGGAATAGCTTCTTGAATGACAAGATGAAAAGGAAATACTTGCGAATCGTGGATGAACGCGTGAAAAGGTTCGTAAGAAAGTCAGAGTAGCGTTTAAATGCTGTCAATTGATAATAGAAGATGGTAGTTATTAAAAAATAAAAAAGTTAAATACATTTAATGATTTCTATGAAGTCGGACAATTAGCATAGCATTTGTTTTACCTTTGCGGCCTGATAGGCTGTAAGTCGGGAAATCCCGAACTTTGCTTTAAGCCAATATACTATAATTATATTTGCCCTATCCTATAAATAGGGCCTTATATTATTAAAATTAGAAAGAATTAGGGATGCCTGTGGGAAGGCATCCCGTCGTAAAAAATTAAAAATTAATGAGATATAAGAATGATTATGCAATAGCTGCCGCAACGGCTAGAAGCTACAACCGCCACTGGCGGGCCCATAAGCTTACATGGACCGAAATCGGTAAAATTAAGTACCTCTTCGATGGAGCCTACGATTATATGGATGATGTGACACTGGCATATACACGTGTACACTTCAATAAACTACGTACGGCCTTAGGTTTCAAACAAGATTCGGAATTAGCTGAACTGATTGAAAAATCGGATGCGTTCCGTGTTGTACGAAATAAAGAGACTCGTGAGATAGAAGCCTTTATGTCGCCATTAGTAGGAGACCGTTTCGTTCCTACGCCTAATCAGGAGATAGAAGAACCAGCTATACCTTACGAAATATTCTTCTGCAGGGCCAATGCCTTGGCTAATGACAACGACCGTGATAAAATCTCAGAAAGTCAGTATCAGCATAGAGACGGTATCAATATGCACGTCCTTCTGGCTGGCAACGTTCCCAAGTTCCATGTCAAAGCCAGCGGGGAAGCCTACCAACGCATGTACAATTGTCTTTGGAATATATTTTCTGATGCGGATCTCCATCAACTATTTTATGGCGAGTTTGAATATGCCTACATGAAGAAGTACAAAGTTAAACAAGAAGATGCGAGTAAGTCATTGAGATTGTTTCTCAAAGATTTCTTGATAGACCATATGTCACGTCGAGTAGGCATTGAGAATTGGGAAGCTGATGCGATACAAAAATGGATTAGGAACTACTTCGGTGCGAAGCAATTACCACGTGTCATCACTCAGGCTCACGATAATTGGCTGAGATATCAACCCCAACCAAAATTGAAGATATAGTGCGAAACAACTTGTTTCTTTCAAGGAAACAGACTGTTTCGACCTTCAAAACAATATAAAAACAAGTTATACATCACAATGAACAAAGAAGAAAGACTTCGCCAACAGGCACCCCATTATCTGCCGTGTTTCATTAACGACTGCCCTCACCACGAAAGCTGTTTGCATTGGCTGACTGGTCAACATGGTGAAGAAACTAATGACATGACCATTATTTGCGTCAATCCTCACAACCATGACGTAAAGAAGGGTAATTGCTGTTACTATCGTGAGAACAAAGTGGTGACATATGCTGTGGGGATGATGCACCTCCTTGACAATATCCCTCATGCTCAGGCTCGTATCATCAAGAGTCGTCTTATTGATACGTTCTCTCGTACCCGCTTCTATCAATACCGTAACGGCACTCGTCCTATTCCTCCGAAAGAAATGCAGTTGATAGCCGATATCTGTAAAGAAGAGGGATGGACGGGCGAAATACGCTACGATGGATTTGAGGAGGACTATTCGTGGTAAGACAGTAAAAATGAATTTTCTTCATTAGTAGTTTGGCTATTTCGCGGAAAATATATACTTTTGCAGCGATGATTCATTATATCCAACTGCTCAGACCCTTGCAATGGCTCAAAAACTTATTTGTATTTGCGCCGATTTTCTTCAGCAACAATCTGCTGAAGGCAGAGTTTTTCTTCCCCACGCTTGTGGTCTTTGCATCGTTTTGTCTGATTTCAAGTTCTATCTATTGCTTCAACGACTTGCGAGATGTTGAGGCTGATCGTCTGCATCCAAAGAAATGCCATCGCCCGATAGCGTCCGGAAAGGTCTCAGTAAGAGGCGGTTACGTCATGATGTTCCTCGCCATGATAGGGTCATTTGTGCTTTTGCCATTGGCCAAGAGCGTGAATACACCTTATTTAATAATCATACTGATGGCCTATTGGCTGATGAACATCGGTTATTGCATCAAACTGAAACAATATGCTATTCTCGATGTGTCGATTATTGCCGTTGGATTCGTGATGCGTGTGCTGATGGGAGGTTTGACTACCGATATTTGGATTTCGCATTGGTTGGTGATGATGACTTTCCTCGTAACCCTGTTCCTGGCTTTTACCAAACGAAACGACGATTATCGTATCTATGAACAGACGGGCACCAAACCTCGTGTGTCGATTACGGGCTACAACAAGACTTTCATCAACGAGGCTACAGCGATTATCGCTTCAGTCACACTGGTTTGTTATATCATGTACACCATGTCGCCAGAAGTTATTGAAAGAATGGGCACGCGCTATGTTTATCTTACTAGCGGTTGGGTGCTTGCCGGTCTTTTGCGCTATCTCCAGAATATGATTGTCTTCGGCCTCAGCGGTTCCCCCACCAAAAGCCTCGTCAAAGATCATTTTGTTCAGTTCTGCATCGCAGGTTGGATCGCCTCGTTCTTTGTGATTATTTATTTGTAGGATTAATGGATTCTAAGGCTGCAAAGAAATTCTTGGCGTAAGTCTCTTTATCGAAGAGTTTGGAACGTTCAAGAGAGGCGGCAGACATTTGCTTGCATTTCTCAGGATTATTGTATAAATCAAGAATGGAAGTAGCAAGGTTTTCCACGAAATGCTCATCTGTTTCAAGAAGAATTGCATTCTCTTTAGTGACTACTTCTGGGATGCCTCCACGACGAGTTGTTATAATGGGAAGCCCCATTGCCATAGCTTCGACGATGGATAGCCCAAATGGCTCGTCCCATAAAGATGGAATGATAGCAATATCTGCCATCTTCAAATATTTAGGCATCATAGAATAGGGTATAAAACCTGTAAAGATAATACGTTCTTTAAGTGATTTTGCTTTATCTTTGAGCCTTGTTGTAAAATCGTCATCAGTTGTGGCATTTCCAAAAAATGTACTGCCGAGAACCATGAGTTTTATTTGAGGATAATCTTTTAATAGATTCATAGCCTCAACTAGTTCCATAATGCCTTTGTCTTTATTGATACGCCCACTATATAGTAATACGAAATCGTCCTCTGATAATCCTAAGTCCTCCCTATTAATGTTAATTGACTTTTGTGGTGAGAAACGTTGAATATCTATGCCATTATAGACTGTGCATACCTTATTGTTATCTTTGATAGATTGGACTCTTGATTTGATGTAATCTGAAACCGTCAAAACTTTGAGAAGACTATTAAGAATCTCATGATGTAGTTTTGAATCGTCGTTAAGAAAGTCGTTGTGGAGATGAAGGATTAATTTGCTTTTAATCCGCCTGGATAATTTATAGGCATAACCAGGTCTGTTTTCTAAAATGATATAATCGTATGATTGCTTCTTTATATCCTTATATGCTTGCTCGAAATAGTATTCGATAAAATAGTTATAGAACTCGTTTCTATGAAATAATCTATATAATGTTCTTCGAATTTTAGCAAAGATACTTGTGGTGTCAATGTAGTGGTAGTAATTGATGTCAGAGAAGAGGGCAGGGTGGCTTCGTGCCTCGGGCTTATTTATGCTATATATTGTAATATCGTGAAGCTTATGCTGATTGTTATATTCTAAATAGAAATCAATCAGGTTTTCAACAGCCCCGCCTTGTACTGCGGGAATGGGTAATATGCCAGATGTTAATATAGCTATTTTCATTTTATATAGAGGATTTTACGAATATTATTATAAACTGTAGGTTTTCGTGCAACAAAGTATTTCATGCCACGTGTAAAAATAAAGAGGGATAAGAAATAAAACATTATAAGAATAGGAAAGGTCATAAATCCAAATCCTATAAGTGAAGACCAAGAGTTAACATAGTTATCAATTATTAGATATTTGATAACTACAGAAAGGCTTGCAAAGATAAAAAATAGACCATAATAAGTAAACATAGGTTGCCAAAATTCCCATATACTTTTGTGGAATCCTTTAGAAAAAAGATAGTATGGTTTCCAAAAAACATTGAAATAGAAAACGCTGATAATTTTACCTAATAGTATACCAATAATGCCAAAGTGTGGAGCCAAACAGAGTGTGACAATGATATTGATGATAAGTTCGGCCCATGAAGTCCATACGTCACCATATAATCCTGCAGATCCTACAAATACATAGACGGTTGCATATTGTAGTCGGAGAAATAAAGTAAAAATAAGTAGGTATGCAATGATGTTATCTAATATAAAATGATGACCTACCCAACAAGAAATGATTGGTTGAATAAACATAATGAGCGGATAAATTACAAATCCCATTATGAAGAAGCGTGTGGCCGTCATTTCCCAAAAAACTTTCATGGTGTTTTTTTCATTGCCTTCTGCCAGTAAGTTGCCAACACCTGCACTCATACCATCGCCAAGGATATTTACTAGATATATGAGCTTGTTAATAATCATGGTGTAATTTCCGTAAAATGCAACCTGAGTTACAGAAACAAAAGCTCCAACCAATAATTCGTCACTACGGTTCAGGATAAAATCCTTTATTTTTAATACAAAGACTTGCTTAGTCTTCTTAAGAACCTCTGGATATTGTCTGAGATTTTTACGACCTTCCTTTATGCTAATCTGAAGCCATGGATAGAGTTGGTGAATGCGGTGATTGAAAATAATGATTCCAATGATGGTAAATATTAAGCCTACAATAACCCATAGATATAGATTGCGATAGTAATAGGCTAGAATTATTTGAGTAAGACTTTGTGCAATGCTGATGGTCTGAAAATAAGCACTAACCATGTATTGTTTCTGATTGGCACTTACTAAGAGCTGCTTATAGTTAAATATATAACCAGATATTGATGAGGCTAAGAACGAATAAAATGCGAAATATACCAAAGGAAGACCTACAGATAAATGCCCAAACCACCATGGGAAAAATAGACTGACAATGATTCCAACGGCTCCAATAAGAAAACCGATATATCGATATAGGTATGCCAACATTGACATCACCTCATTAATCTTTTCGTGGTTGTCTTCTTGGAGTGGCTTATATAAGAAATAAACGATGCTGGTTCCAATTCCGAGTTCTGCTACACTAAGAAAACTCATGATGTTCATGAGCATACCAGTGAGTCCAATAAACTCGGTTCCAAGACAATCAAGAAAAACCTTTCGAGAAAAGAAAGCAAGGAACAAGGATAGAATGTAAAAAAGCATTCCAACCTTAATGTTCATTACACTTCTATGTACTCGTTCACTCATGATGTGTGCTCGGTATGGATAAAGTCTGTATTTTTGCGATCCATGTGTAGGGCGTTCTTTAGCATTCGTAAAACAAGCCCTGGAATTGCAAATACCTTCCCGAAAGAGCGCATTCGCAATGGCCCAGGAATAGCTACATACAAAGCACATGCAAAAACACCAAATAGTATCCACCATTTTTCACACCACTCGGGAATGATGAGAGTTACTATGATAGAGATACCACCTAATAATACGATGAGAATAGAGCGTGGGATTAATGCTTGTTGGATTGTTTTATCTACAAAGTTAATCTTGCCATGAAGAATGGCTTTGGGAATTTTGGGTAGGTTGCTAAGAAGACTTTGAACTTGAGCTGTCATCCAGCGCATACGCTGACGTTGGAAGTTATCCTGATTGCTTACTTTCTCGTCAAAGACGTGAATTTCTGGGGCGTATTTGATAAATACTTCCTGATGAAGTAGGAGGGCTTCCATCTCGCGGTCTTCGCCTGCAGTGGACAGTTGGAACACATTCTTCTTGAATAGTTCATAATCAAAGCACATGCCAGAACCAATCAAGGCTGATGATAAGCCTAATCGATTATGGGCTTTACGGAAGATGGTGTTGTTGATTTCTTCACTTGTTCCGTCTAAAACGGCTACATCGTTATTTGCATTCTTGGCACAGCGATGGCATTGAATGACGTCGTAGACAGAACAAAGAATATTCAGTTGGGATAGGAACTCTGGACGAACTACATTGTCGGCATCTAAAATAACCACATTGTCAAAATTGCCTTTCACCTCGTTAATGGCATATTGCATGGCCTTAGCCTTTGAACTCTTTTCAAAGATTGGTGTGAGTAATGTAATGGGTAAAGAGCGTAGATACTCATTCGTTTCAGGTTGCATGTGGTCTGAGATGACAGCCACTGTATAAAGCTCAGAGGGATAGTCTTGATAGAGGAATTGTTCTACCGCATTTATAATTACTCTATCCTCATTGTATGCTGGGTAAAGAATGAGGAACTTGGTCATTTTACCTCTTAGGGCTGCAGCATGCTCTGCAATATGGTCTTCTTTATCATAGAACAATGAGATAATGGCAAAGAACACCACGTAAGCTACAGAGCCTGCAATGATAAACCACAGTGTAAAATCAACAATATGTAATATAGTCCAGATCATTTCTTTTTTATTTTATCTATTTGTTTTCCTAAAAGTTTTGTACTGATGATTCCCCATAATGTGATAAATGGTGAACGTAAGAATGTTTTGTCCCACATCTCATCGACTAAGTAATCGGGCGTAGCTAATGCAAAAACAAACAAGGCAATTGATCCTAAGACCCACCACTTGACTGCTAACGAAAAGTAAACGAAGGGTAGGAATAGACCCATGAGCATAATAATACCCATCATTGAAGTCCTGGGAACCAACATCCACTGAACAATCTTGTCGGCCCAATCGTATTGCTTCCTAAATATAGCACCAGGTAAGAATCTGATATTTCGGAAGAAATTCTGTATCTGTTGAGTTGCCCAGCGGCTACGTTGTTCATTCATCTTTGAAGTTGTACGTTGTTTTTCGCCATAAACTAAAATATGGTCAAAGTAGTCAATAAAGTATCCCTGGCGTAATAATAAGGCTTCTAATTCTTTATCTTCACCAGCAGTTTTGACTCTCATGATATTAGTTTTAAACCATGTGAAGTCGTATGCAGTACCCGATCCTGCCAATGCTGCCGAGACTCCCATAATGATATGACCTCGACGGAAAATATTGTTGTTGATTTCTTCAAAGATAGATCCCATACGGGCAATAGCAGTATCCCTGTTACGCGAAATACGGTGTAACTGAATCGCTTTGGTTGCTGCAGTTTCAAACGCGTCGTTCACCTCTGTAAGGAAATCCTGTCCAACAATATTGTCAGCATCTAAAACTAATGCGATATCATAGATTTTAAATTCTGGTAGATTGAAAATGGCATATTGAAGTGACTTGGCTTTGGTACTTTTTGCAAAATCAGGAGTTAGCAGCGTAATGGGGTATTGTGCCAATCGCATATTGGTCATTTCGCGCTGATGGTCAGAAATCACAACTACATCGAACATTCGTTGTGGATAGGTTTGTCCTAAAATGGAAATCACGGTATGTTCGATTACATCATCTTGTTGGTAAGATGGAATTAGTACAACAATACGGTTTTGAATCTTGGCTTTGTTTAACACAGAACTCTTTTCAAATAGTGATGCAACAGCATACACACCCATGTAGAGCACTGTAAGTGCTACAAATGTGAAGAGCACCCAATCGATGATATATAGTATAATCCAGTAATCCATGCTTATTTAGTTGATAGTTGATAGATGATAGATGATAGAAAGTCGGTAATTCCTCGGCAGACAGCTTTGGATAAGCTCCATTTGCCTTGAATGGCGAATTTTAAGAAATCCTTAGGGGCTACTATACATGTAAGATAGCAATAGGCTAACCACTTGTAGAAACCATTCCAGTTGCGTTTGACTAGTAGGAGACGATTACGTGTAATATAGTAGGTACGAAGGGGGCTGTTTTGGCCTGTGGATTGGCTTTCTTTATGATAGATCGTGCATGCTGGTTCATACCAGATTTCATAACCAGCCCTTGTGAACATCATGGACCAATCCAACTCCTCATAATAAAGGAAATAACATTCTGGCATCAATCCCACTTTATCAATCGCTTCTCGTTTGATAAGCATGGCGGCTCCATGAGCGTAGGGGGTTGGATGTGCTGTATTATACTGACCATTCTCTTCTTCACCGAAGCCTATGGCCTGATTGCGAATTGTAATCTTAGACAGAGGGGTATAACCGGTGAATTGAAGAGGATTATTGCCCCATGCAAAACGAATTTTTGGACAGACGATACCAATATTGGGAGAGGATTCTAATCTGTCAATGAGGGATTGCAGATTAAAATCTTTAAATACAGTGTCATTATTTACCAAGAATATGTATTTTCCCTTGGCTGCTTTAATCCCTAAATTATTGCCTCCGGCAAAGCCGAGGTTTTGCTTGCTCTTAATTACTTTGACTTGCGGAAATTTGTTTTGAATGATGCTCGCTTCATCTTGTTTGGAGGCATTATCAACCACTATCACCTCCATATCTTCTCTGAAGGGGATGGACTCAATCAATGCGCAGGTATCTTTTAGACCATTGTAATTGATTGTAATGATGGATATGTTATACTCGTTTTGCAAGCTTCTTTTCTAATTTTAATCGTTTCCTTTCTTCTTGTTTTGCTAATTGTTTTGCTTCATATTTGTTCCATTCTGGTTCCATAATTGGCAGAAGATAGACAGTGGACAATCCTCCATAAAAAATGAGTGTATTTGGGAATTGCATCAATACTTGGTTACCATATCCTGCTAACTGAATAGCTGTAAATGCGCCACAGAATCCTGCCCCTATTCCTATTAATGATTTGTTTTTTAATTTGAAGAAGACAATGTGACAGGCTCCTAAAAACATGATGGCTGTTGTAATTAAAAACGTTGTAATACCAAAGATACCAGTCCTTAGCCAAATAAAAACATACTCTGAATCTGGCGGAATTGTTGCCATTCGATTATATTTGTTATTTGCTGGAACATTTTGTGGACCCATACCAAGTCCAATCCCCCAGGGCGCTTCGTTCATATATTTTCGCATAGTGGCCTGGTTAATAGCACGTGTATTAGCAGAAGCATCCTTTTTGTCGAAAGCAGAACGCATACGCCGAATTTGTTGAATGCCTTGGCCAATATTCGTAAATGCTAAAATAAAAAACATAATAGCTCCTATAATAGCTGATGGGATTGCAATTCTAATAGATTTTGAGAGGATGACATATACAGCTAATCCTGCAAAAACACAAACAATAGCTGTTCGTGTACCAGAAGCAAACATTCCTAAAATAACAATAACTGAAACAGATAGAAAGAGAATTTTGTCTGCAAAAAGTTTCATTGTAGAGCCAAATACGACAAATGCTACAGCGGTTGCTGCTGCATTACATCCATAGGTTGCTGCATCACTAAAAGTCGACCAGTATCGGATGAGCGTGCCACCTTGAAGTAAATGAGTCGTAGATCCTGTTCCATAAAGGAATGCACTCTCAATTGCAGCTAAACCTACATATTGTTGTTTCATGGTCCAAATGGCAGAAAAGAGCGCTAATAAGGCCCATACTCTTAAATATCTTATAAGGATTTCTGGTGTTGAAATATATAGCGAGAAAACCAAGAAAATATAGAGTAACTGAAATGCCATCAGACGAGCTCCAGTGTACCAAGCGCCAAAATTAATTCCTAAACCGCAAGTATCGTTTAAAATTTCTAAAGTGCAATAACCACACCATATTATTAACGAGAAAAACATAAGATTTCCACACCTTTCAAAATTTGGAGTCTGACGAGCATCTATGATAGCAATAGCCAACAAAAGTAATTGTAGCATCTCACATGGCAAAGACATTGGAATAGACGGCAAAGGAAAACCTTTCATTTGGATGAAATAATTAATAAATACCAACATCCAAAATGCCAACATTTTCCACCTAAATATAAAATACACAAATAATATCACTATAGGAATAAGGCAGATAAGCGCGAATGCAGGTAAACCAGCTGTGGCTAATTGGTATATAGCCAGTAAAAACAGGAGAAAGAGTAAAATGACTCTTCCTCCGTTTTCGCGGGTGTATGTTGTAATGCTATTCGTCATTTATTTGGCATGGCTATTTTCGACAGCGGTCAAACCCATTTGGGACATGCGGTAAACAAAATTATTAAATTTTGTGTATGGTGGCAATTGACCCACGAATTCTTCCACAGCATATCGCTGGGCTTCTGTGAGATACATGTAGAGTGAATTCTGATCTTTCAATTGGGATTGCAGCTCTTTTAAGGCTTTCTGATCCACGTCTTTCCAGGTACGATTGGCACGGGTCACCATCAGGTTGATTGTACCCAAATTTAAGAGAGCCGGAGGGATGGAATTGTCATCCAGATTCGGATATTCAATAATGGCAATTTCATTTGGCAATAAATCTGGGCAGATGTCCTTGATATCATTCGCCATGATAAAACGACTGTCTTCTGCCAAGAAATCTTCGTCGTATGTTAGGCGACGTACTTGTAAACCTATGGAAATCCAATAGTTCTCTAATTCTTGGGCAATATAGCTCTTACCATTAGCGGCATCAGTTGAGAGCAGATTGAGTACGTTTTGCTGGCCTTCTTTAAAATAAGGTAAAAGAGCCTTGCTTAATTGGCGCAATGCCATATCGGCAATGGTCTTGTTGAATCGGCGGTAGCGCAGTGTACTTTCCTTGGGGAAACATCCCATGACAGGAATCTGGGTGATACGCTCTGAACGCATACGGTCGCGAAGGGTGCGATCCAACAGTTCGATAATAAAGAAGTACATGGCAGTGAGTACAAATGTCAACATGAATGCCCCTAACAGAATCATCATGCGATTAGTCGGCTGCGCGTTCATTGGGAACATCGGTGGATTCAGCACGCGAAGCGTCGCTGTTGTCATTTGCAGATTCTTCTGACGAAGGCGAGCTGCGTTAAGATTCGTCAGCATATCCATGTAGTTGTTCTCAATAAAAGTAATATGACGATCTTTACGAGAAATGGTAGCACCAATAGGCGCATAATAAAGAATCTGATCATCTAAATCCTCTCGAAGTTTATCTTGAGCGGCCACCTCTGCTTTCGTCTTCTCTAATAAAAGTACTTGCTCTAACCAGCGGCTCACCATGTCATTCGCTTTTACACCAGTTTCTGTACTATAACTGCCTGCTTCAATGTCTTTTACCAAGCCTCTTACATTGCTGGTTGCATCTTGAAGCATTCTTTCGGCTTTGTTTAACTCAATCTGGGGCTCAATGCTATTACCACCTTCGCTATTCATCAAACGAAGGTTTGAGATACGGGATTGAATACGTGAGATATCTGTTACCTGATCAGTGAAATCCTTGTTCGCCTTAATGATTTTGGCGCGATCGCCTAATTGTCGTTCCAAATAATCCATCAAGGCTTTGGTCGATGCTTGATACAAAAAACGTTCATTCTGATCCGTTAGTGATCTTGCATCCCTTTCGCTTAATTGTTTTGTTTGCCAGTCATAATTAATAATACGTTTTTCCACATTATAACGTATCAAATCATCTTCAGCATTTGTTAGAATACGATAGAGTTTAGCAACCTCGCGTTCATAGAATTTGATGACATTGGTGGTTTCGCCATATCGGAGTTGGGAATACTGGCGGGCAAACACATCATTTAAAATGTCCAGGGTGTTATAAGCGATACCAGGATCATTGGCTGTATAACCAATATCAATAATATCACTTTTTTGTAATTGCAAAACTTTTAGGCGCGCCGTCATATTGTTGATACCAAACCAAGGGTGATAGTTGGTTAAACTGAATATAAAATTATCAACAGAAGGGCGTTCGTAGGCTTTTAAGTTGGCGTAAGTCTGATTTTCGCTATTATGATTAATTAAGGCTTTAACTTCCGGAGGGACACTGTTATTAAGTTGACGGAAATGCTCTGCAGATATATAGTTATTGTCTTTATTAGGATTGCCATACATCATGCAACGGGCAAACAGACGAAGGGATACTTCATGAACAGTTACATCTGTAGTAATTAATAACATCAGGTTGGCCATGTTAGTTTGTACTTGGCCTCCTGCAACTCCAGAACCACCTTCCAGATTATATGCAGTAATCATACCCGTATAGATCGTCGTATTGGTATCGTAGACTCTCTCCATATTGCGAGTAGAAAACCAAGCTACAATCATAGCTATCAGTGGTAGAATGATGAGATACCAGCGTATTTTAAAAAGGAATCTGACGATATATCTGAATAAATCCATAATGTATTCTTTTATGAGTTATTATTGCTGCTTTGCCGCCGCTTTTGTAGCTGCCTTCTCTGCTTTTGCCTCGGCTTTTAGCAACTTTCTTTCTCTTCGATTTTCTTTTTTCGAAGCTTTCTTAATACGCTTTTCAATGGCCTTGTTTTCTTTAAGTATTTCTTTTTCTGATTTGATGACTTGGCTATCAAGCGTAATTTCGGTTGTTGAGTTGGTAATAATAGGTGTGTGAGTTAGAATTTCCAAAGTCAAAATGTCAGTCGTGATTTCCGATTGAAGGTTTTGATAGGCAGTAACCTGTGTACTTTCACGAAGTTTTGTATAAGCGAAATCCTCAATAGCCATATTACCATTCTCGAAATCTTCTCGATTCAGAGCACCTGCACCTTGATAGGTCGCAGCAGTTTCTCCTAAGGTTTTTAGTGTAACAAGACTATTAGTGATTTTTACAAATAAAGATGCAATTTTGAGTTTGAGCTCATCGTATGCAATGTCTTTTTTTATAACCGCTAGATCGACTTCTAATTTTTTACGCTTTACAGCGGCTCCTAAGTCAAGAATATCTTCCAAAGGAATATTCAAATTGGCACCCACATTCCAATAATTCTGCGTAGAACCCTGGAACTGATAGATCATTGGAGACGTATTTGAAGAATTATTGCCCCACATATCTGTTTTACCATAACTGTAACTGGCATGACCTCTTAAGTATGAAAAGATGTGTCTTCTTTGCTTGGCGACCTCAGCTTGTGCCATCTGGCGGGCTTTTTCTAAAGAGAGAATTGTAGGTGATGATTTTGCATTCTCAAGCAACACAGACAATGGTGGCAGGTGGAACTCTGAGAAATTGATATCTTTTTCGTTACTGGAGTCGAAGAATCCGGCGCTGATGCCACTTTCGCTGAATTGGGCATAGGCTTGAGGCCCTGTTGCCAAGATGGCTACAATCAATATGAATCGCTTTATCTTATTCATTGCTATGAGGCTAAATATATTGTTCTTATACGTTCTTCTTTTGAATGAAAGCAAAGAGCGTACGGAAAATAATCTTCATGTCGAGCATGAAGTTGTAGGTCTGTCCGTAGAGAATATCCAACTGTTTGCGCTCTTCAGCTGACATCATGCCGCCCTTACCGCGCTCTTCAACCTGCCAAAGGCCTGTTAAGCCTGCTGGCGCCATAAAGCGGTCGATGCTCTTGTCGACAGTAAGTTTCTCTGCCTCGTAGAGCGGAAGCGGACGGTTGCCCACAATCGACATGTCACCCTTGAGGATATTAAAGAGTTGAGGCAATTCATCGATACTGGTCTTGCGGATAAATTTACCCACCTTAGTGATACGTGGGTCGTTCTCGATCTTTACAAACGCATTATCGATCTCCTCCTTCTTTTCCTTGGCATAGTCACTTTCTGCAACCACATAATCGTCGCCAACCAGCATCACTTCATCATCGCTAATCATCATGTCGGACGACATACCCATGTCCATCATCATCATTTCGGCCTCCATACCTAAAGGTGCCGTAATGGTATGTTCT
>Ga0247609_10002563_pt1 | contig 19112 bp, 12 predicted proteins | sample 172DNAGHGlowgp2_FD_193487 | JGI IMG/M metagenome (GOLD analysis project Ga0247609, IMG submission 193487) | Sheep rumen microbial communities from Palmerston North, Manawatu-Wanganui, New Zealand - 1728 DNA GHGlow gp2 | ecosystem: Host-associated > Mammals > Digestive system > Stomach > Rumen ...
CCTATGTCGGACTGAGCAAAAAAGATATGGACTGGATAAAAGAATATATCGAAAAGAAGATGAGTTTCGACCAGATTATCTTCAAGCAGGCCTGCGCTTCCATCGCAGTTAACTGCGGCCCCGGAACCTTCGGATTACTCTTCAAGGAAAAATAAAAAAATATTTACAGAATCAGACAAAAACTGTACAATTTAAGTGTGTGTGATATAAGAGGGGTAACAGGATATGTCTGGTTTTGTAAAAGGGATAAGTGTTTGTATCGGTTTATATGAACACCCTTATTATGCCCTGAATTCGAGACAGATAATAATTTGAAATATATCTCATAAAGTATGAGAAATCATGCTTTATGAGGTTTTTTATTAAGTGCCTGGCTCCCGAAGGGTGCCTAGCTCTAAATTCAAAAGTGCCTGGCTCCCGAAGGGTGCCTGGCTCTAAATTCAAAAGTGCCTGGCTCCCGAAGGGTGCCTGGCTCTGATATACAGGAGGGATTTATGAATCAAACCAGGAAACAATTTTTTAGCGTGATAAGTGTCGTTTTGTCATTACTGATGGTAATATCAGTGATTTCATTCCCGTCACTTAATGCGAAAGCTGACGGTTATGCGGGAACACTGGATGACTTTGTCGAGAGATGTTATACGGTTACTCTTGGCAGGGGCTCGGATCCCGATGGATTCGCGGACTGGAAGGGGCAGCTTTTAAACGGTAAAGCGGTCGGAATCGAAGTTGCTTACGGCTTTTTGTTCAGTCCGGAATATACCAAAAAAAATAAGAGCAATGAGGATTACGTAAAAGACCTCTATATGCTTTTCATGGGAAGAGAACCTGATCCGGACGGATTTAACGACTGGGTAGGACAGCTTAATTCAGGGAAATCCAGACTTGATGTATTTACAGGCTTTGCCAACTCTCAGGAATTTTACAATATCTGCGAAAGTTACGGAATTACCGCAGGCAGATACGTAAAAGGATCTGACAGACAGTCCATAAATAATGTAAATCTTTTCGTAGAAAGACTTTATAAAATCTGTCTTGGAAGAATCGGAGACAAGGGCGGACAGAATAACTGGGTAGAAAAGCTGATAACAAAACAGATTTCCGGTTCCGAATGTGCAAGATCTTTTATCTTCAGTAAGGAATATGTAAATAAAAACTTAAGCGATGAAGAGTTTGTGGAAAATCTTTATCTTGCAATGATGGGAAGACCTTCGGATGAAAGCGGAAAAGCCAACTGGCTCAAGGCACTTTCCGAAGGAAAAACCAGAGACGAAGTGTTTGCCGGCTTTGCCAATTCATCGGAGTTTGCGTCACTCTGTGAACAATATAAGATTGAAAAAGGCAATTACGTAGCAAAAGATGTCTATAAACCTTTAAGATTCAGACTGAAGAAAGAGACAGACAGCAACGGACAGTATCTGACATATGAGTATAAAGGAGATTCAATCGAAGAATACAAAGCTTTAAGGTATTCAAAAGATGGTGCTTTGCTTGGAATAGAATCACAGATTGAAAAAATAGAAAATGGTGAAAGAACAATAAATTCAGGCATTGATCCCAATACCGGAGCAGTAAGTTATTCTCAAAGACGTGAAGCCGTATGGAATTCCGATAAAACAAAATGTGTTACAACTTATTATGATGAATTAAAAGGAGGCGCAGTTACCGGTTATCTTGAGGAGTTCTACGAAAACGGAAAAATAGTAAAACTAAGAGCATATGATAAAGATCACAATCTGGGACGTACTGCTGAGTATACTTATCCTGAAAAAAACAGAGTAATTTCCGATGATTACAGTTTTACCATGCAAGCAGGGAGTATTGAAGATGAGAAGAATTATTACGATGAAAACGGTGTACTTACGAAAACAGAATGTAAAATCACCAGTTTAGGTAAGGATCGTGCTATTGGAAGAGAATATACTGTTGTATGGGAGTATGAAAATGGAAATCTGATCAAAGAGTACAGTTATGAAAAAGGCGAAGAACAGAATATTCATATGATGGTTTCGTATGAATATAAGGACGGAAAACTGTATAAAGAATATTCTTACAGATCAAATTCAAATACTGAAATAACGGGATGGGATTTATACGAGTATAACTCAAAAGGATTACTGGTCAAAAAGGCTCGGTATAATGCCGAAAGCAATGATGAAGTGTATGGAAATATTTATGAATATGATGAGTATGATAACAAGATAAAGGAAAGTGGTTTTACCCATATTATAGATTATACATATCATGATGAAATTGAAATAACATATTGGACCAGTTGGGAATATGAGAAATACTAAAAGATTATGATTCAGTTAAAAAAACCGCAGACATAAGTTTGCGGTTTTTTTCATTTCTCTTCAATGATTTTAATAAACCCAGGCAGCATATTTGAAATCTTGGTCAACAGGTGCACGGAGGCTTTATTCTTCTTGCTGACCTTCGCAACAATCTTAAGTTCCGGGTGATTCACCTTCATATATGTGATGCAGTTAAGGCAGGCTTTGAGAGCGTAGCCCTTTTTTCGCATATCCTTACGAATCATAAAGCCCAGCGAGACGGTGGATTCGTCGAAATACTCAAATCCCACGCGGCCGATGACTTCGTTTGTTTCTTTTAGCTCGATTATCCACATTCCGTACTCAAAGAGCATGTAGCCGTTTTTAACGGATTCAAAGCGTGCCTCGGGAGTGATGTAATCGGGAGGTGAATTAAGAGGAGGCAGGGGCTCGAGGAACCTTTTACAGGCCTCGTCTTCATACATTTCAAGGATCTTTGGCAGATCCGTCGGACATTCTTCGCGTATGATAAAATCTTCGCCTTCACCTATTGCATAGGGAATATTTTTTAAATGACAGTAAACCATGTCGAGGTGTCCTGAATATTGGACACCTTCTGTGATAAAATATTTATAACCTTCAAAGGCGGGCAGTTGCTCCTCATTTTGCACACATATACAGACTGCTTCGCCTTTTAAGGTCAGATAATCGGCGATGTCTCTTTTAGACGTTATATAAAGCACCGGCTCGTCGCATGGTGTGTATTCGGTTATATCTTTTATGGTGATATGTTTAATGTCTGTCATAATTGTTTAAAATAATAGCGATTACTGTATAATATATATTAGCACAAAAGGATAATTAATTGAAACCTGAACGATGATAAGAAGAGGAAGTATATGGCACTTCAATTTATTTTGGGCGGCTCGGGAAGCGGCAAAAGTGAATATGTTAAGAAACTCGCAATCGACCTGGCGACGGCGGACAGAAGGAACAATATTCTTATGATTGTTCCCGATCAGTTCACCATGCAGACGCAGTGGGACATGGCGAATTCGCACCCGGACGGCGGTATCATCAATATCGACGTCTTAAGTTTCTCGCGCCTTCCGAGAAAGGTTTTCGAAGAGGTCGGACAGCCCAAGAGAATGCTTCTTGACGATACCGGCAAATGTCTTCTTATCAAAAGAGGCGCATCGAAGATCAAAGACAACCTGCGCGTGCTTTCAAAGGGTATGGATAACGCAGGCTGGGCAGGCGAAGTCAAATCCGTTTTGTCCGAATTCATGCAGTATAACGTCAGCCCCGAAGACCTTGATATCATAAAAGAGAAATGTACCTCGGACGCACTTAAGAAAAAACTCTCCGATTTAAAGCTTTTATACGAAGTATTCCTAAAAGAGTGCGAAGACAAATATATCACGAGAGAAGAACTGCTCGATATGTTTATCGAAAGACTGCCCTTGTCCAAAAAAATGGAAAAGAGCGTCGTTATTTTCGACGGTTTTACGGGCTTTACTCCGATTCAGATTAAGGCTGTCGTCGCAGTTTTAAACAAGGCAAAAGACGTTTATATTACGTTTCCGTTTGATAATGATCCAAATGTCAGCGCACATAAAATCTCCGACAAAGAGGATACGCTGTTTAATCTGACCAAAAGAAATATGGCGGATATTTCAAAGGAATATGACCCGACAGGTGTGAATATCCGCGAGGACATCCGCCTTACCAAAGATTATAGACATGAAAAGAATCCGGAACTTGCCTTCCTTGAGAAAAACATTTTCAGAAAAGAAAACGAAACCATAAAAGCAGAGGGTGCGATAAAGATATCAAGATGTTCGGATATCGACAGCGAGTGCCATATTTTCTGCGAGGAACTCTTAAAAGAAATCCGTGAAAAGAATCTTAGGTTCCGAGATGTGGCAGTTATCTGTGCGGATATGACGAGATATCAGAAGCCGCTTGCCAAGTATCTGGACAGATATCAGATCCCCTACTACATGGATTCAAACAGAAGCATTGCGGCCAATCCTCTGGTCAAATACATTCTTTCGACAGCGGATATTTTACGAAACAATTTCCGTGCGGAAGACGTGCTCAAACTCCTTCGTACAGGCATTTCTCCCCTTGAAGAAGATGAAATCGACGAACTTGAAAACTACATTTATGCGCGTGGCATCAAAGGACTTGCAAAGTGGAGGGAAGACTTTGTTTACACAAGTGAGGAACAGCGCTTAAACAACGAAACAGTCGACAGAATCAATTCCGTTCGTGCAGAGTTCTTTGAAATCTTCAGGGATATTACCGAAGAGGGCACGAAAAAAAGAAAACTCTCCATATGGATTAAGCAGATTTATGCCATCCTCGAGAGCGGAAAGATATATGAAAAAATGAATGAAATGGCTGCCGAATTAAGGGAAGAAGGTTTAATCGGAGAAGCCATGGAGTATGAAGGCGTTTACAACAAGGTCATCGAGCTTTTTGATGCGCTCTGTGACCTGATGGGCGATGAGGATTATACGGTAAAAGAATTGTCGGATATTCTTAAGGTCGGCTTTTCGGAGATACGTGTGGGCGTGCTTCCGCAGAAAGTTGATTCTCTTTTAGTCGGAGATATGCAGAGAACCAGATTAAAAGAAACAAAAGAACTCTTTATCCTCGGCGTTAACGACGGCAATATTCCAAAGGGTTCTTCGGACGGCGGTCTTTTATCGGTGCCTGACAAGGAAGAGTTAAAAAAGGCCGAATGCTTCCTGGCACCTACGAGTGTTGAACTTGCATTCATAGAGCAGCTTTACATTTACTTAAACCTCACCAAACCCACGGATAAGCTCTATCTTTCGTTTGCAAGCGTGGGAGCAAAGGGCGACAGCCTGATACCTTCATACTTAATCGAAGTATTAAAAAATATGTTTGAAGGCCTTGAAGTCACAGACAGTATGGACAAAACGCCGGAGATCTTTTTACAGGATATAAAAGAAGAGACCGGAAAGCTTTTAGGCCTTTATGTAACAGGCATTGCCAACAATACTCAGGAAGAAAAACTTTTCAATTATATAAGCATCATAAAAGGAAGCGAAGGCGGAGAAGAATGGTGCGAAAAGGTAATCGAAAACGCATTCAGGGAATACAAGGCAACACCGCTTGAAAAAGAAACCGCGCAGAATCTGTACGGAGATCTTTTATCCGTATCCGTATCTACACTTGAGCGTTTCGCAGCCTGCAGATACGCCCATTTTGTTGCGTACGGACTGGCGCTTAAAGACAGAGAAAAATTCGGACTCGAGAGCGTTGATATGGGTAATCTTTCCCACGACGTGCTGGAGACGATAGGACAGAAATTAAAGTCTGAAAACCTTGATTTTTCAACCGCGGATGTTGAAGAAATGTCAAAAGAAATCGATATGGCGATAGAGCATCTGACGGGAGAATACAACGGAGATCTTTTACAAGCCGACGAGAAGACCAAATATTATGCGCGTCAGCTTCAAAGAATCATGAAGCGCACCGTCAAGACGCTCGGATTCCAGCTTTCAAAGGGCAAATACAAACCCGAGATGTATGAAATGGCTTTTAAGAAAATGTACGATCTACCGGAAGAGGATAAGAAAGTTATTCTTAAAGGCCGTATCGACAGAGCCGACGTATACGATGATGCAAATGAAGAATATGTTAAGATAATCGATTACAAATCTTCATCGCACAAGCTCGATGCAAAAAAACTCGAAGAAGGTCTTTCGCTTCAGCTTGCGATATATATGAAAAATGCAATTGAAATGATAAAAGAAAGACATCCGGATAAAAACGTTCTTCCTGCAGCAATGCTTTATTATGCGATAGACGATCCTTTTTCGGAAAAACGCGAAGAATACGAGGAGGATATACGAAAGCAGTTAATACCCGTCGGAGCCATCGTAAACGACGACAAAGTGTTAGAGAGTCTGGATGAGTCACTGCTTACACCCGGCGCAAAATCCGAAGTAGTCAAGGTATCAAGAAACAAGGATAAAACCTTAAGCAAATCTTCGAATGTCTGCTCGAGGGAAGAGTTTGATTCAATGCTTACAAAAGCAGAAGACAAGGCAAAAGAACTTGCTTCGAATATTTTGGCAGGAAGCATTGACGTTAATCCCTATTATGAGAAAAAGGAAGACTACGCATGCCAGTATTGTCCATTGTACGGAATATGCGGATTCGATACAAAGATAAAGGGTTACGAATACAGGAAACTCGGTGATGAAGGACCTGAAGAGGATGAGGAATAGATATGGATTTTACTCCTGAACAAATCAAAGTAATAGAATCAAGAAATCAGAATCTCATAGTGTCCGCCGCCGCAGGCAGCGGAAAAACAGCCGTTCTGACCGAGAGAATCGTAAAGAAAATCTGTGAAGACGAAAATCTTTCCGTGGACAGAATGCTTATTGTAACTTTTACCAATTCTGCGGCAAGGGAAATGAAAGAAAGAATCGGCAAGAAACTCCGCGAAAAACTGGCGGGGAACCCCGAAGATTCACATTTGAGAAAGCAGATTGCGATTCTTCATACCGCACAGATTACGACCATAGACAGTTTCTGCCTTTATATTTTAAAGAACCATTTTGAAGAAATCGGAGTAGATCCTTCGTTTACAATCGGCAGCGAAGGTGAGATAAATCAGATTTCCGATGAAGCTTTTGACGAAGTACTGGAAGAATCTTTTAAGGAAGGAAACGAAGACTTCCTCGGACTCGTTGAGATGTATGCGCCTAAGGGCAAATTTAAAAAGTTTTATGAGCTCGTAAAAGGCATTGCGAATAAAGTTGACAGCTCTGCGTATCCTTACGATACCCTGCAAAGCTATATTGTGGAAGATATAAGTGACGTCTGGGAGCTTCCCTTTGTACAGTTTACGCTCGATTATGAAAACGAGTTTCTACAGGAAGCACGCGACATCTACAAAGAGGTCAAGAAAATTGCCGACGGCACTTTCCTTACAAAGCATGTCGAAGAGGCAGAGTCTGCAATATCATTTATCGATGATATTTTAGCCGGTGATTTGAAGCACAGAATAGCAAAATTCCCCGAGTTTAAGAAGACGACCCTTAATTACGGCAAAAAAGACAGACCGGCTGAAGAAGAGGAGCTTAAAGCATATGCGACTTCTGTCATTGAAGAAGCCCGCAAGATTATGGATAAATACAGAACCAGGTATAAGGATATAACCGAAGCCGGTTTTGAGGAAGCGGTGAAGGAAGGCTATGCGGTTACGAATTCTCTTGTAAGATTTGTAATGTCTTATATGCATTGCTTTGAAGATAAAAAGCGAGACAAGGGTATTATCAGTTTCTCCGATATGGAGCATATGGCGCTTGAAATCCTCGTAAAAAAGGAAGACGGTAAGATTGTGCCTACTCCGACCGCAGAGCGCTACAGAGAGTTTTTCAATGAAGTAATGATAGACGAATATCAGGACTCGAATGATGTTCAGGAGACCATACTTGCTGCGGTTTCAAAGGACGAAGAACTTACCGGCAACAGATTTATGGTGGGCGACATCAAGCAGAGTATCTACAGATTCCGTCTTGCCAAGCCCGAGATTTTCAAGGAAAAATGTCTTGAATATTCGAAGGAAGGCGAGAGGGATAAAAGAATTGTCCTTTCGAACAATTTCCGAAGCCGCAAGGAGGTCATCGATGCCGTAAACTATGTATTTGAGCGCTGTATGACTGAAAGAATAGGCGGTGTGGGTTACGGCGAAGATGAAAGGCTTAACCGGGGCAAGACCGATTATCCCGACAGTAATATAGACGAAAAAGCAGAGCTCATCTGTTTTAGCAAAGAAGAATTTGAAGCGGATGAACGCTTCAAGGATTTAAGCAAGGATGAGATAGAAGCGGCCATAGTTGCGGGTAAAATCAAGGAATTAAAGGAAGCCAAAACTCTTGTATTTGATACTAAAATCAACGGAATGAGAGAAATGAAGTATTCGGATGTTGCGATACTTCTTCGTTCAATGACCAACGGGCGTGATGTGATATTCCAGAAAGCCTTAAAGAACGAGGGTATTCAGGGATATGTTATTTCAAAGTCCGGCTATTACAATGCATGGGAAGTACAGTTAATTCTTAATTTCCTTTCCGTAATCGACAATCCCAGACAGGATCTGCCTCTTTTATCAGTGCTTCATTCTTTTATGGGCGGTTTCTCTGAAGAAGAGATTGCGAAAATCCGCGCCGTTGACAAAAAGAAAAGACTTATAGACAGTCTTTACCGTTATATTCTTGAGGGAAGCGAAAAGGCTTTAAAGGATAAGGTATTTTCTTTTACGGGCGAGCTTGAAGACTTACGAAAACAGGCAATGTATACATCCGCGTCAGATATGCTCAGGCTTATCTTTGAAAAGTACGAATACGGCGTGATGGTTTCCTCACTCCCGGGCGGAGAGCAGAGACTTGCGAATGTAAACCTTCTCGTGGAGACCGCGGACGAATACGAAGAACAGGGCATTTACTGCATCCATGATTTCGTAAAATACGTGGAAAAACTCAAAGCCAAGCAGGATATGGGCGAGGCAAATATGCTCGATGAAAATGCCGATGTCGTACAGATACTGACCATTCACAAATCAAAAGGACTTGAATATCCGATCTGCTTTGTATCGGGACTTCATACCGAATTCAGATATACCAGAGATACAGTCCTGATGGACGAGAAGTTGGGAATCGGCGGTGACACATTTAATCTCGAAAAGAGAATAAAGGGAACATCTCCTGTCAGAGATGCTTTGTATTGCAAGGAAAAAATAAACAGTCTCGGTGAAGAGATAAGAGTTTTATATGTTGCGATGACAAGAGCAAGGGAAAAACTCATCTTAACCGGAATGCTTGAAGACGGGATTAAGCCCAGGGAGAACCTTTCGTTTGCAAATATTATGGATTCCGCTTCTTTTATGAAGTTAATTTTCCCGATAGTATGCGAAGCTCCCGAACTCTTTGAAATTAGAAAAGTCTCTCCCGAGGACGGTGAAATCGAGAAAGTATTTGATGAAGCCGAGAGAATTTCCAAGAAAGATGCGCTTTCAAAGATTCCCGCGAAGGCCGGATTTGAAGAATTTGTATATCCGCACGAGTCTCTTGACAATCTTTTCGTAAAGACTACGGTTTCCGAACTTAAAAAGGCGGCTTATCTTGAAAACGAAGACGGTGTAAACACTCTTTATCACGAAGAGGAAGTAAGGGTTCCGAAGATTATTGCAGAATCTGAGACCGGGAACGGCGGTGCCGCGCGAGGAAGCGCATATCACAGGGTCATGGAACTTATGGACTTTGAGCACATTTACGAGGGTGATATTGCAGCCAACTTAAGAGCGCACAGGAAGAAGATGACGGATAATCTTTTTATCTATGAAGAAGACGATGCGCTTGTTGCCGAGGACAAGATTTTAAAATTCCTTAGTACCGATCTTTCAAAACGCATGAGTGAGGCGGCCAAAAAAGATAAGCTTTATCTCGAGCAGCCATTTGTTTTATCTGTACCTGCGAATGAAGTAAACGAAGAGTTTCCCGCCGGTGAGAAAGTACTGGTTCAGGGTGTAATCGACGTTTATTTCGAAGAGGACGGCAAACTCATTCTGATGGATTACAAAACCGACAGGGTTGATTCGGCGGATGAGCTTATTAAGAGATACAAGACTCAGCTTGATTATTACAGCGAAGCGCTTTCAAGACTTGAAAAGAAACCCGTCGCAGAGATTATGATTTATTCATTTGCGCTCGGAGAAGTTATTACAGTTTAATATCAGAGCCAGACACCCTTCGGGAGTCAGGCACTGAAAAATGAAAGGGGGGCCGGTTTCCCGGCGCCCCTCTTTTATGAACCATACAATTTATTCAGCACATTCCGGTGCCTGGCTCGCATAGCGTGCCTGGCTCTTTTTATTTCTCTCATCGATATCTTCCAAGAGTCTTCCGACATGTCTTTTTTCGAAGAACATGTCTTTATTCGCAATCACGATGATTATGGCAACAATGATTACCACGATGGTTTCCACGCATTTGGTCTCGGGCGTCATCGCTATTTTTTCCTGCAGGAAATTAATTACCAGGTGATAAATCATGCAGGCGAGGATTGAGCGGCCGCTTGTTAAGTAAACCCAGGTAATGATAAAGCCCATGGGGATAGCGCTTACAAAGAAGTTTATTACGAACAAAGGATTGACCATAAGCGTTGCCTGGTAGGTTCCCTTGATGAAGATAAGCGGAAGATGCCACATGCCCCACAGCGCTCCGAAGATCATCGACTCCCAGAACCAGTTCATGTACTGGCCGATTGAATCTTCGCAGTATCCTTTCCAGCCGACTTCCTCGATGATGGCGGCCACCGTTACCGATACGAAAGCTCCGGCTATGCCGACGCCCGTAAAAGAGAAATCCTCGGTAAACGAAAACTGGTTTAAGGACTGGCCGAATAAAAGAGACAAGAGGATTGAGGCAGCCACAATTCCCGCGAAAACAAGAATTGCCAGTAGAACATTGAGCCAGTTAACTTTATAAAAGCCGATTAACTTAAGTTTTAAATCTTTTTTAAGAGCGCTTGAGCCAGATGCGAGAACAAATACGGTCGATACCACTGCGGGTGCCAGAAGTCCCAAAAGCATTAAGGCAGCGCCTAAATTCTCTTTTACGAATATTGCGGGAATCCAGAAAATCCATGTGAAAAGATATGCAAGTGCGAAAAAGAGCACCGGTCTGTATTTATATTTTTTATTATCAGATTTCATATATTACCTCCTTGGGTTCGAGTGATTTTATGTTTTTGCGAAAGAAAATGCCTACCGAGAAAACCGTGAGGCTGAGTCCTGCGATCATGATTAAAAGCGCTGACCCTCTTCCGACTCCGCGGTTTCCGATTTGACCGAGAGCATCAGCCAACACTCCCGAGACGGCATAAGATACCACATATCCGAGCTGGGATATAAAACCGATTAAGCCCCAGACTCTGCCCTGTTTGTCTGAAGGTATGTTGGTTCTTGCCAGAAAATCCATACAGTTGTTTGCAACAGGCAGAACCAGGAAGAAGAGAAAACCGAAAATGGAAATTGTAATTATATTTTCAAAAAGACCGAAGCCGAACATGCAAAGTCCCAGGAGTGACAGTGAAAGGGCGAGGTAAGTCACATAGTTTTTCCTGATTCCTTTGATGCCGAGGATTAATCCGCCCGCGAGCATTCCGCTCGCACAGATTGTCTCCGCGATTCCTAACGTTCTTTCATTCTGAAACGAAAGAATGAGCGGTTTTACAAGTGTCTGAAACATTCCCATGAAAAGAGTGACTACGGAAGACAAAAAGACAAGGGCGAGGAGTCCTTTTGTCTCGCGTAAAACTTTTAAGCCTGATTTTATGCTGTCAAAGAATGCTTCTTTTACTTTTGTTTCTTTTACGCCGATTCCTTTTCTTACAACAGCAACACCCGTCACGGTTAAAAAGAAGGTTGCGATATCAATTATCAGTAAAAGTTTAACGTCGCTTATTGTAAGAAGAAGTCCGGCGATAAGGGGTGAGAAAAGGTATCTCGAGCTTCCCGCGAGCGAAACGAGACCGTTTGCCCGTGAAAATTCTTCCGTTGTCAGAAGATCCGTAATGGTTGCACGGTAGGACGGCTCAAGGAGTGCGGAAAATACCGCGCTTATCGAGACACCGATACATATCTGAAAGAGAGTGGCCTCTCCGCGAATCATGCAGATAAGGATAAAAAGCACTCCGAGTGCCGAGAAGCCGTCTCCGATCATCATTAAAAGTCGTCTGTCGTATCTGTCGGCCAAAATGCCTGCAGGTACGCTTAAAAGGAGCGAGGGAAGAAATCCTAAAAGAGTCACAAGAGACATACTCGCGGCGCTTCCCGTCACTTTAAAAACATATACTCCGAGTCCGAAGGCAGTCAGACCGCTTCCGATGGAAGAGATCAGTTCTCCGAACCAGAGAAGTAAAAATTTATTGAAATTGCTTTTTTGGTTCATTATTATTCTCCGCGTACAATCATGTCGCGAACGAATTCCATAGTACCTTTCCGGGCACCGAGAAGTTTTTCCGTCAGATCGATGAATACTTCGATGTCTCTTTCGGTAAAATGACCGTCGTCGAAAACTTCACTGCTGACAAGGAGCATCATCTTTACACGCTCGGGGATATTGTTGCAGTCAAAAATCCCCTCTTTTATGCCTTCTTCGACAACCTCGGAAAGTATGGGCGTCGCAACATCATACAGTTTTTGTTTGATTTTTTTATGCATCAGGGCGTTTTCAGGACTTAAAAGAGCCTCTTCGATGGTGAACTCTTCTTTTGCCGGCTGAAGGGACATGATTATTCCGGTGATTTTGACGGGAACGGGTAAATCCGATTTTAATACTTCAGCTGCTTTTTCGGCTTCCTTGTTTATCATCATGCATATTACTTCTTCCAAAAGAAGTTCCTTGCTTTCGAAATAGTAGTAGAAAGTACCCTTGGCAATTCCCGCTTCTTCGATGATTTCATCCACGCTGGTATTCTCATATCCTTTTGTCAGAAACATGCGGTATGCTATCTGAACAAGTTCCAGTTTTCTCATTTCGCCCTTTTTCATGATTTTCTCTCCTTTTCGACCATCGGTCGGTTTTATTATAACAACGGTGATTTTTGTTTGTCAAGCACTTTTTCGACTAAAAGTCGGTTTTTGTTTTTTGGCCCACTCTCTATGAATTGACAAAAGCATAAAAAAAGCCTACAATTCTATATGTTCGTGAAAGATTTCGCTTGCGTGAAAGATGCGGCGTTTCAATATTTTAGGAGGTATTTTATGAATATTTTGGTAATTAACTGCGGAAGTTCATCACTTAAGTATCAGCTTATCAATTCTGAGAGCGAAGCAGTGCTTGCAAAAGGACTTTGCGAAAGAATCGGAATGGAAGGCTCATGTATTAAGCATACTCCTTCGGGAAAGGATAAAGTTACAAAAGAAACTCCGATGCCCGACCATACTTATGCTATTCAGGCAGTTATCGATGCTTTGACAGATGCGGAACACGGTGTTGTTAAGTCACTTTCCGAAATCGATGCAGTAGGTCATCGTATTGTGCACGGCGGTGAGAAGTTTGCGAAGTCTGTTGTTATTACAGACGAAGTTCTGGATGCAATTGCTGAATGCAACGATCTTGCTCCTCTTCACAATCCGGCAAACCTTATCGGTATCAACGCTTGTAAAAAGATTATGCCCGGAGTTCCCATGGTAGCTGTATTTGATACCGCTTTCCATCAGACAATGCCCGAGAAAGCATATATGTACGGACTTCCTTACGAATATTATGAGAAATACAAAGTTCGTCGTTACGGATTCCACGGAACCAGCCATGATTTCGTATCCGCAAGAGCAGCTGAAATCCTCGGCAAGAAGAGAGAAGATCTTAAAATAATCGTTTGCCACTTAGGAAACGGTGCAAGTATTTCTGCAGTTGACCACGGCAAGTGCGTAGATACATCCATGGGCCTTACTCCTCTTGAAGGTCTTATCATGGGTACAAGATGTGGCGATATCGATCCCGCAATCATCGAGTTCATCTCAAAGAAAGAAAATCTTTCAATCTCAGAGATTAACACCATCATGAACAAGAAGTCCGGTGTTGAAGGAATGTCGGGAGTATCTTCAGACTTCAGAGACTTATCCGCAGCAATGGATGCCGGCAATGCACGTGCAAAGATGGCTCTTGAAACATACACATACAGAGTTGCAAAGTACATCGGTGCTTACGCAGCAGCAATGAACGGTGTTGATGTTATCGCATTTACCGCAGGTATCGGCGAGAACGACGGCAGAGTTCGTTCAATGACAGGCAAGTATCTTGGATATCTTGGTGCAAGCATTAACGATGCAAAGAACGATGTTCACGGCGAAGAAGCAATCATTTCAAACGACGGCGACAAGGTAACAGTTATGGTTGTTCCCACAAACGAAGAATTAGCTATTGCAAGACAGACTGCAAGTTTGGTAAAATAGTTAAGTCGCGTTAAGAGACATAAAAGAAAAAGGCGGTGCCTGGCTCCCGCAAGGGTGCCTGGCTCCGACACAAGCAGACGTATCGAAGCGGTCATAACGGGGCGCACTCGAAATGCGTTTGACCTCCGGGTCACGAGGGTTCGAATCCCTCCGTCTGCGCGCAAAAAAGGAATGCAACGGCATTCCTTTTTTTGTGCGCGTTAGACGGAGGGATTCGAACGCAAGACAAACTGCGAAGCAGTTTAGAAAGCTCCGGTGGAGCTTTCGTGTCGTAGCCGGCCTGAAAGGCGGCCGAGCCGCCGGTGGGAATCCCTCCGTCTGCGATTTTTGGATTTGGTTTATGAAACTTTTTTTAATTATCCCAGAATAATATTTATAAAATTATAAAAATCAATTTTCCATTCAATACAATAATCATTTCACAGAAGATATTGTTATATTCGATTGAATAAAAAAAGGATAAACTCAGATAAAACAATTTGAATAAATCCACTTTTGGTTTTTAGGAAAGGTGGATTTTTGCAAGAAAGTGCGGTAAAAAGTGGGTATACTGGCTTTTAGATGATAAAAGAAGAAACATATTAAATTCAGAAAATAAAAAAATAAACAAAAAACGACAGAATAAAAACCAAATACTTGACTTTTTGGTTTTAAAGCACTATCATACAACTAAAGGAAGGTGAATTTATGAATAAAGAATCATTTGTTCCTAACAAATTACCCCTCAAAAATGACTTAATTGATCAAAGATATTTTTTTGATGAGTTAATTGATGCAACTGTAAAACTTGAAGTGTATAAAGAAAAACTTCACGATAGCAAGTTGGGAAGTGAATGGTTTTTGCCTACACTTCAGAAGAAAGAAGCTTTGGAATCTTCTAAAATAGAAGGTACGCAAGCAACATTAGATGGAGTTTTAATTAATCAAGCACTTTCTTCTAATGAAGACGAGAACATAAATGTTGTGATTAATTATCATAAAGCATCGGAATTGGGAATAAAATTATTAGGTCGATCGGATTTCTCGAATGAATTCTTTAATGAGATTCATAAAACTTTGATGGAAGGCAAAGTAAGAAAACCCGAACTAATTGGTAATTACAGGAAAACCCAAAATTATATTGGAAGGAATGATTCTACACATGAAATAACATTTGTTCCCCCTTCTCCTGAAGAGGTTCCCAAGTTGATGGATAATCTGATTTCTTATATCAATGCTCCGACAGATTCATACAGAGCGTTGGTAAGAATAGCGATTATTCATGCACAGTTTGAAACTATTCATCCTTTTTTAGACGGAAATGGAAGAGTTGGAAGGATGCTGATTCCTTTATATCTTTATTATACTAAGCAAATTGATTATCCGTGCTTCTTTATAAGCGAAGCTTTGGAAAGAGATAAAATCAGATATTATAATTTGTTGAATAACACGCGTGATAAGGAAGATTGGGATGAGTGGATTAAATTTTTTTTACAAACGGTAGCAAGACAATGCGATAAATACATTAATATTGTCAGTGAGATAAACAATTTATATGATAGACATCTTTTAATAGCAAATAGTAATTCAAAATATGCAGGAATAGTTAAGGTAATAAATCTACTATATAAAAAGCCTATTATTACAGCTAAACAGATAGTTGAGGAAACTGAACTTCCGCTTACAAGTGTTAATAGAATGATCAATATGATGATAGAAGAAAAAATATTGATCACGGACGGAAAAAAACGTAACCGTAAATTAATTAATTACGGTTTGCTTGACATCATTCGATAAATCACACTTCATAATATAATTTCTTTTTAATAATTGTGTGGGAAAGGAGAAAAATAATATTTGATAATAATACAACAGAATATAGAAAAACGCTTTTGAATTGCTGGAACAATTACAAAAGCGTTATCTCGTGTGGATGTGCTAAAAAGCAATCCAAAACTATGTAAAAGCATTTTATCACATCACTTTCACGAGAGCAATATTTACGTAACTATAATTTTATTTTTTAGTCGTAAAAACGACAGAAAGTGAGGATAAAATGATTTTTTTTATTCAGAATCCTTGCTTGCCAATTTTGGCAAGGAGGGCTTCACGTGGGAACAACTAAATCGGGAAGAGTATTAAATACACGGGGGTCGCGTGGTTCGGCAAGTCAATTTTCCGTGGTTCATTCAAACGAAGGTGCATATACGAAGCCAATAAAAGGAAATAGAATTAAACTCAAGTCAGGCGGACATGGTCAAGCGGGTATGAATGAATTGGATAAATATGGTATACGATACAAGGTTGAGAAGACATATCCCAATGGTGTTAGAGTAGGTTATGTTATAGATCATACAAATAAAGCTAAAAGGGAGTCTATGGGTCAGTCTTGGTTTCCAAAGAACTGGACCAGTAAGGACATTAAACACGCGGGTGAGCATGTAGCAAATTTGAAAGGCAATCGACATAGTAAAGATGGAGTTGCTGTTTATGGGATGTGGAAAGGTGTGAGAGTTGGTGTTATTAGAACGCATGGACAAATTGGCACGATATTTCCGGATTCCAAACAACCTTATGGAAAGAGAGGTAAAAACTGATGAGAATTGAAGATTTTCGAAAAGTGATAGAGAGAAGAGAATATGTGGAAAAAATCAGCTCTGGAGAATGGGCAGAAGGAATTGAAGAGTGCCAAAAAAAGGAAGTAGAGATACTATCAGAAGATATCAAATCAACCATAGAATTCTTGGAAAAAGAATGCACAGCCGATGAATACTCTTGGATAAGCGAAGTGATAGATATTCTTGCTGAAAAAACACAAAGTAAGGAATTGGTTGAATGTTATAAAAAACTTATGATGAAATTTCCACAAGAATATAATACATACAAGATTGCGGAATGCGTTGAGTTTGCAGAAGCTGCTCTTTCGGAAGGAGGAGAAAATGGCTAAAACGATTAAAAATCTTGTAGATGAGGGGTTTAGAGTTTCCTTGGTGGAAAAGGCATTTTTTGATGGTGCTTTTGAAATCCCGCATATTAATAGACCGGAGAAAAAAATTATACCTAAAGGGATGGTTCCATTCTCGTTAAGAGAACGGAGCCAGAATCAAGAGGATTTTGTCTGTTTTTATGAACACGATATAAATTTCAGAGAGATTATCACAGATACCGAGAAATATGTTGAAGATTTAAGACGTTTTCCAGGAGTAATTTCACCGGATTGCTCGCTCTATCTAGATGCACCATTGTGTGTTCAGATTGCGGATATTTATTTAAACAGAGCAATCGGATATTATTTGCAAAGTCAAGGAATATATGTTATTCCCAATATCCGATGGGGTGATGAGAGAACATATACAACGGAACTTTTTGGTGAAAAAGTTGCATTTCAAGGAGTGGACAAACATAGCATTGTTTCGATTGGAACATACGGACAAATAAAGACTGCGGAGTCCAAACGTATTTTTCGAGAGGGTCTTGAAGAAATGCTTATTGAACTTGAGCCAGAGGTAGTGCTTGTGTATGGATCAATGCCGGATGCTATATTCGGGAAATATAAAAATCAAACAAATTTTATAATGTATCCAGATTGGATAACTCGAATGAAAAGAAAATAAAAAAGAACATTCGTGTAATTGAAGGGATATTTTAATTATACGAATGCTCTTTTTATTTTTCACAAAATATGATTAATAATCCAAAGAAAATGATAAGTTTTCTAACCATGAATATGTTAATGTTGACTAAGGAAGAGTCGATATAACATATAGATTATGTAATGAGGAGGTAATCTATGAGGTACTATGTGAATTGCAATGTTGATGTATCAGGGGATGGATCGCAGAGTGCTCCTTTTATGACAATTTCGGAAGCGGCCGAAATAGCGATGCCGGGGGATGAAGTAATTGTTGCCGACGGAATTTACCGAGAGCATGTCAATCCGAAAAATGCCGGAAGAGATTACGCGAGAATTACGTATCGTGCACAGAACAGGTTAAAGGCGATAATTACCGGCGCAGACCGTGTCAACGACTGGGAAGAAGTTGAACCGCATGTCTGGAAAACCGTTTATGACAATTCTTATTTCGGAAAGTACAATCCTTTTACGACGCTTGTATCCGGCGACTGGTTTGATGCCAATTTCACGGCCCATACGGGAGATGTCTTTTTAAACGGCAAATCAATGTACGAAGTCACAAAGTACGAAGATGTTGTAAATCCCAAGGAAAACTTATCTTCATGGGACAAGGATTTTACCGTTTATACGTGGTTTACCAAGCAGGAAGACGACAAGACGGTTATTTTTGCCAATTTCCAGGATATTGATCCGAGATATGCTGTTACGGAAATTACCGTCAGACAGAACTGTTTTTACCCCTTAAAAGAAGGCATCGGTTATATCACACTCGACGGTTTTACGGTATGTAAGGCTGCTACGCAATGGGCTCCTCCCACGGCATATCAGGACGGTATGATTGGTCCTCACTGGTCAAAGGGATGGATCATAGAGAACTGCGATATATTTGAGTCGAAGTGCTCGGGTATTTCGCTTGGTAAATACCTCCAGCGCAACAACGATAACAAGTGGCTTAAATGGAAATACAAAGACGGTACCCAGACCGAGCGTGACTGCATCTGTCAGGCTCAGATTGAGGGCTGGAATAAAGACAGAATCGGTTCCCACATAATAAGAAACAACAATATTCATGATTGCGGACAGACAGGTATCGTCGGACATCTCGGCGGAGTATTTTCGATAATTGAAAACAATCACATTCACAACATAAACAACAAGCAGAACCTAGCGGGCGCGGAAATCGGCGGAATCAAAATGCATGCGGCAATCGATG
>Ga0247609_10002569_pt1 | contig 19102 bp, 18 predicted proteins | sample 172DNAGHGlowgp2_FD_193487 | JGI IMG/M metagenome (GOLD analysis project Ga0247609, IMG submission 193487) | Sheep rumen microbial communities from Palmerston North, Manawatu-Wanganui, New Zealand - 1728 DNA GHGlow gp2 | ecosystem: Host-associated > Mammals > Digestive system > Stomach > Rumen ...
AAATATTGATCCATCATTACCAAGAGTGTTATATGGTGATAATATACGTTTGAAACAAGTAATCTTAAATATCTTAACTAATGCAGTTAAATATACTAAAGAAGGATATGTAATATTTACTGTATCTTCAGTTATCAAAGGTGATATATGTCGTTTAATCTTCTCTGTAGAGGATTCTGGTATTGGTATTAAAGAAGAAAGTATACCAAAACTATTTTCTAAATTTGAAAGATTAGATGTTGAAAAAGAAATAACTATTGAAGGAACAGGTTTAGGATTAGCCATTACTAAAAAACTAGTTGAATTAATGAATGGTACTATTGTAGTTCAATCAGTTTATGGTAAAGGTTCTAAATTTACTATATCAATAGATCAAAGAATCGTTGCAGTTGAAGCACCAATTGTTCATCAAGCACCAGCTGCTGAAACAAAAGTAGTAGATGCTAAGGGAGCTAAGATTCTAGTAGTAGATGATAACGACTTAAACTTAAAAGTTGCATCTGTTTTATTAAACAAATATCATTTTACAATTGATACTGCAACCAATGGTATAGAATGTATTAATAAAGTAAAAAGAAATGGTGATTATGATATTATCTTCCTAGATGATATGATGCCTAAGATGAATGGACGTGAAGCAATCGCCAAATTAAAAGAAGATCCAAACTTCAATATTCCGGTTGTAGCTTTAACAGCTAATGCAATTACTGGTATGAGACAAGAATACTTAAACTGTGGTTTCAACGATTACTTATCTAAACCAATTGAAAGACAAGAATTAGAAAGAGTAATTAAAGAGTATATTAGTAAAAAGAGAAGTACTAATACTAATACAGAATTATCAAAAAGTACTAATTCTATCTTAGAAAAACAATTTACTATTGATTTGCCAGTCTTAGCTGCTCATGATGCAAAACCGGAAGCAAATACAAGCAAACCTAACAAAAAGGTATTAGTTGTTGACGATAATGAAATGAACCTTAAAATAGCTTCAAATACGCTTAAAAAATACAATCTAGAAGTAGAAAGTGTTAGTAGTGGTAGCGAAGCAATTAGTAAGGTTATTGAAAATAAATATGATCTAATTTTCCTAGATGATATGATGCCAGAATTAGATGGTTGTAAGACTTTAGAAAACTTTAGAGAAATTGATGGCTTTACAACACCAACAATCATGATGACAGCATCCTCACAAGATGAAGTTCAAGGTAAATTAGATGAATACAAATTTGATGGTTATTTATCTAAACCATTCAAAAAAGAAGATTTAGAGAAAGTACTAAACGACTTATTGAAATAATTAAGTGTTTATGATAAAACTAAAATAGGGTGATAAAATGAAAGATATTAAATATTTAAGAGACAATGGTGTAGATGTTAATCAAAGCCTAGAATTATTAGGTGATTTAGATACCTATAATGAAATGATTAAAGATTTTAAAGCATCATTAAAAGAAAAGAAAGCCCAAATTGAAAAATACTTTAACGACAAAGATATGCCTAACTATGCAGTATTTGTTCACTCTCTAAAAAGTGATTGTAAATACTTTGGTTTCTTAAACCTAGCTAATATCGCTTACCAACATGAACTAAAGAGTAAGGATAATGACTACGAATATGTTAAAGAAAATTTTGATACTTTAATGGAAGAAACAAGAAAAGTACAAGGTATTGTCGATAATTATTTAGGAAATGCTGAAGAAACAGCAGGTACTTATGGAAATGGTGAAGTACCTACAGCACCAGCTGAACCAGTTGAAGAACTAGGTCCTGAAAAACCAGAAGATATCATTTTGGTAGCAGATGATTCTGAAGTTATAAGAATCTTTGTTAAAAAAATCTTCGATGTTGAATATGAACTAGCATTCGCTGCTGATGGTATAGAAGCTTTAACATTAATCCAAAATCATGAAAAAGATGGTCGAATTAAAGCTATTCTTTTAGACTTAAATATGCCTCGTAAAGATGGTTTCGCTGTACTAGATTACATGCAAGAACATAACTTATTTAGTACAATGCCTGTAACAGTAATTAGTGGTGATCAATCAAGTGATGCTATAAATAAAGCATTTAACTATAATATCGTTGATATGTTAAGTAAACCATTCAATGAACAAAAGATTAAAGACGCTGTTGAAAAAACAATAAATAGCGCTAAATAACCAGATTTAAATCTGGTTTTCTTTTTCTAAAAAATATAATATAATTACAAAGGCAAGGAGAATTGATATGTGGCTTACATGTGCATTACTTTCATTTATTTGTTGGGGAACAGCAGATTTATTTTATAAAATAGGAAATCGTGATAAAGGAGATTATAACCATTTAAAAACTGGTATTTTCGTCGGTTTAGTAATGGGTATACATGCTCTAGTATATTTAATAATAAATAGAGTAGATATCCATCTATTAGATATTTTAAAATACTTACCAGTGTCTTTATGTTATATTTCTAGTATGATTATAGGTTACAAAGGATTAAAATACCTAGAATTATCTATTTCTAGTCCTGTTCAAAATACTAGTGGTGTTATAACAGCAATTCTTTTATTGATCTTCTTTAAAGAAACTCTAGCAATTCCAGCATATGTAGCATTTATCTTAATCTTTATAGGTATTATCTTTATATCAATTCTAGAAATAAAAGAAAACAAAGAAAAAAGAAAAGAATATCAAAAGAAAAATACCAAAGAAAAAGTAATTATTTTAACAATTATTTTCCCTTTAGTATATTGTTTAATTGATGGCTTAGGAACTTTCCTAGATGCTATATACTTGGATAAATTAGAACTAATTAGTGAAGGAGCAGCACTAGTAGCATATGAATTTACATTTGCTTTCTATGCTTTAATAGCTTTTATTTATTTAAAACTAAAAAAGCAAAAAATTACTTTAAAAGAAGAAAAACCAAAACTATTTGCTTCATTATTTGAAACCGCAGGACAATTCTTCTATGTCTTTGCTATGGCAGGCAATTCAGTAATATCTGCTCCAATAGTAGGATCATATTGTATTTTATCAATGATCTTATCTAGAATCTTCTTAAAAGAAAAACTAACAAAAAAAGAATACTTAGGTATTTCTTTAGTTGTAATAGGTATTGTAATCTTATCTATTTTAGACATATAAAAAAAGACATTCGGCAATATGTCTTTTTTATATTGTATTGAATTTGGAATTAATATAACTTTGAATAAACTTATTTCTTATGTTTAAATAAGAACAAGCAATCTCATAAGTAGGAATATGTTTCTTTTTTAACTTAGAATTAATACTCTTTAAACAATTAATCATATTAATAAAAGCATCTTTTCCTAACAAATGATCAAATTCCTCATAAATATTGTAATAATGACCATCAATTAGATTATCAATGAATAAATCTTTAATACTATCAAATTTAAATAATGGTCTAAATAAATTAACTATATTTTCATATCCAGAAACACTGTAATTATCTAAATCAAAATCCTTAAAATACCATAATACGTTTTTGACTTTAGTGCATTCAATATTATATTCTCTTAAATTCATAACAATACTAATGGCATCTTCTATTAAAAGATTCTTTAAAACATCACTAACTAATCTATCATCTTCATTAGTACCATTACCATTAATACACAATAGATTAATAATTTCTCTAGTTATAAACTCAAGAGTGCTAATATTGCCATCTTCTAATGATTTTATATATAATTGATAAACTAGATTACAATCAGTACCAAAAACCGGTTGTACTAAGCATTCTTCTTCCGTATTATAATTCAAAATATTTGTATAACTAATAGATTTTAATGCATTAAACAAATCATCTATGTAGTTAGCACCTAAACTGATACTTAAACCAGAAATAGATAAATAAAGATAATTTAAGAAAGTCTGAGGGATATTTTCATCACTATATCTTTCATCAATCGCTCTAACTACATTAGCTAAAATAACATTAATTGTTCTTTCTTCATCCATTAGAATCCCCCTCCTGATGTGTCGTATACTAACACCTAAATATAAAAAAAGCAAATTCTTCTATACTTTTTCAACAAAGTATTTTCAGGCCTAAAATAAGCCTTAAAATGGTATATAATCGTTTTACGTTAAGAAATAGCAAAAATGACTAAAAAACGGATAATTATAGTATAATGTTATTAGGTGATTACAATGAAAATTATCGTTTCAGCTGGTGGTACAGGGGGCCATATCTATCCAGCTTTAGCTATTATAAATAAATTTATTGAAAAAGAACCAGATACTGAAGTTCTATACATTGGGACTCATAATCGTATGGAAAAAGAAATCGTTCCTAAAAGAGGATTTAGATACGAAGAACTAGAAATCTATGGTTTTTCTAAAAGCAACATTAAATTAGACATCAAAAATGTTTTTTGTATCATAAAAGCATATAAAAAATGTTTAAAACTAATGAAAGAGTTTAAACCAGATGTTGTCTTAGGAATAGGTGGGTATGTAACATATCCTGTTATAATGGCAGCTAGTAAACTAGGTATTAAGACATTTATTCACGAACAAAACTCACATCCTGGTAAATCTAACCTTATGTTACAGAAAAAAGCAGATTTAATTGGTGTATCCTTTAAAGAATCAGCTGCTATATTCAAAAAACCTAAAGGAGAAGTATTCTATAGCGGTAATCCATGTGGAGAAAATGCCTTATCGTTAGAACCTATGGCTAAAGAAACTCTAGGTTTAGATCCTAAAAAGAAACTAGTAGTAATTGTTGCTGGATCTCTAGGATCATCAACAGTAAACAAAAAAATGTTGGATTTCTTAAAACTAGCAGGTAAAGAAGACTATGAAGTATTATATATAACAGGTAAAAACCTATATGAAGACTTTATAAAAGACCAGGAATTTGCTGATAATATCAAAGTATTACCATATCTTGATAATCTACCAGCATTATTAAAAAACACAGATTTAATAGTTACTAGAGCTGGAGCATCAACAATAAGTGAAATCCTATCATTAAACTTACCAGCTATCTTTATTCCATCTCCATATGTAGCAAATAATCACCAATACTACAATGCCTTGGATATTAAAAACAATGGTGGTGGAGAAATCATTGAAGAAAAAGATTTGACTTCTAATGAATTGATAAGTAAAATTAACCTTGTGCTTGGTGATAAGGCTTTATATGAAAGCATGAAAAAGAATCTTGCCAAGATGAGTATGAATAATTCAAGTGATATTATTTATGAAAAAATAAAGGAAATGATCAAATGATAAACGAACTAAGAGAATACGCAACAGTTACTGAACATGGTAGTTTAAAAAAATACAATACTTATCGTTTGGATAGTAAAGCAAAATATGTGATCTTACCACATTCAATTAACGATTTAATTGCTGTATTAAAACTATTAAAAGAAAATAATATTAAATACTTTATTCTAGGAAATGGATCAAATGTTGTAGTTGGTGAAGGTGAATATAATGGCGCAGCTATCATTTTAACTCAACTTAATGGTATGGAAATCCATCCTGAATTACAAATGGCTTATGCAGAAGCAGGTGTTATGCTTCCAGTATTAGTTCAAGAAAGTGTTAAAAAGTCATTAACCGGCTTAGAATTTGCAGCTGGTATACCTGGAACAGTAGGTGGATCAATCTATGGTAATGCTGGAGCTTATAACTCTTGTATTCTAGATTATGTATCTTCAGTAACTGTTTTAGATGAAAATTTAGAGATGAAAGTATTAGAACATGAAGATATCACTTATGGATATCGTACTTCTTGTTTTAAAGAAAATAATAATTACATAATTCTAAGTGCTAAGTTTTATCTAAAAGAAGGAGATAAAGCAAATTCCTTAGAAATTATTGAAGAAAGAAGATTAAGAAGAGCAGAGAGTCAACCTCTAGAATATCCATCAGCTGGATCTGTATTTAGAAATCCCGAAGGAGACTTTGCTGGAAGATTAATAGAATCTTGCAATCTAAAGGGTCATAGAATTGGTGGAGCAGAAGTATCAGAAAAACATGCTAACTTTGTCATCAATAAAGACAATGCATCAGCAGCTGATGTTCGTAATCTAATTAAACAAATTCATGATGAAGTACAAGCTAAAACTGAAGTTGACTTAATATCAGAACAAGAGTTTATAGATTGGGAGTAACAAAATGAAGAAAAAAGGGCAGAAAAGATTAAGATTAAAAGCAAAAATAATTTTAAGATTACTAATTGTAGTTTTAATCTTCTTTGCTGTCTTTTTTTATCTAATAAATATTAAAACCAAAAACATATATATCAAGGGAACAACTAGTATCAAAGATGTTGAAATCATTGAACTAGCTGGTATCAAAGACTATCCTAATTTATACAAACTAAGAAAAAGTAAATTAAAAAGTAGTATAATGAATCATCCATTAGTTAAAGATGTCAAAATAAAAAGAAACATCTTTGGTAAACTAACTATTAATATTACAGAAACAAAGATTTTATTCTTCTACAAATATGATAATAAGTTTATTACTGAAGATGGTTCAAAAATAGATAACAACAATAATTATATTGGTTATCCAACCTTAATTAATTTCACACCAGATACGATTTTTGAAAACTTAATTAAAGGTTTAAATAAAGTTGATTATAAAATAATTAAAATGATAAATGAAATTGAATATAATCCATATAAGTCAACTAATGGAAGTATTATTGATAATAATCGTTTTATCTTAAAAATGAATGATAAAAATACTGTTTATATCGATATACCTAATATTAGAAATCTAAATAAATATACCACTATCATTGCAGCTCCAGATATGGAAAAGACAAAAGGTATTTTATATTTAGATACAATAAATGATCAAATCGTCTTCCGTAGTTATGACGCTGTTCAAAAAGAACAAGACGACAAAACAAAGAAAGCTGAAGAAAAAGAAAAAGAAAAGAAAAAAGAAGCAGGGGAGTAATATGAATTATAATAACGTAATGTTAGAAATGATTAATAAAATAAAAAACTCTGGTAAAACACCAAAGCTTCTTTTACATTCTTGCTGTGCACCATGTTCATCACATGTTATTAGTACTCTAACACCATTCTTTGACATTACTATACTTTATTACAACCCAAATATCGAGCCACAAGAAGAGTATGAAAAGAGAAAGCAAGAAGAAATAAGATTCTTAATAGAATACCCAAATGAAAACGAATTAGATATACTTGATTGTGATTATGATAATGAATTGTTCCACGAAATGTCTAAGGGTTTAGAAATGGTTCCCGAAGGTGGGGAACGTTGTTTTAAATGCTATGAACTACGTATGAGAAAAACTGCTAATGTAGCCAAAGAAAAAGGATTTGATTACTTTGCTACAACCTTAACAGTAAGTCCTCTAAAGAATAGCCAAAAACTAAATGAAATAGGTGCTAAACTAGAACAAGAATTAAACATGCCATATTTATATTCTGACTTTAAAAAAGAAAATGGTTATAAGCATAGTATTGAACTTGCTAAAGAATATAATCTATACCGTCAAGATTACTGTGGTTGTATATATTCTAAAAGAGATAGAGAGATTCAAAAGCAAAACAAAAGTACTGACTAATCAGTACTTTTTTCATTGTTATAGAAATTATTTAAGTATTCTTGGTAAGCACGATACCAAATATTATTATAATCTGGTTTCTTATACTTAAATTTTAATTTCTTACTTAATTCTTTTACTAAGTAATCAGTAAAGTATGGATTTCTTACTAAGATAGGTCCAAATAGATATGTACCATAGAAGTTATTCTTATGAACTCCTTCATAAGTACTATTAGTACTAGAATAACCACATCCACTAATTACCTTAAATAAATTATCAGTACATCCTTCTAAAGAATGACTTCTATTTTGAAAGCCAACAATCTTCTCAGGAATTAAACTGGTTTCATAATATTGTTCTCCAACGATTCTTTCCTTTTCAATAGGTGAATGATAATCAAATACACCTAAACCTTCATAAGGAATTAAAGCTCCAGGATTATCATTATCTTCACCAAAGATAACAGTACCAAATAATTCAATTGAATTACCAGTAGCTAAGAAGAACTTCTTATCATTGATGCATTTTTCTATTTCTTTTTTATATTTCTTAATATCATCAAGGACGATAAGTAAATTTTCATCACTACCACAACCGATGTAGTAGAAGTCATAAGCATCAAAATCAATTGCATCGCCAATACTTAATTTACTAATCTTAACATCTAAGTCTTGATCATTTAAGATTCTCTTTAAAAATCTAATATTACCATTTTCACCATAAAGATTCATTAAATCGTAATATAAATGCGCTATCTTAATTGTTTTCATTTTCGTCCTCCTTAATTAAAGCTTGGATATTAGCTGTCATATCAAAACATACCATTGTATAAATATCACCTTTGCTATCAGCTTTTACCATTTTAATTAATTTAGATAAATCATCAACTAAAACAATTTTATCTTTACTAATATTAGCAAACTCTAATCTTGTAATAACATCGTATCTAAAACGACCTATACAATAAATCTTGTCTATCTTCTTATCGTTTAATAATTCAAATTCAACATCCCATAACCAAGACAAGTCATTGAATCGATATCTTCTAGATACATTATCAAATCCTAAGATAATAGTTTTCTTTCCTTCTTGATTCTTAATAAATCTCAAAGATTGATAATAACTTAAATTATTCTCATTTTTAGTCTCTAACATTGTAAGTTTACGACCATCTAATTCATAAACCTTACCACGTTTACTATCTAGCTTATCTCCGTTAATAGCATTACTGATTTCTTTATCAGTAAGTCCCATATCCTTACATAGAGTATAAGCAGCAACCGTATAGTAAACTGCATAAATAACATCTTTATTTAAATAAATATTCTTATTATTAATTTTAATATTATGCTTACTAAAGTTAACATCTGTAACTTCATAATCTACCTCTCCACGACCAAAGTCTTTACTAGGGCATGAATAATCACCAATATGACCATAATGATAATATTTATATTTTAATGGTTTATGGCAGATAGGGCAGTAAGCAAAATCTACACAATCGATAACAGGTTTAACATAACTATCATCCATTTTAGCTACACCATATGTAACTATTTCATTGTCTTTAAATAAGTAAGTCAATCTATTAACTAAAGGATCATCAGCATTTACTATTAATTTAGTTTGTGGTCCAATAGCTTTTATTATTTCGTTAAATACAAGAAGTGGTTCACCATTACGAGCAGGTTGATCTCTTGTGACATTTGTAACAATTAAATGTGTCATTTTATTCTTACCAAATATTAGTTTCAAATGTCTTTCATCACACTCAAGTAGTAAAACATCATGAGTAAATTCACCTTTCCAGTTACAATTATTTAGAATTAAAGTTGTAGCTGCAAGAACACCATTACTACCATTCTTGTTATAACAAACATCAAAACCAGCATCGGTTAAAATATGATTTATTAAATCTGTTGTCGATCCCTTACCAGAAGAACCAGTAACAGCAATTACATACTTAGGATATTTAACTTTCTCTAAGATTTTCTTTTGGTGCAAATAATCATAAACAATACATCCTGGTAAAACAGAACCATTTTTGCCGAATAACTTGCATACCTTTGTGACTAACTTATTTACAAGAATCATTAATCTCAACATAATACCACCTGCGTTTATTATAACATTATTTGCCTTAATTTATGAGAAAAATAGATATTCTCTCTGTAAATAATCAAAAATAATAAAAAATATTGTATAATTACTTTGAGGTGCAATTATGAGAAAGTTTATTGTTTTAATATCATTTATCCCTTGGTTATTATTCTTTTTATATAAATGTAAGAATACATTAAAAGATTTGAAAAACAAAAGAGTTACAGGTGAATGGATAAAAAAGAACATCCTAAGTTTATTTCATTTTGATAACTTAATACTATTTGCTATCTTCCTATTCTTTTGTAAAATTTATAAAGACAGTGATCAAATCTACTTAACAAAGATATTATTATTTTCAAGTATTAACTTATATTTATTAATAAATCAATTTTATGAAAAGAAATATCATAAAACTACAATTGGTGTTGAAGATATCTCAACAATTCTAATAATTATTTTTCTATCGTTAATACCAATTATCTTTTATACAATAACTGGTCATTATACAATAACATATTACATTATGTTTGCTTATAACTTTGCAAACTTCTTAATAGTTTTCTTAAGTAAGATTATTAATGATGCCTTAATAAAAAGAATAAAAAAGAGAAAATGAAAACAAATATTTACAACGACGAAAAAATAATTGAGCACTTATATAACTATGGTTATAGCAAGTTCTTAACAATGAAAGAATTAGCTAGTGTAAAAGGGAAACTAAACAAAAACGAATATCATGTTTATTACCCATATCCTGACGCCTCAAAAGTCTTATTGTATAAAAAGGAAGAACCTAAACTATCCTTACTTAAAATAGAAGGAACTAACAATTTAAGACATCAAGACATTATGGGAACAATCTTTAAAGAAGGTTTAAAAGAAGATAGTTTTGGTGACATTGTTAAATACAATAATAACTTCTATATCTTTGTTCTTCCACACTTAAAAGACGATATTAAATATCACATGCTTAATATCAGAAATGAAACAGTCAAAATTATGGAAGAAGATCTAAGTATCAAAGATAACTTTAAACAAGAATATCTTACTAAAGAATATGTTGTATCATCTCTAAGAATCGATAATATCGTATCTACCATAACAAACGAAAGTAGAAATAGTGTTTTAGATAAGTTTAAGAACAAAGAAATAATTTTAAATTATGAAGAATCTTTAAAACCTACTAGAGTATTAAGAGAAGGAGACATATTTAGTATCCGTCGTTTTGGCAAATACAAATTTAATCAAATCTTAAAAAGCACCAAAAAAGGTGGTTACATAATCGAGATATTAATGTATAAATAATATCTCTTTTTTATAGTAAAATTTGACTAAAAATACTCAATATAGTATTATAAATCTCGTCAAAAAGAAGAGGGGGACTTTTTATGTCAATATCTGGAGAAAAATTATATACAGAACCTGGTTCTGTTGAAGAAAAAGAATTACAAGAAGAAGAAGCAAAAGTTCATTCAAATAATACTGGTGCTAAACCATGCAAAGGAAAGACAGTTGCAGCTACATTATTAGTAGTAGGTGCCTTAGCTGCTGGAATTATCTTTGGTACTAAAGCAGTACATACAATTCAAGATACAAGAGCAGTAGATAACCTAATTGCTAGTTATCAAGTAGAAAACTATGTTGACTTTCCAAGTACAGTAACAGTAGATAGAGCATACGATATAACATTTGCCGATGGAAAGATGTTAGCAAATCGTTTAAATGAAAATCATGTAGATTATGTTCGTATCAATGGTCAATTCTATACAAGAGAAGGTATGGATATTGCTTTACTAACTTATAAAGTAACTTATACTGATACAATTGATGCTACAAAAGTTACAAGAGATGGTCAAACTATTTATATGGCACCAAGTGGATACACATTAAATGGAAACAAAGCTAAAAAAACCACTATTGAAACTAGAACAGTAGTAGTTCCTGCTGGAACAGATTATAGTTTTGTAAGCTTCCCAGAAGCTACAAGCTTCGAATTAGTTGGTGAAGAAATTCTTCATACATTATCATATGATGTAATCAATAATTCAACATTAATTTGTGACGTAGCAGATGGTGTATCATTAAACGATAATAACGAATGTGTTGGCACATTAGATATTGTACCTAAAAAACACTAAAAAATATTAAAAAGCACTTGTTTTAAGTGCTTTTTTTTGTTACAATATTCACGGCTTTAAAAAGCAAATAAACATGTCTATGGACTTTGGTCTCGAGTGCCGAAGAGGTGAGGCTAAAGGAAGAAGTAGGCAGAAGAATTAACGAAGGAGGGAAATTTTTATGGCCGTAGTTTCTTTAAGTTATTTATTAGAAGCTGGAGTTCATTTTGGACATCAAACAAAAAGATGGAATCCAAAAATGAAAGAGTACATTTATACAACTAGAGACGACATTTATATTATCGACTTACAAAAAACTATGAGTAAGATCGAAGAAGCTTATGCAGAAATTAATAAAATTGCTGCTAATGGCGGAACATTCCTATTTGTAGGAACTAAAAAGCAAGCTCAAGAAGCTGCTAGAGAAAACGCAGAAAGAACAAATTCTTACTACGTTACAGAAAGATGGTTAGGTGGAACATTAACTAACTTCCGTACAATCAGAAGTAGAGTTAAACGTTTAGAAGAAATCGAAAAGATGGAAGAAAACGGAACATTCGAAGTTTTACCTAAAAAAGAAGTAATCGAATTAAGAAAAGAACATGACAAACTTGAAAGATTACTAAGTGGTATTCGTGCTATGGATAAATTACCACAAGCTATGATTATTGTTGATCCTAAGAAGGAAATCAATGCAATAAGAGAAGCTAGAAAATTAAATATCCCAATTTTTGGTATCGTTGATACTAATAGTGATCCAGATGACGTAGATTTCGTTATTCCTGGAAACGATGATGCTGTAAGAGCAGTAAAAGTAGTTTTAGGTGTTTTAGGAAACGCTATAGCAGAAGCTAATGGTGGCGAAATCATCGATTATGTAACAGAAGATGAAAAGAAACCTAAAAAAGAAGCTAAAGAAGAAATTGAAGAAGCAATTGAAAAAGAAGAAGTAGTTGAAGAAGCAAAAGCAGAAAAAACTAAAAAACCTGCTAAAAAAGAAGAAGTAGTAGAAGAAACTCCTGTTGAAACAGAAGTTGCTGTAGAAGACGTTGAAGAAACTGAAGATTTAAGTAAGAAAACTTTAACTGAATTAAAAGCAATGGCTAAAGCTTCAGGAATGAAAGGCTACTCAACTATGAAAAAAGACGAATTAATTGCATCTTTAAGTGAATAAAATACATTATTAAGAAAGAGGGATTGCACATGATAAGCGCAAGCTTAGTAAAAGAATTACGTGAACAAACTGGTGCTGGTATGATGGATTGCAAAAACGCTCTTAAAGAGACAGATGGTAATCTAGAAGCAGCTATCGATTGGTTACGTGAAAAAGGTATTGCTAAAGCTGGTAAGAAAGAAGCAAGAATTGCTGCTGAAGGCTTAGCAGATGTATTCATCAAAGGCAACAAAGCAGTTATCATTGAAATCAATGCTGAAACTGACTTCGTAAGTAAAAACGATGAATTCAAAGAATTAATTAAAAATGTTGGTGAAACTGTATTAAACAGCGACGCTAAAACATTAGAAGAAGCAAACGCTCTTCCATTTGGTGAAGGCACAATCAAAGATTTAATTGTTGATAGAACTGCAAAGATTGGTGAAAAATTAGATTTTCGTCGTTTAGCAGTTATTGAAAAAAATGACGATGAAAACTTTGGTTCATATCTACACATGGGTGGAAAAATTGCTGTAGTATCTGTAGTTAAAGGTGCTAATGAAGAAGTTGCTAAAGATGTAGCAATGCAAGCAGCAGCAATGAAACCAAAATATGTGTTTAGAGATGACGTTCCTGCTGAAGAAGTAGAACGTGAAAAAGAAGTTCTAAAAGAACAAGCTATGAACGAAGGAAAACCTGCTGACATAGCTGAAAAAATGGTTGCTGGAAGATTAAACAAATTCTACAAAGAAATCTGTTTAGCTGAACAAGCATTTATTAAAGATGGCGACATCGACGTAACTAAGTACGTAACTAACAATGGAGGAGAATTAGTTGGTTGCACAAGCTTCGTAGTAGGTGAAGGAATCGAAAAAAGACAAGATAACTTTGCTGAAGAAGTTATGGCACAAATCAACGGTTAATAAATTAGACACTTATTTAACAAGTGTCTTTTTTTATGCCAAAAATTAAAAATATTCATGATATAATATAAACGGGAAGTGATTATATGGAACCTAAAGGAAATAAAATTGTAAGAAAACTAATATATTTTATAATATTTGCTGTCCTAGTTGCAGGTTTCGTCTATTTAGGTGAAAAATATAAAGACAATAGTTTAGTAAAAACATATACTATTACAGATTATTATCCAGAAGCAGATAGTGAATTATTTGAAGTAGTAAGTGGATCAAGATTAATAAACATTCTAAAAAGTAAAGATTCTTATTTAGTACTAATAGGTAGTAGTAAATCTGAATATAGCAAAAAGTATTTAGAAGAAATTCAATCAATTGCTAAAGAACTAAACATTGAAAAAATAGAATACTATGACTTACGTCGTGATAAAACTCAAAAGAATTCTAACTATTATGAAATTAGAAAACTATTAAACGGATTCTTAACAACTACAGATGGAAGTGAGCAAAATCTTCTAGCACCAAGTTTCTATATAATAAAAAAAGGTAAAGTAGCATATTACAATACAGAAACTGTAGCAATGAAGAATACTGATAATGTCGATAAATATTGGACAGAACCAAAAGAGATAGAATTTTATTCTGAAATCACTGTAGCTATTAATAAATACTATTTAAATAAATAAAAAATATGCTATAATTAAGTCAATTAAAGGAGCGAATAACATGAGTTTTGATGAAGTAGAATTAGAAATGATGGCAGCTTTAGAAGTAATGGATAATCGTTTAACATCAATAAGAGCTGGAAGAGCAAACCCATCAATGGTAAATGGAATTATGGTTGATTATTATGGTTCTCCAACACCATTGCAAAGTTTAGCAAATCTAACAGTTCCTGAAGCAAGAACTTTAATGATTAAGCCATTTGATAAAAGTTGTGTTAAAGATATAGTTAAAGCTATTCAAGAAGCTAACTTAGGAATCAATCCAACAGATAATGGTGAAGCTGTAATCTTAACTGTTCCTCAATTAAATGAAGAAAGAAGAAAAGAATACGTTAAACAAGCTAAACAAATTTCTGAAGATGCAAAAGTAGCATTACGTAAAGTTCGTCAAGAAGCTAGAGAAGCCATTGAGAAAGATGAATCAATTCCTGAAGATGAAGAAAAAAGAATGCAAGATGAGATTCAAAAACTAATCAATGACTATAACAAAAAAGTTGAAGATAAACTAGCAGAAAAAGAAGAAGAATTAATGTCAGTATAAGCAAACAAATTGTTTGCTTTTTATTTTGCACTAGTTTATAATAAACAGCATTATTTAGGTGGTGATTATATGCGTTATGTAAATCCTCTAGAAGAAGTAGCCATAAGATATAGAAAAGTTAAAATAAATAATAATACTTACGTATTAATACCATCAGGAGTGCTCCAAGGATACAGTTTTGATGAAGAGTTTTTATCAAAAGTAAAATATAAACTAGCAACTAATAAAGAAAGTTTATTAAAAGAAAAGTATTTAATCGATGGAGTAATGAGTTTAGATGACTTACAAATAAAATATAGTTATTATGACACTGACGAAATTGATTTTTTATGTGACTATTATTTTAACGAAGAAAGCAATAATATAATCATTGTTCAAGTAGATGGAGATAAAATCCGTAAAAGAAAAGTATCAATTCCAGAAATTGATAAGTTTGTCGGTAACGAAGTTTATGAAAGACAAAAAGGCATCCCATCAGTAGTATTAAATGAAGAGTCTTTATCTCAATTATTGGAAATGGAGGACATTTCCGCAATAAAAGCCAGATTACAAGCATTAAAAAGATCAATAGAGGCATATCTAGAAATAGAAAAGAGTGATTATGTAACTCGTATTGAAGTAGAAGATGGTAAAATAGTAAATATAGATACAGATGCCGTTGTAGTTGATAATCCAAAACCAAGAATAACAACGAAAAAAGCAGTACCTTTAAAGAAAGACAAACCTATAAAGAGTGACTTTAGTGTTGTAGGCTTAGAAAAATACATAAAAGAAAGAGTATTTGGTCATGAAGAAGGAATAGCAACAATTGCTAAAACATTATATATGAATTATACAGCCGAAGACGATGATGATATTGAATCAATCCTTCTAGTAGGACCTACTGGTACAGGTAAAACAGAAACAATACGTGTAGCATCAGAATACTTGTCTGTACCATTTAGAGAAATAAATTCACCAAACTTAGTACCTCAAGGAATAGTTGGTACATCATTAGAAGATATTTTATATTCATTGATATTACAAGCAAATTACGATATAGAAGTAGCTCTAAAATCACTTATTTTAGCTGATGAAATAGATAAACTAGGCGATGCCAAATCTGATTTTAAAGGAGATATTCCTCAAATCCTGTTAAAACTATTTGATGGATATGAGTTCCAATTTACCAAAGAACATCGCGAGTTCTCCTTAGACACATCAAAAATGTCTAAAATATGTTCTGGAGCATTCACAAGAATATTTGAACCAGAAGTTACAGTTGGTTTTAATAAACAAACAAGACAATATAATCATGATATGGCAGAAGACGAAGTAAAAGACCGTATTACAGAAAAAGAATACTTTGGTATAGAAATTCTTGATAGAATTGATTTAACAGTACTTTATCATGAACTAGATCAAGAAACTAAAAAAAGAATTCTTTTAGAGTCTAAAATTAGCAAATACTTAAAGAAGAAAAGAAGATATGCTAGACAATTTAACGTTGAATTAGTTGCTGAAGATTCTTACATAGAAGAATTATTTGCAATCTTAAGAGACAAAAGAGAATCTGTTCGTATCTTAAATAACCTAGTTAAAAAAACTTTAAATATAGCAGAATATGAACTATGTACAAACCCAAATACTAGAGGAAAAAGACTAATCTTAACTAAAGATACAGTTCATAATCCTGAAAACTATACAATAATCTAGTAAAACAAGGACAAAAAAAGGTTTAATACTTGCAAAAAACTTAAAACTATTATATAATCATTTTGTCCTTGAGATATGACCTCGTAGCTCAGCTGGATAGAGCAATCGCCTTCTAAGCGATCGGTCGAGAGTTCGAATCTCCCCGGGGTCACCACTTATTTAAAATAACGACTAACAAGTCGTTTTTTTGTTGTAAAATATTTACTATTATCAAAAATTATATTATTATAAATATAGGTGAATAACATGACAAATAAAACAAAAAAAATATTAAAATCCATACTTATAATACTATTTATGTCATTATGTCTAATAGGTAGCATTGTTCATGCTGAAACTAGCAGTAGTATAAAATTCTGCGATTATGCTGGGACAAGAAGAACATTCAAAATGATTGGATTGTTTATTAATCTTGCTAGAATAATAGTACCTTTATTAATAATTATAACAGAATCAATTTCTTTAACTAAAGTTATAATAAGTGGAAAAGACGATGATTTAAAAGAAAACTGGAAAGTATTAGTAAGAAAACTAATAGCAGGTTTAGTAATATTTGTTTTGCCAACTATAATTGACTATACAATTGATAGTTTAGTTGGTTATGATGACAGTGGCTTCACTCAGTGTTCTAACTGTTTATTAGATACTGGTCATTGTACAATACCAGATAAAGATCCAGATTAATACATAAGAGCAATCTTATGTTTTTTTTTATAAATTATAAAAAATTAAAAGGAAATAAAGGAATGATGGCGAATAATTAGGGTGAGGGGGCAAATATGAATAGAAAGTTAATTGTTCGTCAAAGAGACTTAAAAGATTGTGGAGTATGTTGTTTATTATCAATAATAAAATACTATGATGGAAATATTCCGATTGAAACACTTCGTTTAGATACCAAAACCTCAATCGAAGGAACAACAGCATACAATTTAATATATGCAGCTAAAAAATATGGGTTTATAGCAAAAGGAATCAAAAGTAAAAATTTAAATAATGATATTAATCTACCAGCTATAGCACATATAATTACTAAAAACGGATTCAATCACTTTGTTGTTATTTACAAGATATCAAAAGATTACGTATACATAATGGATCCAGCTCTTGGTTATCAAAAAGAAACAATTGATGAATTCAAAAACAAATGGACAAATGTAATTCTTATTTTTAAACCATATAGAAGAATTCCTTTATACAATGTTAAAAACAGTTTAAAAGAATTATTGCTTAATGTCTTAAAAGAAGAGAAAAGCATTATTACACCGATAATTATAACAGACGTCATTATAACAGTTATCTCTGTAATAATAAGCTACTATTTCCAAATAGCTGTTAGTTCGATAGAGAGTAATAGTATTCAAATGTTAATACTAATAATTATAATCTTTTCATTTTTTAATATATTTAAATTGGTATTTGAGTATATACGTAACAATTATTCTATTCATTTGAGTAAAAATATTGATTTAAAAATACTGCCAGAATTTATCAAACATATTTTTAAATTACCCTCAAACATTACTTCAACTAGAACAGGAGGAGAATTACTTACTAGAATCCAAGAAATGAATTCAATTAAAAACTTATTTACAAAAATCTTAGTAAGTCTAACATTAGATACATTTCTTATTATAAGTACTATTTCCTTCCTCTATAGAATAAGTAATAAATTATTTTTTGTAATATTAATTATAGCTATCTTATATTTAATAATTGGCATATTATCTAGTAATATTATTTATAAAAAAATCAATGAAAATATTGATAGTGAAACAGAGTTTAATTCATTACTAGTCGACGAAATTGATAATATTGAATCAATAAAAAACCTAGATTACACAAACATTGCCCTCGAAAACATAGTTGACAAGTATATTAAATACGAAAAAAACATATTTGAATACAGCAATTTTCAAAACACTTTAACTATAATAAAAAATACTGTAAATAGTCTAGGTATATTTTTGATTACTAGTATTGGTTTAATAATGGTATATAAAAATGAAATAAAAGTTTTATCACTTATTACTTTTAACTACTTACTGGGATACTTCATTGATCCTTTAGATAATATCGTTGATTTAATACCAGAGTTTAATCTAATTAAGTTGTCCTTTATGAAAGCATGTGAGACTCTAAATCTCGAAGAAGAAAAGGAAGGAATAAAAGAAAAATTCTTTAATGGAGATATAAAAATCAAAAATGTTTCTTATAGTTATGATGATTATAACAATGTAATAAAAAATTTAAACTTAACAATAAAAGAGAACGAACATCTTTCATTAAAAGG
>Ga0247609_10002571_pt1 | contig 19101 bp, 18 predicted proteins | sample 172DNAGHGlowgp2_FD_193487 | JGI IMG/M metagenome (GOLD analysis project Ga0247609, IMG submission 193487) | Sheep rumen microbial communities from Palmerston North, Manawatu-Wanganui, New Zealand - 1728 DNA GHGlow gp2 | ecosystem: Host-associated > Mammals > Digestive system > Stomach > Rumen ...
AGTCTGGAGCTTTCTGCAAATACCTTGCAGATATAGTTCCAAACGCAATGGTCATTGGATAATGTACCGTATAAATCCAGAATGCAGACTTATCGAGTAATTCCCGACCTAAATACTGTTTATTTCCAAAACAGCTACCAACCAACAATAAAAGGAAAATATTCAGCAAGAGAGAAATACGATGAAAATATAATGCATAAGGAACATTCATAAAACAATGCGCCCAGTCAATGAGGAAGGCTATAGCCCACATGCACAAAAAAACAATTTTGTTTTTCTGCAATACAACGATTGGATTATTCTGATCGATAGAGAGATAGGCTCCTATACTGAAGAACAAGAGACTCGAAGCTATCATTCCATTATATGGAATTGATATCCACCATACGAACAATGCCAATACTGGTATCCATTTCAAATATTTAATACCATAATATATAATAGGTGAGAAGAGACATATTACCATCAAATTTCGGATATACCAATATGGGCAAAGCATCGGAACGCCATTACCAAAATCCCAACTTCCCCTATCTATAAATGCTCTTAAATAATCCACCAACTCATAGTCAGCAATAGATTTGCCCATAATCAACATAGGCTTTCCTATCAGCCATAATAGTACATATGCCAACAATATTAATCCATTCCAAAAAAGATATGGGATCAACAATGTATGAACCCTGGACTTTATTTTCTGAGAATACACCTTTGAACTATAGAAGAATAAGAATCCGGAAATAAAAAAGAACGCTGGGACACCCGTCTCACCTAACAAAAGACCAAAAGGATAAACCCATTGAAAAAAGTGATGATGACCATGCGCATCAATTGCGCAATAACAATGCAATAGCACTATCATGAATATTAACGGAAATCGCATCCATGATATTGCAGAGGACATGGAACTCATCTTCTCAATATTACGACAAAACATCTACTTAATAAATTATAAACGTCAATTTGGCCACAAATATACATGTTTTTGTTGATTTATCCAAATTTGTTTGGCAATTTCCAAGAAAAAAAGTAACTTTGCAATCATGAAAGATAAAATATATGTATTAGTCATAATAGTTTTTGCTCTACTTTCTTGCCACCAAGAATACGAGCACAAGAGTGTTGTTTGCATTCCTGTTTATGGTCAAAGTCTGGCATTAGGAGAAGAAGCTATCCGTATAACAGATTTTGATTCATTAGCGAAATATGCAGATGGACGGATTGTTACAGAAAATCTTGATCACGACTTTGGCTATTTTGACAATAATAACTTCAAAGAATTTGCAAAAAAAGTTACGCATTATCAAAAGCGTTCTTTTGAACTGACAATATACAGTATGGCAGAAATGTTGGCAGACAGTTTAGGGAAAGACACACTAATATGTATTTTCCCAGGAGGCCAGGGAGCGACAGCTATCAAAGACCTTAGTAAAGGGACTATACCCTATCAGAAATTTCTTGAAGATATAGAGACTGCATATAATACTGCCAAAGAGCGGGAATGGAATTTCTTCGTTCCTGCCATCTGTTGGATGCAGGGAGAGAGTGATATTGAAGACTATCCAGGAACAGACTACAAAATACTCCTGAAACAATTTCAAACGGATATTAACAACGATATCAAAAACATTACCCATCAAACAAGTGACGTAAAAATAATCTCATATCAAACAAACAATGTTTCTGGCGGTAAGAAATTTCAACAAGATAGTTACACTTGTATAGAAAGTAAAGTTCCACAAAGCCAATTAGAATTAGTAAAAGACGATTCTCTTTTTTTGCCAAGCGGTCCAACGTATCCCTATGATTTCGTAAAAGAACGTATTCATATTGATGGTACAAGCCATCAACTTCATGGTCAATTGGTCGCATTAACCGCACTTAACATTATACGAGGTCGTCATCAACAACGCGGATTACTACCACAAAATATCTGTTATAAAGACGAAGAAATCATCATCAAATTTTGCGTACCAAGTCCTCCACTAATATTGGACACACTACACGTGACACCTCCACCTCATTATGGTTTTTCAGTCATTACACCTGACAACAAAGATATTGTCCAAACTGTGAGTATTCAAGATGACTGCGTATTAATTCAATGCTCAGAACAACCTAAAGGCTGTAAAGTTCGTTATGCCATAAATGGAGAGAAATTTAAAAGTGGGAGACTGCATGGACCGCGAGGTAATCTTCGTGATTCACAAGGTGAACATCAAAAAGCTCATGTTAATGGGAAAACTTATCCATTACATAACTGGTGTTGGCAATTTGACATACCCATAGAATAATATGCAAAGAATCAACTGGATAGATTGGGCGAAGGCACTGGCTGTATGTACAGTGGTATTTTGTCACATGCCACAATCACAGGAATGGTTTTATTTCCGATATCTTCAGGCTGTCATCATCGTCATCTTCTTCTTTCTTTCTGGCTACCTGAAGAAAGATAGAGAGAACGCCAAGGAGAATTGGAAGAAATACTGGTACGGATTGATTTTACCCTATTTTATTTATAATGCCATTGTCTACCCTTACTGGCTGCTAAAATACTATCTGACACATGATGCCATGCCCAACATCTTTGCTGCCATACGCCCGATTATCGGTACCTTGTTGCTGCAACATCAAAGCAGTTTTGCCGAGCCACTTGACGGACCATTATGGTATCTACCAGCTATCCTCATCATGCATATCACAATTGACCTCTGCCGAAAGACCAAGTACCAGCATAGCATCATGATTACACTCTGCATTATATCATTTTTTCTCTATGCTGCCAACAAATACTGGTACTTCGCACCAGACTTAACCTCAATGGGTGTGATGCGCAACCTACCCTACTATTATTTAGGGTATGTCATGGGACAGCGCCAACTCTTCAGGAGCATTAACCCTTGGCGCGATTCCATTGGCTGTATCTTGTGTTTTTCAGCCAGCATATTTCTCTTTGCCTGGCATTTACATGCCTTCTATGCAGGTCAGCACCTGCTACACATTGTTCTCTACTATCCTGTGAATCTAGGTTTCCTTTTTGGCGTACTTTATGGATGCAAATGTATGAATTCCATTCATTCGAAGGTTATTATAAACTTATCTATAGGCACCTTAGTTGTGATTGGTCTACACATTGCACTAATCACCATCGCCAACTATGCCATCGGACATCTACTACATTTGAAAGACACTATCTGCTATCATTGGTATGAGGCCCTACCTGTAACCCTCATCATCGTAGCCCTCCTCTACCCCATTATTTTGTTTGGAAAACACCTTATTCCTGTGCTTTTGGGGAAAAAAAGCCAACAAAGTATATGATTATTCAATAATAATTTGTATCTTTGCATCAAAATTCCATAGTTATGCGCATATTGTTCCTAGTCTATCATGGGTTTTCCGAGTTTAGTGGCATCACCAAGAAGATACGCTATCAGGTAAAAGGACTGCGTGAGAATGGTCACGATGTCCGTCTATGTTACTATGGATTTGCCGAGAATGGACATCGCTGTCGATATATTGATGGTGAGGTTATCAAAGACTATGGCATGGGCAATTGGGCGGCTTTCCGTCAACGCATAGATTATAATTGTATTTACGACTATTGTGTTCGTGAAGACATTGAGTTCGTCTATGCCCGCTGCTTCCAGAATGCCAATCCCTGGCTCATCCGCTTTTTCAAGAAACTGAAAAAAGCCGGCATTCATGCTGTGACAGAAATACCAACCTATCCTTATGACCAAGAATTTAAAAACTTTGGCCACTTACAACGATTGGAATTGAGGATTGACCAACTATTCCGTCGTCGTTTATATCAACAACAGGATGCTTTAGTGACTTTTTCAGATGCTACAGAAATATTCGGCCAACGTACCATCCGTATCAGCAATGGTGTAGATTTTGACAGTATTCCGCTTCATCAGCCCCCAGCCTTCAGTCCTCAGTCTTCAGCCCTCCATCTAGTTGGTGTCGCAGAGGTACATATATGGCATGGCTATGATCGACTGATAGCTGGCCTTGGCGAATATTACAAAAACGGTGGGAAACGAGAAGTCGTGTTCCATATTGTAGGGGGCGTACATCCATACGAACGATATCAAGCCAATGATTATCATCCGGGACTACAAGCAATTATCGACAAGTATGGGATTGCCGATAAAGTTATTTTTCATGGCACCATGTTTGGTAAAGAATTAGATGATGTATTTAACCAGTGCCAGTTTGCCATTGGTTCATTAGCCCGTCATCGTAGCGGTATCACTATTATTAAAACACTAAAAAACCGCGAATATGCCACTCGCGGTATACCTTTCATCTATAGTGAGCAAGATTCTGATTTCGATCATCAACCTTATATCATCAAAGCGCCTGCAAATGAGTCTCCCATCGATATTCAACAGATTATTGACTTTATGGATCACTTCACTATGAAAACTGAGGACATTCGCAAAACAGTGGAACATTTGAAGTGGGAAAAACAGATGCAACAAGTGATAGATACTGTTATTCACAATTCAGAATAATCAAATCTTTATTTACATTTTTCTATTATGAAAATTTGTATATTTCAACAATAGTTCGTATATTTGCAATCAAATATATATAGCATGCCTAAGTTATCTATCATTGTTCCCGTTTATAATGTAGAGCCATACATACGTAACTGCGTTGAAAGCATTTTCAATCAAGGCTTAGATGAAAATGACTATGAAGTCATTATCGTCAATGATGGCTCAACAGACAAAAGCATGGAGATGATTACTGACATTATCAGCCAACACAATAATGTTACCGTTATAAATCAAGAGAATCAAGGACTTTCTATAGCCCGAAAAATGGTATTTCAATAGCTAGAGGAAAATATCTGCTCATGCCAGATTCCGATGACATGTTAATTGAAAATAGCGTTAAACCCTGTCTTGACAAAGCATTAGAGACACAAGCAGACATGATTGTAGCTAACTTCCTAAAGATGAACGACGATAATTTTGGCAACCCTATAATATCTCCAAACCAAAATAATTATAGTTTCGTTGAAACTACCGGAAGTGAGTTGTTAGAAGAATCTCTTTGCCGTTTTTACTGGAGAAATCTATATAGAAAAGATTTCCTAACAGATAATCACATTAAATTTGTTCCACACATCTTAGCACAAGATGTGCCTTTTACCAACGAGTGTTTCCTTAGAGCAAAAAAATGCCTTCGTACACCATGGATTATTTACATCTATCGAACAGGACACACATCTGCATCTTCCTACTTTACATTTAAAAGAGCCAAAGACACATGCATTGCCACAGCTAAAATATGGGAATTTACAAAGATTGATAACCTTCCGTATTCAGTTAGACTAAAACAAAAGGATATTGTTTTTCACGCTTTTTATACACTTATAAGTGCCATTTCATTCGGACATCTGAATAAAAAAGAAATGATACAGACAATAAAGGTTCTCAAACAAGAAGCGCCTGACATGTCTTTTCATCATGGTTTCAAACAAAAAGTTTGGAGTTACATGTACCAAAAACATCCTAACACCCTTATAATATCTTTCTTTTATTTTCAGAAGTTTAAAAATAAATTACGACACCTGTCATTAATATAAAACAGTCCTTCATTAACCTGTTTAAATAACGCCAACACAGCAGTCCTTTTGAAACTATACCTGTTGTTTTCATCATTATTTGTATTCTCTACTCATTATAACCATTGCAAAAGACATTTCCCAACTCTTTTTGAAAAAAACACTTAAAATTTGGATGTTCAACTTTTTTTACTACCTTTGCATGGTCATAAGAAAAAGAACGTATGAGAACAAAAATTGTTTATGTTGTTTCCAGTGATGATAAAGATATCATATTAGAACAAGCTCTTTTGTCTGTCTATTCATTAAGGAAGCATAATTCAGAGGCGTTTGTAGAACTTGTAGTAGATCAAGATACCAATATCACTATTACAGAGAAGAGGAGTGAAATTCTCAAATATGTAGATAAGAAAACTGTGGTTGAAGTTCCTGTGGAATACGATAAAATTGCAAGGTCTAGATGGATAAAGACATGTTTGCGAAACTATATCATAGGAGATTTTTTATATATAGATACTGACACTATTGTAACGGATAACTTGGGAACCATTGATGATTTCGCAGGTGACATTGGTGCTGTTGCAGATCGTCATACCACTCTTCAATATCATTTTGGACGAGAAAGGCTGAAACGAGAAGCAAATAAGCATGGTTGGAAATATTCAGATGATCTGATATGGTTCAACGGTGGTGTGATGTATGTAAAAGATAGTGATATTTCTAAAGCATTTTATAATGAATGGCATAATAATTGGGTTAAAAGTTATGATGAGTCAAAGTTGTATACAGACCAGTTACCTTTGGGAATTACGAATGAAGCCTTTGGTTATTTGATTACAGGACTCTCCGGAGAATGGAATTGTCAAGTTCCTGCAAATGGAATTTCATTTATTGCCAACGCAAAAATAATGCATTATTTAGCATACGAATCAACTAATAACGCATGGAAATTTATGATAAGAGTATCTTGAAGGAGATATAGGATAATGGAGGTTTAACAGATAGAATATCTTATCTCGTTGAAAATGCGAAAACATCTTTTTATATGCCAAATAGAATAATAGTTGGAGCAGAAATTGATGTTTACGATAGCCACCTGTTTTCATTGTGTAAGAATAAACCGTTATTTTTTAAGATGTTTAATTCCTTAGCGGCAATAATAAAGAAATTTGTACACCTCAAATAAGAAATAGATTGTTCTATGTCAATTATATTAATAAGTCGCCAAATCAAAATTTCTTCATTCTCTTTATAAGAAACATCATGACACCAGTCCCTTCCACTTACCAACTATTTTTATAATGTCCACGGAAATTGCTGGAGGTAGCACACCCAATAAATACAGAGCTAAGTTCTTCATTCTCCATTCCTTAAGTCCTAATACCTCGGATAGTGTCAAAACAGGACACAAGACGTCACGTATCTCACGTTTAGCAAAAATGGGGGTAATAATCTTTTCATTTCTCAAGATGGAACATACAATATAGAAGCAGGTCATCATCACCTTAAACATCCATTTTGAGAAATAAGGTTTGTCACGTAAACGAGAGTAATTCAATTTTACTTCTTCTATAGCCTTTATTGTTGCAATAATCTCATCCTTTCTAATACTGGAACGCTGTTGATAATTGGATAGAGAACCTGCGCGACAATAATAAAAATAAGTAATATCAGAGAGCATTACTGCGCGATTAACATAGGTTGGCAAATCAATTGTCAAAGTATAATCTTCCAAATAATTAATTCGTTTATAGCGTAATAGATGCTTCCTGAATAATTCTATACAAATGAGAATGTTCCACGTAGTACCTTGAAGGAAACCATATTCACTATAAACGTGATTAGCAAACTCATATTCCTTCAAGAACTGTATAGTAGGATAGCAAATGTCTGTCTGTTTAATTTGTCCGTCAATTTCCTCAATACGTTGATAGGAACCATATACAACTTCAGCATCATATTTCTTTGCATGCATATAAAGGAGTTCAATCGCATTGGGGGAAATGATGTCGTCTGCGTCAAGAAAATAAAGATAGTCACCTTTGGCCTCACTTACAATCCTATTTCGCGCCTCACCCACTCCCATATTTTGGGGCTGGCGAACAATACGAATATCTTTGCCACGAGAATGATTATTCTGATATTCACGAACGATTTCCATAGATGTGTCGGTACCACAATCGTCACAAATCAGGAATTCTATATTCTGGAACGTCTGGTCCAAAACAGAATCCATCAGATGACGAATGAACTTTTCTGCATTGAAAATAGGAATACCAATAGTTACTTCATATTTCTTACCAATTTCTATCATAGAATATTATCGAAAAAAAAACGTATATTTGCACTCAAAGAAGAATAAAAAAGAATCAACGACTAAGGGGACGCTAATTTCGCAATTTCTTAAATAATTCTGTCCATTGTTTCATAACGGTGTCGCGCTCATATCGCCTGATATTTATCCTAGCATTCGTTCCCATTGTTTTCCTTAATTGAGGATTCTCTATCAATTGGCAGATTCTTTCGGCCTCTTTATTTGTGTTGAGATACTCCACCAAAAAGCCATCTTCTCCATTTTTAATAATATCAGAAGGCCCCCAAGGGCAATCAAAAGAAACAACAGGAAGACCACAGGCCATAGCTTCAAGTAGAACCATTGCAAAACCTTCAAAACGTGACGTTAACACAAAAATACTACTCTCAAGATATCTGTCCATAATTTGAAGTGTAGGCTCATGAATGATAACTACATCCTGTAACTTTGCATCATTAACAAGTTGCTCTAACATATCTTTCTGTTCACCATTGCCATAAAGATGTAATGTCCAGTCCGGATGTCGACGATGGACCTTCGCCCAAGTATCAACAAGATATTCTAATCCTTTCTGTTCATTAAATCTCCCCACAAATAGTGCCTGCTTATTATCACAAGTACTCGAAGTTGAGGGATAAAAAGGAAGTGAGTTAGGAATAACTACTGTCTTGGTTATACCAGCCCAAGCATCGGCATCTTGCTGAGTAAGTAAAACCAAAGCATTAAGCTTCCCAGCAGCTTTTTCCACTTTCTTCCTCCAATAACGCGCCAACATACGATAAATAAAACCACGCTGCTCCATGAGATGGAGATCACGGATATACTTCTTTGCAATATGTGATTCACCTACTTTTACGCTGCCATCATCTATATCAGTGATGAAATCTATTTCACGGCCTAATGATGTTATCACAATATCAGGATGTTCTGAATTCAGCAAACTACTCAGTTCCCTCCGATAACGGCACATAAGTTTCTTATAAATGTAAGCCCTAATTAATAAAGAATGATTATATTGATGATGGAAGTCAATATTTAAATCAATAACTTTAACCTTTTCGGATATTGGATAAAATGGTTTTGCTAAGACATGAGAAGTAACACAAATAATTACCTCACTCCCATGTTCTGCCAAATAATTCGCCTTTTCAATGACAATCCGGTCAAAACCAGCACGCAGATTTACCGACTCAACTGCATACAGAACTTTCATATCTATCAATAATTAACTATTTGTTCCATACAAGAAACTGTTCAGCACCTTCTCCACGATAGGCCCCATGTCATAATACTTGTATTCCGCCAGACGACCGCCAAAAATGACGTTAGCCTCTTTTTTAGCCAATGCTTCGTAACGCTGATATAAAGCACTGTTGCGCTCGTCATTGATGGGATAGTAGGGTTCCATCCCGTCTTCCCATTCCACGGAAAACTCCCGACTGATTACCGTCCGCGGGTTTTCGTATACCTTGTCGGCAAAAGCTTCGAAGTGCTTATGCTCGATAATACGGGTATAGGGAATCTCTGCATCCGTGTAGTTAATCTGCGCAAGGCCCTGATAATTTGGGATATCGAGCACCTCATTCTCAAACTTGACAGTTCGATACTCCAACTTTCCATACCGATAATCATAGAATTCGTCAATCTTACCAGTAAACACAATCTTCTCTGCCATAGCCTCCAACTCTTTTCTGTTGGCAAAGAAGTCTGTATTTGTTTTTGTATCAACACCCTTCAGCAGTCCATCAATCAATACGTTATAACCCCCGATGGGAACGCCTTGATAAGAATCATTGAAGTAGTTGTTGTCATAGACGAAACGAACGGGCAGACGCTTGATGATGAATGGCGGCAACTCGGTACACTTGCGACCCCATTGTTTTTCTGTATAGCCTTTGATGAGACGCTCGTAGATGTCACGGCCTACCAATGAAATGGCTTGTTCCTCCAGATTGGTGGGTTCCTTACCTTCCATCTCCTTGCGCTGTTCGGCAATCTTCTGCTTGGCCTCCTCTGGTGTCAATACGCCCCACATCTGACTGAACGTATTCATGTTAAAGGGTAAATTATAAACCTTACCCTTGTAGAACGCTACAGGTGATTCGGTGAAGCGATTAAACTCTACGATGGAGTTGACAAAATCCCACACTTTTTTATTCGAGGTATGGAAAATATGTGGACCGTATTTGTGAACGTTGATTCCCACAACGTTATCACAATAAAGGTTGCCACCCAAATGTGGCCGTTTGTCAATCACCAGACAACGCTTACCTTGTTTCGAGGCACAATGTGCAAAAACGGAACCATAAAGTCCTGCACCAACAATCAAATAGTCGTATTTCATCATAAATTTACTTTATTTATCTGCAAAAATACAAAAAAAAAGATAATCATCAAAATAATATCGAAAAAAATCGTATATTTGCACTCAAAGAAAAATAAAAATGAATCAACAACTAAAAATAGTATATTGTACACCGGCATTATACCTTGCCGGTGGCATGGAACGTGTGATGACTCTGAAGGCTAATTATTTTGCGGAACATTTCGGATATGATATTACGATAGTCATCACTGACGGTAAGGGAAAGGAACCGTTCTATGCGCTTTCCGAGAAGGTGAAGGTGGTGAATCTTGACATCGGCTTTGAGGAGCTCTGGAATCAGCCTTTTCTGAAAAAGGCAATTCTTTACCTAAAGAAGCAACGACTGTATAAGAAGAAGTTGTCGGCTTGTCTGATGGAACTACGTCCGGATATTACCATCAGTATGCTACGAAGAGAAATTAACTTCATTTCCTCCATTCAGGACGGAAGTCGTAAAGTTGGAGAGATACACATTAATAGGGCTCACTTTCGTAACTTTGAGGAGAAGGATAGTAATTATATCAAAAGTCTCTTCTCGAAGTTTTGGATGCATACCTTGTTGGGAAAATTAAAGAAACTGGACCGATTCGTGGTGCTTACGGAGAGTGACAGGAAGGCCTGGCACGAATTGGACAATGTGGAAGTGATTTCCAATCCGCTATCGTTTAACCCAACGACTTTCAGTAACCTTACAAACAAACGGGTGATAGCCGTAGGTCGGTATTGCTACGAGAAAGGCTATGACCATCTGTTGCAAGCCTGGGCAACCATTCAGAATCAATGTCCGGACTGGCGTTTAGACGTGTTTGGTGATGGTGACCGAAATGCCTACGAAGCACTCATGGATCAATGGGGGATTGATCGCAGTCGGTGTAAACTGAATCTGCAAACCAAGAACATTCAACAAGAGTTTGAACAGAGTGCAATATCCGTATGCAGTTCACGCTTTGAGGGATTTGGTCTGGTTATTATTGAGGCAATGGTTTGTGGCGTTCCTGTCGTCTCATTCGATTGTCCATGGGGACCGCGGGCTATCATTAGTGACGGGGAGGATGGCATTCTCGTGGAAAATGGCAATGTGAACCAACTGGCTGAAGCCATGTTGAAACTCATTACTGATGACAATTTAAGAATAGCGATGGGCTCAAAGGCCAAAGTGAATGTACAACGCTTTAGTATTGAGGTAATTGCAGACAAATGGAAGAAACTCTTTGAGGGGATTGTGGACAACAATAAGGTGTAGGACATAATCCTCTTAATTTCCGTAAGGGCTTGGAGTGAACACCTTTAATAGCCTGCGGATAATGTAGTATAGTTCAGGTGACAACTTATAGAGGAAAGTAACAATCATTTGTTTCATGCCATGCGAGAAAGAAAGGTCTGGTATAAGACGATTCAAGTGGTTGAATATCTCACGTCGTTCAGAGGCTTTTATTTCTCCCCATAGCATGATATAGGATATGAGAGTGAACGATACGAAGATGTTGTCGTTCAGTCTGAGTTTGGTCTTTGGTGACAATCCCTTTATGTTGCGCAACTTCCAGGTGGCAGCAACAGCGACACACAAATCCATACATTTCTTTTTGTTGAAATGGGATGTTGCTGACTCATGGCCTCTTCTATAGATATTCAACAGACGAGAAACTCGCAGACTTTTTTTCGATTTAAGACAACATTCTTGGGTAAAGGGTACATCCTGACAGCTGATTCCTGGCACAAAGTTGATATGGTTCTCTTGAAGGAATGCACGTCTGTAAAGCACACGCCATACATAGCTTTGGCCGGGGGTATAATCTTGTAGATAAAATTCTTCACCTTTTCTTTCCTTTACTGTAAACGGCGGTTGGTCAATGGTCTGGATTTTTGCAATTTTTTCATCGCCCATTTCCAAGAAGTCTGCAACTACACAATCAGCTTTCGTTTCCAACGCTTTGTCAAGTAATGGTTTCAGACTGTTTTCTATGAGCAGGTCATCAGAATCTGGCATCAGAATATATTCGCCCTTTGCTGCAGCAATGCCGTTATTGCGGGCAACAGACAGACTCAGGTTTTCCTGATCGATGACGGTGATGTTGCTGTGCTGACTGATTATGTCTTCAATAACTTCCATGCTACGGTCTTTGGTTCCGTCATTGACAATGATGATTTCAAAGTCTGCTTCGTCCAGACCTTGTTGGAAAATACTTTCAAGACAGGATCGAACGTATTTTTCAACGTTGTAGACAGGAATAATAATAGATAGTTTAGTCATTGTGCTTTGTTTAGTTTAGTTCTTTTTGTTTCTGATGAAGTCTCCTATAGCCCAACGAATATGTTGTAGGTAGTTCGCATAGAATATTCGTAGCGTTAGATATGTGTTGGGCATCCTATGAAATAAGAAGTTGACAATATCCTGTTTGAGTCCATTTTTGAATGCTAAATCAGGAATATCTTTCTTCAGCGTTTGTAATACAGACAATTTCTCTGAAAGGGGAATCGATTTACAAGTTGTAAGTTCATAGAATAACGAGGAAAAAGTAGTAAATGCATCATTCCGTATTTTTTGACTTACAGCTTCTTCCCTATCTTTTTCCTTTGAAAGCTTCCAGAGATCTGAAACTATTACACAATAGTCTGATGCTTTCTTCGTGTCAAAGGAACTGGTAATAGATTCATGTCTTCTCCGATATATAATGAATGCCCATTCTACTCTTAAACAGAGATTCGCTTTCAAATAACAATGGTGAGTGAACGGCACGTCTTCATAACAAATGTTTGGAATAAATCTGAGTTTATTCCTATTCAAGAACTCTCTCTTATATAAAGTTCGCCAAACATAGCAATGATGGGGATTTAAGTCATATAGGAAGAGTTCTTCCCCCTTCTTCTTTTGGATTTTGCCGTTCCTTTGTTTAAAAGTGTTCTTATTGAATTTTGCAATTTTATTATTATCCATACTGATGAAATCAGCAACTACCAAATCAGCCTTTGATGAAGTGGCTTTGTCTAATAAATATGGAAGGCTGTTATCAATTAACAAATCATCACTGTCAAGAAATTGAATATATTCCCCAGTAGCAATCTTCATACCATTGTTACGAGCCATTGACAGACCTTGGTTTTCCTGATTGATTACCGTGATGTTCTGATGGGCTGCAATGATGTCAGCAATGATTTCCATACTCTTGTCCGGTGTCCCATCATTAACAATGATAACTTCGAAGTCAGCATCATCTAATCCTTGTTTGAAGATACTATCAATACAAGGTCTGATGTATTCCTCTACTTTGTATACTGGTACAATGATACTTAATAGAAAGTTACTCTGATTATTCATGTATATATTCTTAATTGCGGCAAAGATACAAAAAAAATGAGAAATAGAACATGTTTTATTCAAGATTCTCAAAAAAAGAATATATTTTTCAACAATTATTTTGATATTTCAAATAATTATAGTATATTTGCAAGCAAAATACTACTAATTATGGATTGGTACGAGAAATATCTTAGCATCTACGAAAAACCTTTTAGTGAGGTTCCTCAGGAAGTCATTGACCAAACTCATGACCAACTTACTGCCCTTCAAAGCAACGACCCACTAATTTCAATTTTCATTGTCGCATACAACGAAGAAAAGCATTTGCAAGCTTGTCTTTGGTCTTTGAGTGATATAAAATGCAAATATCCAGTAGAGTTTATTGGTGTGGATAATGAATCTAAGGATAGAACAGCTGAGATATATCAGAAATCTGGTATACCTTATTATACTGAACATCAGCATACTTGTGGCTATGCAAGACAATGCGGACTAAATCATGCTAAGGGGAAATATGCTATGTGTATTGATTCTGATACGATTTATCCTCCATATTATTTTGATATTATGGTAGAGAATCTTATGAAGCCTGGTGTTTCCGCCGTTGCTGCCATGTGGAGTTTCTACCCTACAGAAAATCATTCTAAGCTACAATTAAAAATGTATGAGTTCATTCGCGACATTTATATCCGCCTGCAAAATATCAACAGACCTGAACTTAGTGTAAGAGGATTGGCTTTCGGCTTTGGTACTGAAAATGCAAAAAAAGAAGGATATAGAGTTGAGTTGCTACGTGGCGAGGATGGTTCTATGGCATTAGCCATGAAAAAATATGGAAAGATTAAATTTGTATACGACCGTAGATGCCGTGTAATAACTGGCTATGGCTCATTAAAGGAAACATCTTTGATAAAAGCTATGTGGAATCGTCTGAAGTTCTATGGTGTTTCCAGACTTTTCTATAAAACAGATCACTATAAAGATGCAGAGGACAATTTCCTAATTAAGAAATAGAATTGCCTAACAAATGAGAGGAATCCTATCGTCACCTCATAGTGCGTAGGATTCCTCTATTACTTTCTTCATCTGAATCTTCCAAGATAAATGTTCTACGGTTTTACGAATATCCGCAGGATTAAAAGCATGATTCTCTATAAATGTCAATATCTGCTCGACATCTATAGGAGATTCATCAGGAACAGCTTTTAACACATAAGGCTGATGATCAAAGTCGCCATCCTCTTCACTATAGATGAATGGAATGCCACGAGTAGCGTATTCACGATTTTTTAATGTCTTAATAACGGTAATACCACTACGATGACGCCCCAGACTACCTATGGCAAAACAACAATGATTAAAAACATCATCAAGTTGTTGGCCAAAAAGTTGGCCATGAAAGATGATATAATCCTGAATATTGTATTTGTCTATGATTGCTTGTAAGCCTGGATGATAAGCATTTGCCTTATATCTCTCATTGGGATGAACTCCTCCAACTAAATGGAAATAAACTTTTCGAGCATTCGGATTTTTTTCATAATACTCACCTATACCCGCTATTAATCGATCAAATGCATGCCATATATGCACTTCTGCCACTCCTATCAAATGTATAGAACCATCTTTAGGAGCACGATATTGGTGTATAGGAATACTATCAAAATCAACACCATTACTGATTCGGATGGTGCGCTGACCGAAAATTCTTTCTGCATCAGAGAACGTCACGATTGAAGACATTTCCTTAGCTAGACGGTCTCGGAAGAGCTTATCAATTGTTAAACCAATGCGATCTTTCAAAGAAAACAAAGCAAATTCCTGATCGTACGGATAAGTCGGGATTTCAGTAACTGATTTAATACCAAGTTTATTCAACTTCTTGAAAAAACGAATCAAAAAAGGATTCGCATTCTGGAAGCTACGTGCATATACAAACTGAATACCATTGAGTTTGCAATAATCATAGATACAATCATAGTCAATACGCTGACGGAAACCTGCAAATGCACCAGTACCGTAATCTTTTATCATCTTATCATCGATGTAGCGGCATCGATGTCCATTCTCGGCAAAGCCATAATAACACAGATGCACTTCGTAACCATTCTCACGAAGTCCTTTTACTTGATAACGAATCTTCTTCGTTATACCACTAGCCTCAGAAAAGCCATGATATACAAGGAAAAGAATTCTCATATCACTTAATTTTCTGCAAATTTACATATTAAATTTGATTATTCAAAATTATTTCTGTATTTTTGCCTCCATATTATAGAAGAAATGATAAAAGTTAGCGTCATACTACCTATTTATAATGTTGCATTCTATTTGGAAGAAACATTTCAGTCACTTATCAACCAATCGTTGAAAGAGATTGAAATCATTGCCGTAAATGATGGATCAACAGACAACAGCGAAGAAATCATTAAGAAATATGCAAAACTTGACTCTCGCATTAATTATTATAATCAAGAGAATCAAGGGCAGTCTGTTGCTCGCAATCATGCCTTAAGATATGCAACTGGAGAGTATATTTATATGATGGATTCCGATGACATCTTATCTGATACAGACGCTTTACGTTGCTGTTATGATTATGCTAAAAGTAATAGTGCAGACTTTATCTTTTTTGATGGTGACACATTACAAGAGGAAGGAACCGCTCCACTTGTATGGAACTACAAAAGAACACATTTATTGGAAGAGGGGAAAGCATATCATGGTGAGTTTATATTAAACATGATGCTTGACAACAGCAAACACAATTGCGTGGTATGGCTTTTATTTATAAATCACAGCTATCTTAAAAGGATTGATCTTGACTTTTATCCGGGAATCATTCACGAAGACGAATTATTCACCACTAAACTAACCTTACAAAGCGATAAAATATATTGCTTGAAAAGGAGTTTTGTAAGTCACCGTGTAAGATCAGCCTCAACAATAGGCTTAAAATACTCAAAAAGGAACATGGTTTGCTATCTAACCGTCATTGACGAGCTTTTCAAGTTTCAAGATTCTGCCATTATCAGGAAATTCGCGAAATATACTTTAAGCAAAGTATTTTATACAGGTCATCAGATACCTTTTAAAGACAAATTCTGTATATATTGGAGAGCCATAAAATCTGGCTATTTGAAATATATTGGATTCAAATCATCGGTTGTATTCTGGATTAAATGATAGTTATTTGATTATTATTTGGTATTATCCAAAATAATTCGTACATTTGTGGTCATAAAAGAACAAAAGAGATGAATAACGAAGCGATTAGAGAGAAGTTTAAAAGTAACCCTAAGTGGAAGAAATTCTTCGATTGGGTGATTATGAACCAAGTGGAAACCAGGCCACGATGGTTTATCAGAATGCTGGCACCACTGTACCAGCACAGAGGAAAGCATTCGGTAATTCATTGTTCTGCCCGAATGGATACACCACCCTATCGAAAATTCTCACTCGGCGACCATTCGGTGATAGAGTCCTTTGCCTGTGTGAACAATGCCGTGGGCGATGTCGTTATCGGCAACTATACGAGGATAGGACTCCATAACACCATCATCGGCCCTGTGACCATCGGCAATCATGTGAATCTGGCGCAAGGGATTACTGTTACGGCGCTGAATCACAATTTTGAAGATTTGCACAAAAGAATAGACGAACAGGGTGTAAGTACCAATCCTGTAACCATTGAGAATGACATTTGGATTGGTACGAACGCTGTGATTCTGCCAGGTGTAACTATTGGTCATCACTCTGTAGTAGCAGCGGGAGCAGTAGTAACCAAGGACGTACCACCCCACTCGCTCGTGGCTGGCGTACCTGCAAAAATCATCAAACAGATATGAGAATCGGTATAGAAGCACAAAGAATTTTCCGAAAGAACAAGCACGGCATGGACTATGTGGTGCTACAGGAAATTCGTGAGATACAGAAGATTGACACAAAGAATGAATACTTTGTGTTTGTAGCGCCTGGTGAGGACAAATGTCTGGAAGATACCAAGAATGTACACATCTTAGAAATAGGTGGCAACTTCTATCCACTTTGGGAACAAGTGACATTGCCTAAAGTAGCCAACGAACTGAATCTGGATATTCTGCATTGCACCAGTAACACGGCTCCTATCCGCTGCAAGATTCCTTTGGTTCTGACACTTCACGACATCATCTTCTTGGAACCACGTGATAAGAACAATAAATCGCTTTATCAGAACATGGGATGGTTATACCGACGATTAGTTGTGCCCAAGATTCTTAAGAAATGCGAGCGTATTATCACGGTGTCGAATTTCGAGAAGGATAATATCATATCGAAGCTGAATATTCCTGAGGCACAAATGGCAATGATTTATAATGGGTATAACGATTGGTTCAAACCTATCAGCGATACAAAGAGCGTCTATCAAAAATACATTGAGAAGCCTAGTTATTTCTTCTTCCTAGGCAATACTGACCCAAAGAAGAATACAGAGCGTACGCTGATAGCTTACTCTAACTATCTTAAGCAATCAAGCGTAAAGAGAAAACTGTTGATGGCTGATCTCGACAAGGCTTATCTGAACGGAATCGTAGAAAGAAATCACATCGAGAACATTCTCCCCTCCATCGTGATGCCTGGCTATATCGTAAACAGCGATTTACCTTATATCTATAACAACGCTTTCGCCTTTCTCTATACATCACTCAGAGAGAGTTTTGGAATCCCGCTACTTGAAGCGATGGCTTGCGGCACACCTGTGATTACTTCAAATACATCGTCGATGCCAGAGATTGGAGGAAAAGAAGCCATTCTCATCAATCCTGAAAGTCCTGACGAGATTACAGAAAAAATGCTGCAACTAGAAAATGATCAGATGTTCTACGACCAACAAAAGAAGATAGGACTGGAAAGAGCGCAACTATTCTCCTGGAGAGAAACAGCTGAACAGTTACTAACAGTATACGACAGTGTATACAAGAAGAACAACTTAGTCAAATAAACTTAAGGAGAGGTCTACCACAGGCTTCTCCTCTTTTTCTTCGGGCAGATTGTCTTCCTTGAATTTGATCACGAGCTGGCGGGCATCGGCATTATTTTGAGCATTTAAGCGATAACAACCTCGTTTGCCTGTAGCTTCAATCAGTGAGAGTGAAGACTTGGAGTTTTTCAACAAGTATTGCTGGACGTAACTACGAATATCCTCATAATCGGGCGTATAAAACAGACTCACATTCATATTATAGACATGCTTGGACAACTGCTGAACGCTGATGCCCTTGTCGCCTACCTCTAAAAGAATTTGTATGATCTGTTTGTCGTACGTCATTTACATCGTTAGATTAAAAAAGGTCGGTAAAAATTGATTACCGACCTTTTTCTATCATTCGTTAAATTGTCTTATGCCAATGTAACTTTCTCGCCATCGTTAGCGAGCTTGCCCTCTTTGAAGAGCCAACCCAGACCGAGAAGAGTCTCCTCCTCTGAAATCTTTGCAGCCTTAGCAATCTCCTTAACGGTGAGAGCCTTACCTGCTGCTGCCAGTGCCTGATAAACATCTC
>Ga0247609_10002572_pt1 | contig 19099 bp, 15 predicted proteins | sample 172DNAGHGlowgp2_FD_193487 | JGI IMG/M metagenome (GOLD analysis project Ga0247609, IMG submission 193487) | Sheep rumen microbial communities from Palmerston North, Manawatu-Wanganui, New Zealand - 1728 DNA GHGlow gp2 | ecosystem: Host-associated > Mammals > Digestive system > Stomach > Rumen ...
ATCCCACTATCCACCCCACATTTTTGGCAATGTTATAAATTTTGGGGTGTAGCCAAGCGGTAAGGCAACGGACTTTGACTCCGTCACTCGTTGGTTCGAATCCAGCCACCCCAGCCACTTGTTTTATTTTGAGCCATTAGCTCAGTTGGCAGAGCACTTGACTTTTAATCAAGGTGTCCGGAGTTCGAATCTCCGATGGCTCACCAAAACTCAAAGCCGCATAAGCACTAGCTTTTCAGTGTTTGTGTGGTTTTTTATTTTGCTCTAAAATTAACGTTTGTCTAACATTTCATCATTAAATATCTTAATATTGTTTTTTCGATTACAGAGAAAAAGTATGTTGAATATCGATAGCCATATCATTTTTTCTGGAATTGCTAATATGAGTGTAAACATTCGCCGTAGTTTGAATATCTTTTAATTGTAATTTTTTTGCAATGTGAAATGTTTTCGCGAATATGTCAATTTCATGAAAGCACATTTTGAGGGAATTATATTTAGCTTAATTTGTAAGTTTTTTGATTTATTTAGACTTAAGTACTTTTTAAATCTTTGGAGACCATATTATCTTTTGCCTTTAACCGATTTGTTCTTGCTAAATTTAACTTTCCTTGCCTCAACTTCTCTTTTTCTCTTTCTTTTTTTATTTAACTGTTCTTTTTTGAACTTCTTCTTTTTCCCCCACAGACTTGACAAAACCAAAATAAAAGAGTAAAATACAATTAACTATTTGAGATCGGTTTATAATTTTAATTTTTATAGATTTATTTTTAACTTTTTTCAATATATTTTACATATAATCCGGCACCGTTTGCGGATTAAAATTTATGCAGTTAAATGGAGGAGATAAAGTTATGTTACAATCAAAAGTTAATAATGACCAGGTAGGAAATTCTATGAATCTAAACCATAGAATCGATTTTGATTCTATTAAACCACCCAAAAAAACAATAAATCGCAAAGTGAATAGTTCTGCAACAAAAATAGCAGGTAATATTCAAAATCCGATTAAAAATAATAAATCTAAAAATAATAGTTTGAAATCGATGACAAAAAAAGAAAGCACATTAAAAAGTAATACAAATAGCGCAAATAGAAAACCTTCAAATAGTAAATTAAATAAAGACCTTTCTACAAAGAAGTTTAATCAAACTAGCAAAACAAAAACTGTACGGCAGACAAGAACCAGAAAAACTATCAAGAAACCGTCGATAAGAGTTGCGTTTTTAGGAGGCCTCAATGAGATCGGCAAAAATGTGACTTTATTTGAATGCAATGACGATATGTTCCTTTTAGATTGCGGAATGGCTTTTCCGGATGTTGAAATGCCGGGAGTTGACCTTGTTATACCTGATTTTTCATATATTGAGAAAAATTTTGATAAAATTAAAGGCTTGGTAATAACTCACGGACATGAAGATCACATTGGATCTATTCCTTATCTTTTGAAAAGTGTAAATGTCCCAATTTTTGGCACACCGCTCACGATAGGTCTTTTGAGTGGGAAACTCAAGGAGCACAATTTGCTAAACAAAGCAAAACTCAACGTAGTAAAAGCAGGAGATAAAATTAGACTTGGCTGCATGGAGATAGAATTTGTCCACGTTAATCACTCTATTCCGGACGCTGTTGGAGTAGCTATTCACTCCCCAGCAGGAACTTTAGTCCACACGGGTGACTTCAAAGTAGATTTCACGCCAGTTCATGGTAAAGTTATAGATTTAGGAAAATTTGCAGAACTCGGTAATAAAGGTGTCTTAGCGTTATTTGCAGATTCTACAAACGCTGATAGACCAGGCTACACAAAGACCGAAAAGAGTCTTAGTGCGTCGTTTGACTCTTTATTTAGGAAAGCTGAAAACAAAAGGATTATAATAGCGTCATTTGCTTCAAATATTGGTAGGATAAAACAAATAATAGAATGTGCAGTAAAGTACAACAGAAAAGTTGCGTTTTCCGGACGTAGTATGATAAATTACGTAACAATAGCAAGTGAGCTTGGTTATATGAATGTACCGGAAGGTGTTGTAATCGATATAGATCTTTTGACTAAATATCCAAAAGAGCAAGTAGTACTTTTAACAACGGGAAGCCAGGGCGAGCCGATGTCTGCGCTATCGAGGATGGCATCAGCTGATCACAAAAAAGTTGAGGTAGGCCCGGAAGATTTCATCATAATTTCAGCCAATCCGATACCTGGCAACGAAAAAATGATAGGATCTGTTATAAATGACCTGATGAAAAGAGGTTGCACTGTAGTTTATGAATCGATGCACGAGGTGCATGTTTCAGGGCATGCTTGTGCTGAAGAATTAAAACTTATTCAAAGCCTAGTAAAACCTAAGTATTTTATCCCGGTTCACGGGGAACAAAAACACTTAAGGCGTCATGGAGAACTTGCAAAAGAAATGGGCATGAAAGAATCAAATGTTTATATCGGCGACATTGGCGACTTAGTGGAGATAAATGAAAACCATATCAAAAATTTAGGCAAAGTCCCGGCAGGCAAAGTTTTAGTTGACGGGTTAGGTGTCGGAGATGTTGGAAGCGTAGTTTTAAGGGATAGGAAAAAATTAGCAGAGGACGGCTTGATTATCGTAGTATGCACAATGGATTTTTCAAATGGTTATATAGTCTCAGGCCCCGATATTGTCTCTAGAGGATTTGTTTATGTTAGAGAATCGGAAGATTTAATGTCAAAAGCTAAAAAACTTGTAACTAGCATTTTAGAAGAATGTAATACCGAAAATATTAGAGAATGGAGCTTTATAAAGATAAAAATAAAAGATAAACTTTCAAAATTATTTTACGAGCAAACCAAAAGAAGTCCGATGATTTTACCTATAATTATGGAAGTTTAATTTAGAAATTTAAAAATATAAATATTTAAGTTTTATGATATAATTATTAAGAAAACTTTTGCAATAATGGAGGAACTCTTATGCAAGTGATATTGTTAAAAGATGTAAAAGGTAGCGGCAAAATGGGAGACTTAGTAAATGTATCTGATGGATATGCTAGAAATTTTCTTTTACCGAAAAAATTAGCAAAAATTGCAGATAAAGAAGCGTTGCTGGAACTGAAAAGTCAAAAAGAATCTATGCAACATAAAATAGATGAAGAAATAAAAAAAGCAGAAAATATTGCGAAGAAATTAGAAGGGAAAAAGATTGAACTTTTCGCAAAAGCAGGAGAAAATGAAAGATTATTTGGATCGATTACAGCAAAGGAAATATCATCAGAAATAAAGAATGTATTCGGGGAAGAAATCGATAAAAGAAAGATACAAATAGATGGTGAAATTAAAAGTTTTGGTACTTACAAGATTAAAATCAAACTCTATAAGGGCATAACTTGCGAGATGTTAGTGCAGGTTAAAGGTCAGTAAAATGCAGGAATTAGCGGCTAAGATCTTTATTTTAGCTTCTAATTCTTTCATATTATTTTGAAATTTAAATAACAGTATATCCGAGCGCATAAAGGAGAAAAGGAGTTAAAGAGTAATGGCAGATTTGAAAGTTTCATCAGCTTATGACGGGATGAAGTTACCATTTAGTATGGAAGCAGAACAGTCGGTTTTAGGGGCTATTTTGCTGGATTCTTCATGCTTAGATAGAGTTGCAGAAATTTTACCTCGTTCTGATTATTTCCACTTAAACAATCATAAAATCATTTACGAAACTATGCTGGAGATGTTTTCGCAAGGTAAAAACATTGATTTTGTAACGCTTTTGGAAGAATTAAAAAAAGATAGTGTGTTTAATTCATCAAACGGCAAAACTTACTTAATGGAACTAGCGCAAGTAGTACCGTCGATTTCAAATGTGCATACATATGCTTACATAGTAAGAGACAACTACGATATTAGAACGCTTATAACAACGTCAAGAGAGATAATCGAAGATGCTACACAAGGTACTTATGATGCATCGGTGCTTTTGGATAGCGCTGAGCAAAAGATTTTCGACATTCGTCGCGGAAAAAATATGCAAGGTCTTCAGAGAATCAATGAATCTATCATCGAGACATTTGATAGGCTAGATATTTTAAATTCTGATGATAGTAGCTTATATCAAGGAATTCCAACGGGAATTGGAGATTTAGATGCTACGATTACAGGGCTTAATAAATCTGATCTAATTTTACTGGCAGCACGTCCTGGTATGGGTAAAACGAGTTTTGCTTTGAATATAGCACGGCACGTGGCTGTAAAAGAAAAAAAGAGAGTAGCATTTTTCTCATTAGAGATGACCAGAGAACAGTTGACTTCGAGGCTCCTTTCTACAGAAGCTATGGTGCATGGAGTAAAATTAAGAACCGGAAAGCTCGAAGAAGATGAATGGGTAAGGTTAATCGAAGCGGGAGACATTTTATCGAAAACAGAGCTTTATTTTGATGATACTCCTGGAATCACAGTACCGGAGATGAAAGCAAAGCTCAGACGACTAAAAGATGTTGATTTAGTAATTATCGACTATTTGCAGTTGATGTCGAGCGCTAAGAGAATAGAAAATAGAGTCCAAGAAATTTCGGAAATTACGAGAAACTTAAAAATAATGGCAAAAGAAATAAACGTGCCGGTATTGACGCTTTCTCAGCTTTCACGTGCAAGTGAGCAAAGAAGCGAACATAGACCGATGCTCTCTGACCTTAGAGATTCTGGTTCTATCGAGCAAGATGCCGATATCGTTCTGTTCCTTTATAGGAATGATTATTATAAAAATGGAGAAATGGTTGAAGAAGATTACGATAAAAATAGCGGCGAATGTATAGTTGCTAAGAATAGGCATGGTGAAACAAGAACCGTTCCACTTCATTGGCAAGGTGAATATATGCGTTTTACTGGTAGTGCAGGAGCAAAATATGAATAGTACAAAAAATTTAATTTGTAAAAAAGGCCTTTTAAAAAATGAAATAAAAAATAAAATCGAAAAAGCAATCAAAGATTTTGATATGCTTATGCCGGAAGATACTATTATAGTTGGAGTTTCCGGTGGCTCTGATTCCATTTGTTTACTTGATTATCTTTTGAAAATAAAAGACGAAAAAAATCTAAAAATAATAGTAGCGCATGTAAATCATATGCTAAGAGGAGAAGAATCTGAAAGAGACGAAAAATTCGTTAAAGATTTCTGTAAAGAAAAAAAATTGCCTATAAAAGTTCTAAAAATTAACGTAGACCAGGAATCTAAAAATTTAAGCTTAGGAATAGAGGAAACCGGCAGGAAAATCCGTTATGACTTTTTTAAGGAATTAGCTTTAAAAGAAATTAAAATCAGAAAGGAACAAAATGCAAATTTTGAAGTCAAAATAGCTACGGCACACACACTATCAGATAGTATAGAAACTTTGGTTTTGAATCTATCAAAAGGTACTTCAATAGATGGTTTGTGTGGGATCCCCGCTGTAAGAGATGATATTTTATTTAGAGCAGAAGATTTAGTAGACGAAAAGCCCATAAAAATTAAAATTATAAGGCCACTAATTAATCTTCAAAAGAGTGAAATTTTAAAATATTGCAAAGAAAACGACTTAGAGTTTGTCGAAGACAGTTCCAACTTTGAAGACAAATATACTAGAAATAAAATCAGATTAAAAGTATTACCAATTTTAAAAAATCTAAATGAAAATTTAGAACTGTCTATTGCAAGGTCGATGGAACTTTTTAGAAAAGACAGCAACTATTTAAATAAACTAGCATCAAAAGAACTTGAAAACTTAAAAATAAATGGAAAAGAAAATCAGTATTCGCTACTAGAACTAAAAAAATTAGATTTTGCAATAAGATCAAGATGTGTAAAAAAAATAGTAGAAAATTTTAAAAAAAATATTAGGCTTGATTTTAAGCATTTAAACTTAATTTTAAATATGATAGACAAAGAAACCGGTGCTATAATGTTACCGAGCAAAGTTTACTTAAAAGTCAGCAACAACTTTTTAGAGATCTTAGAATTTAAAGAGAAAAACGATGAGAAAATAAATTTTTCGTATTCACTTAAAAAAAATAAAATTGCTGGGTCTTTTGAGTTGACAGAGAGAAAGTTAAGGGTCATAATAAGAATGGTAACAAAAGAGGAATACGAAGCTCTTTTGAAAGACAACAAAATTAAATTTAAAAATGCGATAGATTTTGATAAAATTCCGGATGAAGAAATATATCTTCGAAACAGGAAAGAGCATGATAAATTTTCACCTGTTAATCGTAAAATTACCAAATCTCTAAAAAAATTTTTAAACGAAGAAAAAGTACTGCTTAATGAAAGAAATAGACTGGCTATATTATCTTTTAGAGATAATGTTATGTGGCTAGAAAACTTTGGCGTAAGTGAAAAATTCAAGGTGAATGAGAATACTAAAAGAGTATTACTTTTGAAATTAGAAAATATGACTTAGAGATTTTGACATATTTGATATAAAGTTAAGTAGAGGAGTGGCAATCGATTTGAAGAAAAAACAATTACAATCATTGATTTTTTATATAGGAATTCCGGCACTTGTGATAATATTGATGGTTTCAATGGTGAATTCATTCAGGAGTGCAAGTGCTGAAACAAAAGTATATTCCGACATAATAAAATATTTTGAAACAGAACAAGTAAAAGAATACAAGATGAATTTAGGTTCTGGAGACATGGAACTTAAACTAAAAAACGATGAAACTATAAAATATAAAGTTCCAAGTGTCACATGGTTAAGAGAAGATATTAAAGAATACGTAGCAAATTATAATAAATCTAACGAAACGCCAATGAAGCAAGACTTAATAAGAGCCAGTGAGAACGCATGGTGGACGTCAATATTATTTGATGCAGTTGTAACCTTGGGCATTTTAGCTCTATTTTGGTTTTTGATGAGAAAGACGATGTCAGGGTTTGGTGACGGCGGCAGAACAATGACTTTCGGCAAGGCTAAGATCAAAAATATGTCAGATGAAAAAAGAAAAACAACATTTGCAGACGTAGCGGGTGCTGATGAAGAAAAAGAAGAATTAAAGGAACTTGTAGAATTTTTAAAAAATCCTAAAAAATATAATGATTTGGGAGCAAGAATCCCTAAGGGAGTTTTGCTTGTGGGACCTCCGGGTACAGGTAAAACTTTAATGGCAAGAGCTATAGCCGGTGAAGCTGAAGTCCCGTTTTTCTCGATTTCTGGATCCGATTTTGTCGAGATGTTTGTAGGTGTTGGCGCATCAAGAGTTAGAGATTTATTTGACCAAGCTAAGAAAAATTCACCTTGTATTGTATTTATAGATGAAATCGATGCTGTTGGACGTCAACGTGGAGTTGGAATTAGTGGAGGACACGATGAAAGAGAGCAAACTCTAAACCAATTACTCGTTGAGATGGATGGTTTTGGAATCAATGAAGGCGTAATAATGATCGCAGCTACAAATAGACCTGATGTTTTAGATCCTGCGCTTTTAAGACCTGGAAGATTTGATCGTCAAGTTATGGTAGGATATCCAGATATCAAGGGGCGCGAAGACATATTAAAAGTTCACACGAAGGGAAAACCTTTGGCGCCGGATGTTACATTAAAAACAATAGCAAAGAGTACGGCAGGATTTACTGGAGCTGACTTAGAAAATCTTTTAAACGAAGCGGCACTTTTAGCAGCAAGGCGTAATTTAAGAGCTATAACGATGAAGGAAATAGAAGAAGCGACTATAAAAGTAGTTGTAGGCGCAGAGAAGAAATCTCGCGTTATGACTGACAAAGAAAAATCCTTAACGGCTTACCACGAAGCAGGTCACGCAATTGCGACTTATATGTGTCCCACTCAAGATCCAGTGCATCAAATTTCAATTATTCCAAGGGGTACAGCTGGTGGATTTACGATGTCATTGCCGTCTGAAGACAGACACTATCAATCTATGTCTGAGATGAAGGAAGACATTGTGGTATGTTTAGGCGGTAGAGTAGCAGAAGCTTTAGTACTTGGGGATATTTCTACAGGAGCTTCAAACGATATTCAAAAGGCTACAAAAGTTGCAACGTCTATGGTTAAAAAGTACGGTATGAGCAAAAAAATAGGTCCGATAGCTTATATAAACGAAAATGATGAAAGTTTATATTTAGGGAGATCTTATGGCGCTCAAAAAGATTATTCCGAGCAATTAGCTTCGAAAATCGATGCAGAAATCCATGATATTATAGAAGAGAGTTACGAAAAAGCGGAGAAGATTTTAAGAGAGAACATGGAGAAACTTCATGAGGTTGCGCAGTTCTTATTAAAAAATGAGAAAATGTCAGAAAACGAATTTAGAAAAGTTATGGAGAGCAAAGCTGTCTAAATAATTACACAGCAACAAGTTTATTCTTTAAACAGTATAGATATAAGTTTTGTCTATGAGCATTTCTTTAGGGTCGATCAAGCTATATGCTTTTCAGCGATCAGAAGCATATTTATTAGTTGTGTTCATAGTCAGATGTTTTTTAATTTATACACATTTCGTCAAAAGAGAAAATATCTGTTTTTATTTCCGTTTTTCTTCCCTTTTCTCTTTTTCATGCATTTCCTTAGTAATTTTCTTTTTTTGCATTTATATCTTCGGGTTCCACAATGGACCCGTTTTTTACTTCTATTTTTCATCCATATTTCGGGTATTTTATTTCTTTTTCATACTTATTATTTTACTACATCTATTTATTTTTTTAATAACCTTAAAAAAGTATTGCATTTACAAATTATGTATGTTATAATGATTAAGAAAGTTAGCTGGTGTGGCGGAATAGGCAGACGCAAGGGACTTAAAATCCCTCGGTAGAAATACCGTACCGGTTCAAGTCCGGTCACCAGCACCAATTTGAAAATAAAATATTTTTATATTGAGACATGAAATTTAAAATTTGTTGTTCTTATGGTTTTGAAAACGATGAATTTTGATTTTTATGTCTTATTTTTTATATTTTGGAAAGGAAATGATAAAATGAAAAAAATATTATGTCTGTTTTTAATTGTTATTTTTTGTTTTTCGGGTACTAATTTAATTATATACAGTAGTTTTAATATAACTCTGGACCCTGGTCACGGAGCTAACGCTAGTGGAGCTCAAGCATTTTATGATGGGAAGCTAATCAACGAAAAAGATTTAAATCTAAAAATAGGTTTATTTATCAGAGAGGAACTTTCAAAATACAAAACCGCTAGAAACGGCAAAGTCAACGTCTACTTAACAAGATACAATGATGGTAGCAATCCATCTCTTTCCGATAGAGTAAATATAGCTAAAAATAATCGCTCTTCTGTTCTAGTATCTTTGCACTGCAATGCTAGGCCACATCCTGACAAACCATTAAGAGGGGCTATGGTTTTAGTTACAAGTTCTAACTATCACAATCTATATAGCAAAGAAGAAAAGTTAGCTAGGTTAATTTTACAAGAATTAAATAATATTGGGATACCTTGTACTCAAAATATTTGCTCATCTGAGGTAGTGAAGTTTAATAAGAGACTACTGAAGCCTAAATTTGAACTAAAAGAAGGAATTCTTCGAAGACTTTCTAACACGGGGTATCATTATCCTAATGGCGATTATGGAGATTATTATGGTATTGTCAGACATGGCACTTTAAAATCTATACCAACTGTTTTAATAGAACACTGCCATATAGATTTTGAAGACGACTATAGAAGATTTTTAAGTTCTGACGATAAACTCCGGGAATTAGCAAAAGCTGACGTCAGAGCTATTGCGAGATGTTATAACTTAAAAATCAAATAAGTAATTTTTTACATATAACAAAAAAGTTATTATTGAAGGCGTACAATCAAGAAGAGTTTAAGATTTAAAAGAAAAACAGAATCTACAGTAATATTTAATTTTTGAAAGGGAAATAAACCATCGTTCTTTCTTTGGAAAGAGCATTAGCTAGTTGATAATATTTTTTAATATCTATATTTTACTTGCTTTTATACTAAATTATTGTTTTTCATCTCCTCTATTAATCTTTTAAAAGCTGGACCACAACTTCTGGAGCCACTTTCTGCGTCTTCTGCAAAAACAACAATTGAATATTTTGGGCTATCGGCAGGAAAAAATCCAGCATACCAAGCTTGAAGAATAAACCTGTCATTTACTTTTATGCCAGTTTGAGCTGTCCCGGTTTTCACTGCAACATTTACACCATCCGGTTTGCCTAGAACCCCAGTACCAACATCAGCTGATAGCACCATTCCTTCTTTTAAAATGTTCGCGGTATTTTTCGAAAAGGCTCTTGCCCCCCGTTTTGAAGATACTTTTTTCGTAAATTCTAATTTTTCGTTCACAAGCCCTTCTACTAAACTCGGTTCTGAATAAATACCATTAGATGCTATGGAATTGATTAGCCCAGAAACTTGAACTGGCGTTGCCATTAATTTCCCTTGTCCAAATGAAAAGTTTGCCATAATTTTAGGGTCGGTTAAAGTATTTGCATTCGGCAAAATCCCCGGCGACGAAAACATATTTGGCGCTAATTCAATTTTTTTACCGAATCCAAGTGTTTTTGCAAAGTTTAAAAAATAATCCGGATTTAAATCCTTACATAAATTTACAAAATAAGTATTGCAAGAATGAGCTAAAGCCATCGGTCCGCTCACTTCTCCGTGATTTGTATTGTTGTGACAATGATAAGTTCCATCCAGTACATTTATTGCTCCTTGACAATTGAATTTCTCATATAAATTTGAATTTGATTCAGAAGCTGCTACTATAGAAACTAATTTGAAAATTGATCCTAGATTATAAGCTGATAGCCCACGATTAATAAGCGGAGAATCTTCTCGGTTTAAATACTGAGCGATATTTTCAGGGTCAAAACTCGGCATGCTAGTAAATGCTCTAATCTTACAATTCGGAACTTCAGTGACGATGATAGCTCCTTTTTTCAAGTATTTTTGAGCTACCTCCTGAGTGATAGCTTGTATCCTTTTATCTAAAGTTAAAACTACACCTTGATTTTGTTTTTTTATGTTATCTTCAGTAAAGCATTGATTTTCACTCACCAATTTCCCGAGAGCATTCATCTTATATTTTAATTCTATAGTACCTTTAGAGTCGTTTAAATATTGATTAAAAGCCTTTTCAATGCCAAAAACACCTTCACCATCAGCATTCAAATAGCCTAATATATGAGGTGAAAGTTGATTTTCGCTATATCTTTTAGGCACATTAAAGTATTGTATATCGTCTGAAATTAAAAAACGATGGTCGTTTTCTATAGGGATACAAAAAGGTTTTTTACTTTGTAAGAGGGGCAAAATTTGATTCATTTTTTCAAATGAAATAAGTTTACTCAAAATTTCCGGAGTAGAGTTTTTAGGGAAAATAGCTGCAATAGTGCTTTTTTGAGTATTTACAAGCGGAAACTTATTACAATCGTAAATTTTTCCCCTGACAGATGCTACTTTTAATTTATATGTAGCATTGTTGATTGCTGCTGCTTGTAAGAATTCACCTTGCGATAAAGAACAGAGCCGATAAATCGAAATACTCAAGCAAAACGCAATGATTAAAGAAAATATAACGGTTCTTTTTTTCATAAACTTCACCTGCTATTTTTTAATATTATGTTTAGCAGATTTTTGAAATTTATAAATTAAATTGAAAATAGCGAAAAGTGCTAAAACTTTGCGTAACTTTTTAAAATATCTAATCTTTAAGTTTTAAATTTCCCTCAGATTTATCGCACTAAACTTCTTTTCATCTATACTTTGGATTTTCGGCAATGCTAAAGAATAAAAAATTGCGATTAAAGACTCAAACTCGAAATTCTTTAAAATAATATCATTTTTTAGTCTGAGAACATCTGAGTACTTTGTAACGATAGGTAAAGAAGCTTCTTTTTTTATTTTGGATAAAATTTCCACTCCATTTTTATTAAACCCGAGAACACGAATATAGTTTGGCAAAATATTCTGATTATTTTCCGTTATACCGAGCGCTAATGATAAAATAATCCTTTTGATTCTAGCTAAAGTGTAACGTTTAGACTTGATATTTTCAAGTAATGAGTTTATTGAATTTGCCTTTTGTATCTCGTTAAATATTTTAAATTCGAGCCCTTCACTAATGTCTGGCGCTGCAATAATATCACTTATTTTCAATTTCTTAAGCTGCATTAATATTGCTCTTTCAAAATTTTGAATATTAGCAGGAGCTTTTCTTAAATTAACTTCACTTTTTAAAATTTCAAAAGCACTTTCGGGCATAAATTCAGAAAGACTTTTAAAGGAGCTAGAGTCGCTCTTTTGAAAGAGGATATCCCTTATCTGAGAGGAACTTATAAACTTTTCTGAATCGTTGTTTCTTAAAATAGTAATAGGTTTTATTTTAGAATTAAAATAATTTAAACTTTTTAAATATTCTATAGCTAAGTTATTGTTTGGATGTGAAAAAATATCCGCGACTTTTTCGCTATAGAGATCAGTAATTATATTTTGCCTTAATTTTGCAAAAGTTTCTCCGCTTTTTAAGTTCTCTCTGATTTTATTATTTAATTTTTCCGAAATACTAATATTACCGGCTAATGTTAAGTCTTCTAAATTACCGCTTTCACTGCCAAAAATTAAAGAATCTACACATCCTAAAGCATTAGCTAAATAAACTGAAGATCTTGCAAAAATTTCAGCCCTAGATACAGAATATAAGCACGGAAACTCTAGAACTAAATCCACACCGTTTAAAAGAGCTGCTTGAGTTTTAGCTTTTTTTGACACAACAGATATATCTCCTCGTTGCGTAAAATATCCACTTGTAATGGCTATTATATGGTTAAATCCTAATCGTCTAGCTTCTTTTATTAAGTATGTATGCCCATTGTGAAAAGGATTGAGTTCGCAAATTATAGCACAGATCTTCATTTTTTAACTCCTTTATATCTTTATATATTTTATACGTAATTTTAAAAATAAAAAATATTTTTTAAAAAAAGTATTTACAATTATTATTTTTTGTGGTAAAATAATACACAAGATTAAATTAATGGAGGAATGTTTTATGAATTTAGATGAATTTAAATTTACAAAAAGGAAAAAGTTTAATTACAAAGAGTTCGATTCTGATGCAAAAAGTTTAAATTTAAGCAGGGAAATAATACAAGCAGCAAGCGTTCTGAACTTACAGGAACTTGGAAAATTTCAAGATAAATTTTACGCAGAAGGTAAAGAAAGCTTACTTTTAATTTTCCAAGCAATGGATGCAGGCGGAAAAGATGGCGCTGTTAAGCACGTTATGAGCGGCGTTAACCCTCAAGGTGTACAGGTAAATAACTTTAAACAACCATCTAAAGTCGAATTATCCCACGACTATTTGTGGCGTTGCGCTAGAAAATTACCTGAAAAAGGTATTATAGGAATATATAATAGATCTTATTATGAAGATGTCCTAATAACAAAAGTCCATAAATTATATAAAAATTTCAACTTGCCAGAAGAATGTAAAAAAGATATTATAGAAAAAAGATATAAACAAATTGAAAATTTTGAACAATACTTGACCGAAAATGGAATCCACGTTTTAAAATTCTTCTTCTGTATTTCTAAAGATGAACAGAAAAGACGTTTTTATAAGAGAATAGAAAATAAAAATAAAAATTGGAAATTATCTGAATCAGATATAAAAGAACGCGCACTTTGGGATGATTACATGAAAGCTTACGAAAGTGCAATAAATAACACCGGCACAAACTTTGCCCCTTGGTACGTAATCCCTGCAAATAAAAAATGGTTCGCTAGATACTTCGTGTCAGAAGTAATCTTAAAAACTATGCGAGAAATCGATCCTCATTATCCTAAAACAAATAAAGATACAGCAAAATTAATCTCAAGCTGTAAGGAAATCTTAGAAAACGAAAAAGATTAAAACTCTTCTTCCCGGATGAGATTAAAAATTAAATTAAGAGCTTCATTCGAAACTTTTTCCCTTATATAATTTCTAATTTCATCTTGTGGAATATCTTTTAGTCGCTCAGATAAATCAAACTTAAAAGCTGAAATAAAGTTATTAAAGCTAACTCCAACGAATACTAATCCTATAGTTTCGTTGGGGTTATTTTTTAAAGGCCCTGCATACCCCGTTGTAGATACGCCAATATTTGCATTTGCTAACTTTCGAACGTTTTCGGCCATTTCACACGCTGTGTTTTCCGATACTGCTGTAAATAATTCTAAAGTCTCATCTCTTACTTTTAATACTGTATGCTTAATTTTATCGGAATAAGTGCAAATACCACATTCGAAAATTTTAGAAGCTCCAGCAATATCGGTTATTTTTTTCGAAATAAGACCGCCTGTACAACTTTCAGCAGTTGCGATTTTTAAATTTTTACTAATTAGAAGAGAAACTAGTTTTTCCGAAATATTGTCTTTGATTTCCATTCTGTTTTCACCTTCTATGATAATTGATAATTAATATTTTATAATTCCGTTCTCAATCTTTTACAAATATACATCGAGTAGCCGAGAATCGCCCAAAATATAGTGCACATAAAGTTTATTTCAGATATGAAAGTTTTCTCAAACAGAGCAAAAATAAGGTACGAACAAATAAATGCAAAAAAACAAGATAATATTGTGCTGTATTCTGAATTAGAATCATTACATTTAAAAAGGTAAGTTACTAAACTTTTGAAACACTTAAAAATAAATATAATAAATAAAGAAAATCCAACTAAACCATAACAAGTCAAAATAGTAAGATAACCGTTATGGAAATTAGGGAAAGAAATGCCTAAAATATAGTTTGGAAAAGCAATTCCAGATTCAAAATAAATTTTGCCGAAATTCTCGATGTTTGATATGCCAATTCCTAAAATCGGATGATTAAAAAATAAAACTAAAGCTTGATTCATTAAAACTTTTCTGCCACTACCGTACTTTAAATCATAATCTAAACGCCCAAGTTTTAAATTAACATTTTTATCAAAGCTATCAAAAAAATTATTGAGTAAAGACGAAATATTGCTTTGCAAACCACCTTGAAGAATAATATGTACTGTGATAAAAGTTACCATCAAAAGAATAACCATCGAAAAAAATATGGTTTTTATTTTTAGATCGTCATTACTATGCTTTTTAATCAGAGATAACAAAATATAAACCGTAAAATAAGAAATAAGCAAAATAAAAGATGCAATAGAATCACTGAAAATTAAACCAAAAGAATTAACAAAAATACAAATTAAACAAGCAAAAATTCTAAAGTGTTTTGAGCGATTTTTTAAAAATTCATTTATCGAAAATAAAATATGAGTAAAAATCAAAGACACTACACAACAAAAAGCTAATATATTTGGATTATCGAAAAAAGCTGTGAGTCTACTTACGTTTGGTCTTTTATAAATCCCAATTATATATTCAAAATCTCCAAAAGCATTAGAACAGCCAGAAAGATTAATTTGATCTTTAAAAGGGATTATCAAAAGACTAATTAAAGTCGTGATAGTCGTAAAAGATATAACGAATTTTAAAATAAATATTATCTCTTTTTTTATTAAAGAAGGCTTGTCCTCGCTTATAGTTAATAGTCCGAAAAATATAAAAAGACAAATTGCATAGTAGTATATCATGATAAGATCGAAAGTAAAATAAATAGGAAACGACATTTTTATGTGTATAACTGAACTTAAAAGCGTGCAAATTAGGAATAAAAAAACTAAATTAAATTGGTTTACCTTTTTTAAAGTATGATCACTTATTTTACTTTTGAAAATAAAAAATGCCCAAGGAAACATCACGGCTAAAAATATAAACGCAGCAACGTCTAAAAAAATAAATGTTCCCAAGAATAGATTTAGCAAGAAAACTATTCTAAAAAGGTTAGCGTTGTAAAGAACATCTTTCAACGCAACTTTAGTTCTCAACAATCGAGTTCCAACTCCTTTGAAAAATCCAGGCGTATAATTTAAAACTTAAGCTACCGATACGCTTTCTTGAAATTTAAAAATTCCATTGATTTAATTTTACTATTTTTAAAATTAACTATCAAGCAATTTAAAACAAACCCCTAAAAACATTTATTATGTAATCGACTTGTTCATCAGTCAAGAGTGTATGAAGCGGAAGAGATATTTCACTTTGGTAAGAATCAAAAGCATTAGGAAAATCTTTTATGTTAAAACCGAGATTTTTATAAGCTGTTAAAAGAGGCAGAGGCTTATAATGTACATTTGTCGGGATATTTTTCTCTGCTAATTTATTTATCAAATCGTTCCTGAATTTTTCATCTTTTCCGTTTAAACTCAGCATATAAAGGTGCCCTGAAGAAGAATTTGAATTATCGTAATGCTTTAAAGGAGTTACAGAAATATTTTTAAAAGCAGAATCGTATTTTTCTATAATTTCTTTACGTTTTTTAAGAAGTGATGAATATCTTTTTAGTTGCGCCAAGCCAAGCGACGCCATAATGTCGGTCATGTTGCATTTGTATCCAGGCAAAATAATATCGTATTCCCAGCTGCCAATTTTAGATTTAGACAATGCGTCTTTAGTTTGTCCGTGTAAAGAAAGTAACATAAGTTTTTTGTAAATTTCATCATCCGAAAAATTAGGGATAGTTTTCCAAGTCAAAGCCCCACCTTCAGAGCAGGTCAAATTTTTAACAGCGTGAAATGAAAAACTTGTAAAGTCAGCAACACTTCCGCAAGTTAGATTTTTATATTTCGAGCCAAAAGCATGAGCTGAATCTGCTAAGATTATAACTCTCCCGATAGCTTCTTGCAGTTTGTTTTTTGGTCTAAAGAGCGATTTTTTCCTCTCAACAATATCAAATATCTTATCATAATCGCACATGACACCCGCTAAATCCACAGGAATGATGGCTTTCGTTTTTGAAGTTATCGCATTTTCAAGCTTATCGTAGTCCATAAAGAATGAGTTTTTATCAGTGTCGACGAGCACAGGTATAGCTCCAACGTGGCAAATAACGCTAGCAGAAGCTGTATAAGTATAAGCACTTGTGATGACTTCGTCACCAGGGCCAATGCCAAGAAGCCTTAAAGCCATCTCCATGCAAGCCGTAGCAGAATTTAAGCATACCGCTTTATTGGTATTACAATATTCAGCGATTTTTTTTTCGAACAATTTAGTTTTAGGACCGGTAGTTATCCAGCCTGATTTTAGAGTATCTACGACTTCATTTATTTCTTCCTCGGTAATATCCGGTGGTGAAAGTTTTATAGTTTCCATAATTTGCTCCTCTAATAATATTTTTAATTTTTCGTTTTTGACGTTACTTTTTAACGTTACATTATTTTATAACAGCAAAAAAAGTTTTGAACATGATTTTAATATCTAACCACAGATTAAAATTATCTAGGTACTCAAGATTATACTTCATTTTTTCGGGTAAGATTTTCTCTATGTAAATTTTCTCAGTACTTTCTGTGTCTTTAGTGTCGTTTAAAAGCTTATCTTCGTCTTTAAACTTAATGCTAGCTAAAGAGGTAACTCCAGCTGGTAAAAGTAACGTAGCTTTCATTTTATCAGTATACTGCTCTACATATTTTAAAACTTCAGGTCGTGTCCCTACAAAGCTCATGTCTCCTGAAAGTATATTAAAAAGCTGCGGAATTTCATCGAGTCTAAATTTTCTCAGGATCTTTCCAATTTTAGTGATGCGAGGGTCATTTTCTAGAGTTACTAAAGTCCCGATTTTATCTGCATTTATAACCATTGTTCTAAATTTTATTATTTTGAAAATTTTTTTATTTTTAGTGACTCGTTTCTGAAAATAAAACGCAGGCCCTTTAGATGTTAATTTTATAAAGATAAATATAATTAGCATTAAAGGAGACAATAAGATTATTAACGATAAAGAAACCAGCAAATCAAAAAGTCTCTTTAAAATTAGATTAAACCTTTTAGTTTTGAGTTTATCGTAAAAGATTTTGACTTCTTTATTTTTTAAATCTGAATGCAAATTTTTAAAATTTATCAAAAGTTTAGGTCTCCTTAAAAATTTCAGATGGATTTTTATTGATTAGAATTTAATTGAGAGTTCTGCAGTGCTTTTTCGAAAAAGCTTTTACGTTTTTTTATCTTTTCTGGTTTAACTTTTTTATTCTTATATTTTTTAGCAGCACTCCAAGCGTTCAAAAGATCATTTGAAAGGTTTTTTTCTAATTTTTCAAAAGTCTTTTCGTTGTTTTCCGGTATAGAATTTAAAATGACAATTGTAACGCACGATCTGACGTCTAAGTTGCCATTGTCGTAAAGATTGTTTAAAGTGGAACATAATTTTTTAAACTTATCTGCAGGTTGCCCTGAATTTACGACTTCTAAAAGTAAAGGTAAGATCTTTTCCCTTGTAAAAGTAATCCCTCGAAATGTCTCGAAATTTTCTTTTTCATATTTAATATCCTCTTTTAATTCAGGGAAAACCGTAGCAAAGCGGTTAGCCATAAATAAAAAGTCAGAATTAGATTCAGTCGATTTTTTACTTGCTTTTTTTAAGTTTTTGACCTTCTTAGCTACGCTCACACTATCTAAAAAATCGTTAGCAATCGATTTAGCTTCTCTTTCTGAATCATTTTGAGGGTCAAAAAGCCAAACAGAAATATTTTTATAATTTTCGTCAGAACTACTACAAATAGATAAAATGAATTTTTTATTGTTTTCATTGTATTCAAGTTTATATTTAACTTCGCCATTTGAAAAAATAGAAGATAAATTATTAATTTTATCAAGTTTAAAGTTTCTTTTAGAAAGCTCAGTATTTAATTGTTCTTCTATGATGTTATAGGCTTTATTAAGCAAGAAAATCACTCCATTAATATATATTTTAGTTTTATAACTATTATACAACAAGTTTTAATATATGTCATCCGTGGAATATTGCAAAAAGAAAATAGATGAAATAAAATAGGCAGATTAGGAAAAAACAAAATGTCCCAAATGTTTATGCGAAAAAAGTAAAAATGGGGTCAATAGAGAAAAAAGATATAAGTGTAAAAATTGTAGATGCAATTATATCGGAAGTATACGAAGATATCCAGACACAGTAAGGCAAAAAGCGATAAAATACATATAGAAGGTATGGGCTTCAGAAAAATAGAAAGGCTAATACGTGTTAGCCGTGTATCAGTAATAATAAACCGGGTAAAAAAATTTACCGAAAAAA
>Ga0247609_10002574_pt1 | contig 19092 bp, 3 predicted proteins | sample 172DNAGHGlowgp2_FD_193487 | JGI IMG/M metagenome (GOLD analysis project Ga0247609, IMG submission 193487) | Sheep rumen microbial communities from Palmerston North, Manawatu-Wanganui, New Zealand - 1728 DNA GHGlow gp2 | ecosystem: Host-associated > Mammals > Digestive system > Stomach > Rumen ...
CTGAAAATACCCAGTCTACCTGCCCTACTTCTTGCGGCGGAATTGTAAAGGCATCGTGGGCACGGAAAGTGACAAGAGGATTTTGCATAAGCTGGGGGGCAAGTTCTGCGCGGTCAACGGCATATACTTGGGCGCCAAGGCCTGCTAAAACCCAGGTCCATCCGCCGGGGCAGGCACCTGCTTCAAAACATTTTTGGCCTTGAGATGGGAGCCCCGAGTTCAAATAAAAATCGGCAAGTGTGAGGCTTTCCTGAATTTTAAGGTAGGCCCGGCTGGGAGGATTTTCATGGTCTTCTATAAAACGAATGGTACCCGCAGGCAGCGGAGAAGTTGTTGCGGCACTGGCAATGAGTGTGTGTTCATCAAGCAGTGTATAAAGGCCCATGGGACTGTCGGGAATTTTAAAAGGAAACTTTCGTTCTTTGAGATTTATATATGGAAGCTTTTCCTGTATAAGCTGGGCACGTCTGAAGCAGGTAAACTGATAGGGTGCCCAGTTACGCTGGATTTCTTTCAGGGCAGCGGCTGCTTCGCCAATGGAGTCGAACTTAAGAAGGAAGGGCTCCAGCATACAGGTGCGGGCCCAGTAGGGATATTTACCGGCGGAGGCATTCAGGAAGGAGGATTTGTCGGGGTAGTAAAGAAGGTCGCCTGTTTTCTGCGGTCCCTGAGGCTCTCGAAGGGACTCAACACCAAATCTATCTTTTAATTCCGAAATGAGAAAATCTTTTTGGTCGGGAAAAGCTAGGAAACCTATGCCGTTGAGTTTTGTAATATTTGTCATAAAAATGTGATTTTAGAGAATATCAGGGATTTCGTCGTCATCATCACCCATTGACTGAAGGTAATTAACAAACTCGCGAAGTCTGGCATCATCAGGGGAATAAAGAATTTGAAGTCCTATTTGTGTAGTTCCCTGATTTTCTTTTACCCACATAGGCTTACACATGAGCTGGAGCGGAGCTTCTTCAATAGAACGACTAAGAGTTACCTTAATCATGTATTCAGTTTCAAGATCTACAACAACAGAAACAGGAAAATGAATTTTACAGCCTGTTAAACTGATGTTATCGAGAATTCCCGGAAGAGCACATAATTCAGGAGCAATAATTCTTCCAATCTCCGCATATCTTGGATTCTGTCTATTTTCTATTCCCATTATGAGTATAGTATATTCTCTTTTGACTTATATCGCAAGTGATTTTAATTGATTAATCTTTTACAACCATGACTTTGCGGGTTTCGTCTATGCCAGGGCCTGTTACGCGGATAAAGTACATTCCCCGGGCAACTGAATGGCCTCTGCGGTTAGTTCCATCCCAGGAATAGAAGTGTTCGCCTGCATCGGAGCTGCCCCTGTGGAGATAATCAACTATGCTGCCATCCAAAGTCATTACAAGAACAGTAAGATTACCCTGTTGCGGCTGATTTACCTTTACAACAACCTTTTCGCGCTGTGAAGAATTGATTACGTTGTTGAGGATTGTTACTCCACCCCGTTGACTTACCACATCCTTTAAGCGGAATGACCAGAGATCAAGTGACAAGAGGTCATCAGGCTCGGTCTGGCGGAGTGCAAACAATGGCATTTTTGCAGAAGTCGGCAGATACTGTTTATCATTGTTAATATCAAGCTCAGGCGAATGCATGATTGTTACAGGAGAGCCGTCGCTGTTAGTTAATCCAAACAAGAAGCTTATCTGATTTCCGGCAGTCCAGAGATTTGTGATAGACTGGCCAATATCAAAAATCAGTCTGTTTGAAATGTCATCAGAAAGCAGGCTGCCGTCTACCTGAGAGTAGTTTTCATTATTCTTTTCAGACAGAGATGTAAATACACCTGTCATTTCGTTTGGAAGCCAGATTCGCCATTGAGGATCCGGTTCCAGATCCTTGTTATACTGAGTAGAAACAGAGTCTTTGTCAGGATTATTAGAAAGATACAAACGGAAGCTTGCAGGAGCATCGGTATTTTCCAGGGTGCCATCTGTTGTGTCGGCAACAATTGCAAGAGGACATTTTGCAGGAAGCGTTCCGTAGTTTTTCTGGTCCCGGTTCCAGTCGTGTACGGACCAGCTGTCACGATCTACATCTTCGGTAAGATTCTGGTGCAAGAGGCTGTCGCTTATAATTGTTCCGTCTTCTTCGGTCATTGCAGAGTCGTAAGCATATAAAGGATCAATTACGCCAACAGCAAAATCAGACAGGGCATGGGCGGTGTACATCTGGATGTTGTTGCCTCTGTAATCTTGAATAAAGGTAACTCGCGAATTTGTATGCGAAGTAAACAAGTCTGTAGATAATTCACCGTATTCCTCTACATACTTTATTCGCAAATAAAGATTTTTAATATCCTCCAGAGTGATTGTACGATTAAGAGCAAGTGTAACTTTAGTGAAAGAAGCGTCGTTTGTGTTTGTGAATGTTTCAATTTCTGCAGGGACACCAAGATCTACCTTAAGGCTTGTATCAATTGTTGCAGCACCAGAAGCATCAATCCTAATAAAATCAAAACATAGTGGAAGAAGTTCTTCCACTGAATTTTGTGAAAGAGGAATCTGAGTACCAGTGTTATCATTAGCAAGGTATTGTATTTTGTCTATTTCCGTCTGAAGTTTCTTTACAAAAATAATTTGAAGGTCTTTTGAGCCAATAGGAGCTATAGTCATATCAATACTTGGAGGTGTACGGTCAATTGTGGAAATGGTGTTTGAACGTAGACGGTTACCTGCTAAATCTGTTATAAAACCTTTTTCGTCGTTATAGTTAATCGTAAATGATTTTGAAATATCATATTGTGTAGAACTCTTTAATGGAAGCGCAAAGTATAATCCCTCTAGATCACCCGCAGAACGTCTAGGAGAAGAAGCTCCAGTGAAAACAAGAGATGTCGCACCTCCATAAGCAGGCTTGTCTATATCAAACTTTTCTGTAAGTAAAGGATCAGAAAGTTTAATTCCAACTCCATAAGAAAAGGCTGTTGCTGAAGAATGAATAGAGCTATAGCGAATACCTCCGGAAGTTCTTCTACCGGATTCTTCATCAAATGGTCTTGCGCCACCAAAAATATCAGCAGCAAAAGAATAATTCGAGATATACAGTTCATCTTTAGTACCATTTGAACCCGGAGAACACCAACCAACTTCAGAGAACCATTCTGGAGAGGTGGATTCAAATTGCGGTGTATTATCGTGAAGATGAAACTCAATTCTATCCAAAGTCGAACCTACACCAGATGTATTTCCAATTGCTTCATATTCTGCTTTTAATGCAAAGAGAGATGAAGCCCAAGGGAATAATTTATCATCCTTATATGGACGAATAGCTGCAAATACAGGTTCCGACAAATCCCACTTACCATAAAGTCCGTCTTCGGTGCTGTCTACTTCCGGAATCATGTTCAGGGCTTCGTATTTAATCTGAGGGTTACCCTCTTTATCTTTTACAAATGTGTTACTGTCTGCAATATGAGTAACAGTACCTGTTGGCATTTGAGCCTTTTCAATATAGCCAATCCATTTTTTGTAAGTGTTACCATCCGGATCTGTTACAGTTCCTTCGGTGTAGCCTGCAATTGAAAGACGGATGGAATATTCTGCCTTTGTTCCCTTGCGGTAAAGGGCATTTACCCCTTTATTGGAGACACCAGCACTACCCGTCCAAAGAAGACCATTTTGAATCGTTCCAAGACCTGCAAAGTTTAGAGCTCCTGCAATTTCGATGTTACTGTTTTGAAGGGCACCAAAACTGTCTGTAACCTTAACGTTTTCGGCAGTTGCAGGATCAGCATTAAGAGGAGCATTTGTTGTTTCATCGCCGTCAAAATCAACCTTTTCGGAATAAAGGAATTCTATAAAGTTATGGGCATCATAAGAATGTTCGCTTGCCTGACCAGTTGAAGTATCGTAGGCATTATGAAGTTCCTGACCGGTACGTACTTTCCAAAGAACAGGACCAGTTTTGTCTAGAAGGTCATTTGAAGAATTTGCAGAACCATAAGCAGCTTCTGCTGTGCTTCCTTTTGTTACGCGTCGGCTATAGTTATTCAGACGCTTACCCCAAACATCAGTAAGGATAAATGGAACTGTATAAGTTTGACCCGAAGTACTTGCCTGAAGTGCTCTAGGGAAATCGAGACATGGCAATGCTGTATGATGTTTTCCATTTCGGTCTGTACTTTGTCCATCGCTTGCACCGGAAGTTTTTCCTGTAGCATCAGTGTTCCAGGCTCCGGTTTCGGCTGAATCTTGAGGAGCAGCTTTTATATAGAAGTAAACATTAGCGTTATCACCAATTTCAATTGGAGTCTGGCAGTCTGGATCTGCATACAGGCCTGTAAAGTTTGTGCCAGCAGAAACTGCGTCGCTGCTGTCGTGGAACTTTAACAAATCAACTGTGTAAGAATTAAATCGGAACGGTCTGTTGAACTCTACACGGATTGCGTTATCTCGTTCTGTGTATGCGGCTGTGATTTCAAAATCATCAAAGTCTACGTTGGTGTTTGGAGTATTTGTTGTACCTGTGTCATCGCATTCAAGACAGACAAGGCGGGATTTTGTGCCGTCTGTGCTGCTGCCGTCATTGCAGATTACCTTACAGCCTGAAATTTCTGAATAATAGGCTTCGGCAAAAGCGTTGGCGGCATTTGTAAGATCCGGCAGTTTGAGAATCCACTGGTCTGTAGTGCCGGCTGTCTGTAAAGTAGTTCCGTTTGCGTAGAAGTTTTTGGCGGCAGAAATTGTCTTTCCTGATGAAACTGAAAGTGTGCCGGTAAAATCAGGAGTACCTGAAGCACTCGAAGGGTACCCAAAACCAACAGGTCTGGCACTAGCATCCGGCAACAAAGTTTCTGTATAATTTGGCTGGCTCCAGGTATCAGGACGCAGACAGTAATAAGAATATTCATCTGCAATTCCCGTAGAATTATCTTTTTCGGAGTATGCACTTCCAAGAACAAGAATATCACTGTCTACGGTAATATTTCCATCTGCAAGAACAGGGCCTTTATAAAGCACAAGATTCTGACTAACACTTACATTACTGTTGATAGTAAGGTCGTCACTTGCGTCACGAATTACAATCAGATCTTTTGCAATAGAAATATTTTTATCGGCGCTTCCAAAATCTGCCTGAGAGCTTCCATAAAGCTGAACATTTGTTGCAAAAGAAGCATTGCCGTTTCCGGTAAAGCTTCCGCCAATAATAGAATTACCCGAACCATTTTGAGCAAAGCTTGTTGTATAAGAAAGCGCCGTACCATCAACAGTTTTGAATAGTCCAGAGTTGGTAATTGTCATAGGACCACCGGCAGTCTGTGCAAGAGTGATTTGGGCAGCATTCAAAATTCCTGTTATATTTGTATTACCGGCTGTGTGAGTAAGATTTTCATAAGGACTTGCAGAACCAATATTCATTGTATCTGCAGCAGCATCGCCAAAGGTTACCGTGCCGCTTGTTTTGAATTGACTTGCAGTTGCAATTGTTCCACCGTTTTTGAATGTAATATCTCCTGCATTTGCAGCATCCGTAAAGTTCGTAATCTGAACAAGCTCATCAAAGGTGGTAGTTTCTGCCTGAGTAATTTTAAAGTTTGTGATATTAACAGCTTTTGCAAAAGTAGTGTTATTTGCCTTTGTAATTGTAAAATCAGCAGCCTTTACAGTTTGGGCAAAGCTTGCATTTCCAGCCTGTGCAATTTTCACAGAAGGGATGTTAGTCTCACCTACCTTACCTGCAACAGTAATTGTATTTGCAGGTTTGTTAGGCACGTCTAACGTAATTGTATTTTCACCATCAATAGTTGAATCAAAGGTAAGATTAGCTCCGCTAGAAGTCAGCCTTGGCGAAGTCTCAAAAACAAGTGCACCCTTATAATGCTGATTACCGCTTGTTGTAATTGAATCACAATCTATTGTAACAGGGCCTTCTACAGTGAGCGAAGTTAATGCTGTAAGAGCTCCAATGTCATCGGCAAAATTACTTCCTTCAGTGGTACTTATTATAAGTTCTGCCCCGCCATCAATTGTTGAAACAAAAGAAATTCCACTGGCAGTTAATGTATGAGTTTCCGGAGCTGGACTTGCGCCCAGAGTAATTGCATCATTATAAGTTTGACTGCCTGAAGTTGTGATTGCCTCACAATTGATTGTAGTTTCACCCTGTACATCCAAAGTCTGCAGAGGCAAAGTCTGTCCAATATCTCCATTAAAGGTTATATGACCAGCAATGGAATCAAGATTCAAAATATCTGTTAAGGCGGTTTTTCCGTTGATAATTCCGTCATAAATCTGATCGCCGTTTGTATTTATGTTTGCAGTCCCGTCAACGATGAGATTGTTCATCTGGAGGGATGGAAGAGTGAGAGTGCTGGTTAATGTTACATTACCTGTTGTATGAATAACTGTTGCAGTAGAAATTGTTCCGCCGTTTTTGAAGGTAATATTTCCTGTGTGACTGGTATCATCAAAGTTTGTAATAGCTGCACTTCCTGTAAAGGTTGTTTCAGAAGCCGAAGTAATTGTGAGAGTGTCAATTTTACTTGTAGCGGCAAAGGTAGTTGCTTTACCCGATTTAATTTCGAGGTTTGTTCCTTTTATGTCTCTTGAAACATTAAGAGGATTTGCAGATGTATTTTCGATATTTGAATAAGTTGAAGTACCTGGTTCAAAGGTCTGGGTAGATGTGCCTGTAAACTTGAGCATGCCTGTCCCTGTGTAAGTGCCATTGTCTGTGAATGTTCTTGTTACTTCAAGAGTGCCGGCATTTGCGATTGTGGCTGCAGCAGTGTTTGTAAGGATTTCTGTATCTGTTGTTTTTCCGTCCGGATTTTCAAAAGTTCCGCTTGTAATTTCCAAATCCTTAAAAATCAGGTTAGTGGCAGCGGTCTGCTTATAAGAGGCTCCTTTGTTTATATATGCTTTTCCAATATTTGAAGAAGCATTGTCTGTGATTGTTCCATTTTCTGTTGAGTCAGTTTCCGGCGCTGTAAGGTCAAGACCAAAAATTATCGGCTCATTATTGTGAACATAATTTCCATTAATAGTGAAATTCTTTCTTACCCTGATTCTTCCGCCGTTTGTAATTGTTCTGCCGGAATCAATTGTGAGGTTCCAGAAGATACCGCTGATAGTATTATCGTGAGCAAAACTTACTGATTTTTTATTATAGTTTATCTGCAGGTCATTAGCTTCGGTCACTACCCCATTTATTGTAAGACTTCCGCCCTGAGCTGTTGAGTCCCAGGTAATTGAACCGCCGGTCAAAGTGATGTCGTTTACCTGATCTGCAGCTACACCTGTCTGGATAAAATCTCCGCCGGATACAATAAGATTTCCTGCAGTAAGGCCGCCAGTGCCTGCTTTTACAGTTCCGGATGTAATCTTAAAATCAGAATCTGAATTCTGCTTGAAAGAATTGCTTCCAAGGTTAAGTTCGATTGTATCTGTTGTGATATTTTTGTATTCCGAAGCGCCCGGATTAAATGCAGTTTGTCTGTCTGCAGCGCCTGTAAATATAAAATCAACATTTGAAACCGTAGAAGCGGCCGTTGGATTTGTAAGTGTATTACAGTCTTTAATTGTAAGGTTACGAACGGCGGATGTTGTGCTGCCAAGGCTTGTGTTGAAGGTTACATCGTCTGCAGTAACAGCAATGTTGCTGCTGAGTTTTGCAGGGCCTGTTAGATCAAAAGTTTTGAGGGCTCTTGCCTGTCCAATGCCTGCATCGAATGTAATATCTGCAGCGGAAGAAAGAGTAAGGTTATCTGTTCTGACTGATTTTCCGTTTATTGTGCCATGATAGGTTTGAGTTCCGGTAGCGGCTGTTGTTTCTATGGCGGCACTTCCATCTGCAATAAGGTTGTTTATTTCTAAAGATGGAAGAGAGAGTGTGCCTGTCAGGGTTATATCGCCTGTGGTGTAAAGATGTGTTGCAGTTGCAATGTCTGCGCCGGCTTTGAAGATGATGTTGCCTGTATGTGCTGTATCATCAGCAAATGTGTTGATATCAACAGCCTTGTCAAAAATTGTGGCAACAGCTTCATTGATTGTAAGGTTTACAGCCTTTACGGTTTCGCTAAAGCTTACATCACCGGCCTGGTCTATTGTTACAGAAGGAGCAGTTGTTCCTCCAACCTTACCTGTAAATTCAACACTTCTTTGTGTCGGGATTTTTATAGTTACAGAATGAGTTTCACCTGATTTTGAGTCAACTTTTGAACCAAAGCTGATGTTTCCGTTTGTTGTGTCATTAGTATTTAATGTTACATCTTCAGAGAGTGTAACATCACCACCAAAACTCTGTGTTCCAGAAGTATAAATGTTTGAACAGCCGATAGTTGAAGGTCCTTTAACTGTGAGTGAAGCAAGAGGAGTAGTCTGAGTTCCAACATCCCCACCAAAAGTTGTACCTGTACTTGATTCAGCAGACAAAGGTTTTGCACCAGTAATTGTCTGAGCAAAAGTGATTGAGCTTGCATTTGACTTAAGAGAAAGTGCATTTGTAAGTGCTACAGTACCATTATATTTCTGTTCACTTGAAGTTGTAATCTGCCCTTCTGTATTGAGATTTCCAACTTCAAACTTAGATCCATTTATTGTTCCACTGGTGATTGTTGTAGTACCAGAAGTTGTTCCAAGTATAATTTGGGCAGCATTAAACGTTCCAGTAATTTTTGTATCACCTGTAAGATGAGAGAGATTTGCATAAGATGGAGAAACTCCAATATTCATTGAGCCTGTAATTGAAACTTCGTTTGTTGTATTAAATGTTACGGCATTTGTAATACTTCCACCGTTACTAAAGATGATTTTTCCATTGTCACCTGGGGCTAGCGAATCATCGGTAAAGGTGGTGATAGTAACAGTTTTATCAAAAGTTGTGTTATCAGCTTTATTGATTGTAAAGTTTTCAGCTTTTACAGTTTCTTTGAAGGTTACATTTCCGGCCTGGTCTATTATTACAGAAGGTGCAGTTGTTCCTCCAACCTTGCCTGTAAATTCAGCTGCTCTTTGTGTCGGGATTTTTATAGTTACTGAATGAGTTTCACCTGATTTTGAGTCAACTTTTGAACCAAAGCTGATGTTTCCGTTTGTTGTGTCATTAGTATTTAATGTTACATTTTGGGCAAGTGTAACATCACCATTAAAACTCTGAGTTCCGGAAGTATAAATGTTAGAACAGCCGATAGTTGAAGGTCCAGTTATCTTGAGCGATGTAAGACGTGCCGCATCAGTTCCAACATCTGCCCCAAAAGTTGTGCCTGTACTTGAAGTAATTTCAAGAGCAGTTTCACCATTAATTGTTGAACTTGAACCAAAAGATATTTCATTGGCAAATATTTTATGCGTTGCAGGTGTAGTAGTCAAAATAACTGGACCTGCGACAGTGAGAGTAGAAAGAGGAGTAGTCTGAGTTCCAACATCTCCACCAAAAGTTGTACCTGTGCTTGATTCAACAGATAAAGTTTGAGCACCTGTAATTGCCTGAGCAAAAGTGATTGAGCTTGTATTTGATTTAAGAGAAAGTTCATTTGTAAGTGCTACAGTATCATTATATTTCTGATCACCTGAAGTTGTAATATGTCCTTCTGCGCTGAGATCTCCAACTTCAAACTTAGATCCATTTATTGTTCCATTGGTGATTGTTGTAGTACCAAAAGTTGTTCCAAGTTTGATTTGTGCCGCGTTAAGTGTTCCATTTATTTTTGTATCACCTGTCAGATGATAGAGATTTGCATAAGATGAAGAAGCTCCAAAATTCATCGGAACTGTATCAGACCCTGTAATAGAAACTTCGTTTGTTGTATTAAAGGTTACGGCATTTGTAATACTTCCACCGTTACTAAAAATGATTTTTCCATTATCACCTGGGGTTACGGAATCATCGGTAAAGGTGATGATATCAACAGCTTTATCAAAAGTTGTTTTATCAGCTTTATTGATTGCAAAGTTTACAGTTTTTACAGTTTCTTTGAAGGTTACATTTCCGGCCTGGTCTATTATTACAGAAGGCGCAGTTGGGTCTCCAACCTTCCCTATAAATTCAGCAGTTCTTTGAGTTGGAATATTTATAGTTACAGAATGAGTTTCACCTGTCTTTGAATTAACTTTTGAACCAAAACTGATATTTCCATTCGTTGTGTCATTAGTATTTAATGTCACATTTTCGAAAAGTATAACATCACCACCAAAACTCTGAGATCCTGTTGTATTAATTGCAGTACAGTTAATCTCTGCATCTTGTGTTGAAAGAGTTCCGGCACTAACTGCAGCATTAAATCTTGCAGTTGCATCAGTTTTTAATGAAGTTAGGCTTGTAATCTCTCCGTCAAATAGACTTGAACCTGTTACTGTTTCAAGTGCAAAAGCTCCTGTAAGGGCCCCTTCAAAATGGATCTTCTCGCCCGAATCTGTCGTGATTTTTGTATCTTTTGAAAGAGTTACCTGTTTCTTAAAATCAATACTGCTTACATTAATATCAAAACAGTCAATGCCTGTTTTTGCATTAACTATCAGGTTATGTGTTCCTGTATCAGCTTTTCCTATATTTCCATTGAAATAAACTGTCTGATATACATCTGAATCATTGGCTGTCAGCGTTATATCACCAGCTTTCTTAAGCGTTACAGTTCCCTTATATGTCTGGTCTCCAGGTGTAGTTACCGTATCTGTATTTAATATAACATTACCGTCTGCTGTAAGCTTTGTTCCTGCTGTAGTTCCTGTTACTGGATTATTGAATGTAATAGACTGAAGCGTACTGCCATTCTTGGCTGTGAATGTTATTTCTTCTCCTTTAATAAGTGATACGCTTCCGTTGTAGGTCTGAGTTCCTGTTGTAGTAATTGAAGATGCATTAATTATAAGAGGATCTGTTACTGTTATGGTAAGGGTAGTTCCCTGAACATTACTGTTTAACTTCAGGCTATTAGCAAGAATATTGTTCTCAAGGAATATTGGAATATCATTATTACCTGCATCTTTTCCAGCAGTTCCGTTTAAAACAACTGTTCCTGCATTTATAGAAGGAGTTGCATTTGAATCTCCAATTTTAACATGATTGGCAAAAACATTTAAAGAATTATCAAGAGTTGAACTTGTCTTTATTGTTGTTAATCCGGAAACGTTAAGAACTTCTGTATTTGGTTGAGTTATTGTTTCATTCAAAATTAAGTTTGCATACTGTTTGCCACTCGTATTGGCTCCATAATCGCCATCCCACGCAAAACTTTCAAAGGTTCCACCACAATATTCAACTTTAGAATCATTTCCATTTTTCATTTTGGCAGAAATCTGATTTGATTTTCCAACAAGCTTTACATGACCATTATTAATAATTTCTTCAACAGTAAGAGATTCTTCCGCTAAATCAAAAATTGCATTTTGAGCAACGGTAATTTTACCGGTATAATTTTGTGAAGGAGTTCCATAAGAAGCATTCAAATTGAGAGCTTGTGTTAATATTGGATAATATGATTTTCCACCAGGAATAGTTATAACTGCACCAACACCAGGAATTGAACCTTTCTGCCAGGTACTTGTATCAGCATCTTGCTCCCAGTTATCAGGATTGTTCCAATCTGTTTTATCGGTTTCTGAAGCGCCGCTTCCACCTTTCCATTTGTATTTATTGCCAGGGAAATTCCAATTAGTGTTGTTTCCGTTATCCGAACTATTTAGAGCAAAAAGGTTATAAGCTTGTGCTGTCGGCGTTCCTGTTTCTGAAGTATTCAAGCCATCCTGAATATCAACATATTGAATTGTATGGCCATTTTCGCCAGTACATTTTATTTCCCACTGTGAATTATCTGTAGCGCTGGAACGAAGATAAAGTTTGCTAGTTGAAGAAGCACCTGTTAATATGAGTTTACCTTCAACAATCTGAGTATTGTCTTTCTCAAACTTGATAGTTTTACCACCAAGATTTTGTGCCGTAAGATTAAAGAATGTCGATTCTCCGGCTACACTAATTGTATCTACAGTATCTGGTGCAAGAATAACAGTTCCGCTGGAATGTACAAATGTTCCATCTGCAAAATTAATATTGGACTTAAAAGTCATTGAATATGGATTAGTTCCAGATGGAACTGATGGAGCCGTAAGAGTTGAACCTGATAAAGCTGTTATACCTGGTTCAATAGAAACATTTTCTGTAAAGGCGAGTTTAGTTCCAGATTCCAGCGTAACAGTTTCATTTGTTCCACTGATTTTTGGGACTACAAAATTAATTGTTGTTGTATTTTGCGTTTGAATTGAAGTATCTTGTGAAAATTCAAGTTCATCCAAAGTAATTGTAGGATTGTTTCCAGCAGTTGCTATGTTCGTGAAGATAGGAGTATTAACTATAAGTTTTTTTCCATCACCGGATATATTTTTAGCAAAATCAATTTCTGTACTAGAAGATATTGAGGTTTCATCTTTATCAATCTGGACAATTCCGTTGTAGGTCTGAGCATCATTTGTATTAATTGCATCTGTATTGATGACTGTATCTGCATTTATTGTAAGAGTTGTATTATTTGTTGTTGTACCGGTTACATCTCCAGCAAATGTAATATTTTTATTTGTTGTATCAGCTTTGGCTGTGAGTGTTGTTGCCTTCTGAAGAGTTACTGTTCCGTTGTAGGTTTGGGCATCATTTGTATTTATTGCATCTGTATTGATGATTGCATTTGCATCAACAGTAAGTGATGTATCAGCGTTTGTTGTACCTGTAACATCTCCTGCAAATGTAATGTTGTATCTGGTATTATTTTTTTTCGCAGTAAAAGTAGCTGCTTTTTGCAAAATTATAGTTCCATTGTAGGTCTGGGCATCATTTGTATTTATTGCAGAAGTATTGATGATTGTATCTGCATTTATTGTAAGAGTTGTTCCAGAATTTGTTGTACCGGTTACATCTCCGATAAATGTAATATTTTTATTTGTTGTATTAGCTTTTGCTGTAAGTGTTGCTCCTCTCTGTAGAGTCACAGTTCCGTTATATGTCTGAGCTGCATTTGTATTTATTGAAGCGGCATTCAGAATTGTGTCACCGTTTACATAAAAAGTTGTATTAGCGTTTGTTGTACCGGTAATATTTCCTTTAAATGTAAGACTTTTTTTTGTTGTTCCATTTATCGCAGTAAGTGTTACAGGTTTTCGTAAAGATATTGTTCCGTTATAGGTTTGAGCATCATTTGTATTGATTGCATTAGTATTGATAATAGCATTTGCATCAACAGTAAGTGAAGTATTGGCACTTGTTGTACCTGAAACATCTCCAGCAAATGTAATGTTGTATCTGGTATTATTTCTTTTTGCAGTAAGCGTAGCAGCTTTTTGTAAAGTCACAGTTCCGTTATAAGTCTGAGCAGCAGTTGTATTTATTGCGGAAGTATTGATGATTGTATCTGCATTTATTGTAAGAGTCGTATTATTTGTTGTTGTACCGGTTACATCTCCGATAAATGTAATATCCTTATTTGTTGTATCAGTTTTTGCTGTGAGTGTTGTTGCCTTCTGAAGGGTTACAGTTCCGTTATATGTCTGGGCTGCATTTGTATTTATTGCAGAAGTATTGATGATTGTATTTGCATTTATTGTAAGAGTTGTTCCAGAATTTGTTGTACCGGTGACATCTCCGATAAATGTAATATTTTTATTTGTCGTATCAGCTTTGGCTGTGAGTGTTGTTGCCTTCTGAAGGGTTACTTTTCCATTGTAAGTCTGAGCATCATTTGTATTTATTGCATCTGTATTGATAATTGTATCTGCATTTATGATAAGAGTTGTATTCGCATTTGTTGTACCGGTCACATCTCCGATAAATGTAATATTTTTATTTGTCGTATCAGCTTTGGCTGTGAGGGTTGTTGCCTTCTGAAGGGTTACTTTTCCATTGTAGGTCTGGGCATCATTTGTATTTATTGCAGAAGTATTGATGATTGTATCTGCATTTATTGTAAGAGTTGTATTATTTGTTGTTGTACCGGTTACATCTCCGATAAATGTAATATTTTTATTTGTTGTATCAGCTTTTGCTGTAAGTGTTGTTGCCTTCTGAAGGGTTACTTTTCCATTGTAGGTCTGGGCATCATTTGTATTAATTGAATCTGTTTTGATGATTGTATCTGCATTTATGGTAAGAGTTGTTCCAGAATTTATTGTACCAGTGACTTCTCCGACAAACTCAATTGTTGAATTTGTTGTGTCTGCTCTAGCAGTAAGTTCGGTTGGATTCTTTAAGATTACTGTATCTTTGTAAATCTGTGTTCCAGTTGTTGTTATACTGGTTCCATTAAAAGTGAATGGATTCTCAATTGAAATTGTTGTAGCAGTAAGATTATCATCAAGCTCAGAATCCCTTTTAATTATAAGATTTGCATAATCTGTCCCCCAAACAAGATTGGTAGAGGTAAATGTGCCTGTTCCTTCATATTCAACAGTAGAATTATTTCCGAGAGTTTTTGTTCCACCATTTATAACAATTTGTCCGGCAATACCTGTCAAATTAATAAGTCCATTATTTATAAAATTCTTAACTGTTACTGTATAGCCGCCAATATAGAGCTTTCCTTCATTTCCAGGAGAAGAACTTTCTTCTATTGTAATTTCGCCTTCATCTGACCCGGTATCATATAAATCCAAGTCACCTGTAAGTTCAGGATAATAAGACATTCCTTTTTGAATTATTACAGAAGAACCCTTTCCTGGAACTGATTTTGGTTCCCAGTTGTCCGGCTCATTCCAGCTATATTCTGAACCAGATTTACCACCTACCCATTTGTATTTCATACCTGGGAAGAGCCAGTTTGTATTTCCACCCAAATCTATACTATTTGCTGCAGCAATACTCTCAGCAGAAGAAGACTTCTCTACTTTCACAAACTCAATATTTGTACTTGTTGCATTTGTTGTATTAATAGACCAGGCATTCGTACCAGTTCCCTTTAAGGTGAGTTCATTACCAACAGCAGTTCCGGTAAGTTCAAGGGCACCATTTACAGTCTGAGTTTTTCCGCTTTTAAACGTAATTGTTTTGCCTCTAAGTCCGGAAGCAGAAAGATTATTGAAAGTGTTGTCGCCAGTTACTGAAATCGAGCTGTCATCACCTGCATTTTGAGCTGTAAAAGTTACTGTGCCTCCAGTTGCCTTGAATGTTGAAGTATTGGTCCAGTCTCCGCCAACTGTGATATTTGCAGTTGAAGTTGTTTCATCATTAATTGTAAAATCACCAGCAATAGTAATATCATCACCAAGAGTAGTCTTTTGATTCAAAATAAGATTGTTATACTGTTTGCCAGTTGCCGAAGTATCTCCATCCCATACCAAAGATGTAAGAGTTCCAGTTCCGCAATAATCTATTGTAGAAGAAGAACCATTTTCCATAGTCCCACTTATCGTCTGACTATCACCACCATTTAGGTGGATAATTCCATTATTTGTGATTGTGTTTCCAGAAAGAGCTGCGGCAAAACTTGCGTCACCTGTTTCTGCATTAGTTATACCACCATTTACTTCAACTGCGCCTTTGAAGATTGCAGTTCCATTATTTGTTAAATCACCTGTAACTGAAATTGGATTATTGAATGTCCACTCTGCCGTATCATCAATTTCAGTATTTCCATTTATGGTAAGAAGTTCTGTGCCTGTTAATTCTTTCGTATCTGCAAATATTGTTGTATCTGCATAAAATTGAGTTGCTTCATCAATACCAAGATCACTGTTTATAGTAAGTGTTCCAAGTTTTCCATCACCAGAATCTCCAAGTGAATTTCCATTTTTAATCTGAATTGAATTAGCTGTAAGAGAAAGATCTTTGCCAGAAGTTGAATAGGATTTTATGGAACCAGTTCTTGATGAATAAGGTTCTTCTTGAATAATTAAATTTTGGGTTACATTAAAGGAAGTATCTCCTGAAAGAAGAATTGGATAATCAATTATAAAATCAGAATCTCCGTTAATATTTATATCACCAGAAAATATTACTGATGATGGAAAATAAGGAGCTGAACCAGTAGTATTTGAAAGATAAATTCCCTTTACGGTCATTGACTTTATAGAAACAGTCTCATCTGCACGGAACGCTACATACTCACCAACGACAGAACCTATCCTTATATTTTTAGCAATAATTTCACTAGGATTCATCTCTGTTCCAGATAAAAATGTTACTTTATAATCTGTATTAAAAAGAGCCTCTGTTATATTTGATGTATTATAACAAGAAAAAGTTTGCCCATAATCCGATGCAAATTTTATATCTCCTTTTATATGTGTAAAACTACTTACATAAAGACTTCCATAAATAACAAATGTCCCCGATGTTTTATCTATTTCAATTGATTCATATAGATTATTTACAGCTTGAAGAGTCTGATTACCATCCCCCTTAAAGATTAATTTTCCATGATAATTATTATCTGCTACATAAATCCTTGTAGGCCCCATAGCCGTCAGAAATTGAATTTCTCCGTCATCCGGTTTATTAACTTCTATCTCATAAGATGTGGTTTCAGAACTTCCGGAAAATGTTTGTATTTTTTGAGAATCTGATGAACCGTTTAATATTATTTTATTCCAAACACTTGTCTCATCACCTGTATCGGAAAAATTTCCGCTGAGAGTCATTGTTTGTGAAACGTTAAAAAACCCTGTATTTATAAAATCACCGGTAATAATAATCTGATTAATAGGAAGATTACGACCAATAGTCCCTGTATTACTAAATTTTCCATTTACAGTTATAAAGTCAAACGAACCTGTTCCTGCATTTGAGAAGTCTCCATTTACAATTAAGGCATATGAATAACATTCAGCATTCTCTTTATTTATAAATTCTCCCGTTTCTGTTGTTGAACCACAGAATTCTAAGTTAGCATAATTTACACATTTACCAGTTATATTAACCGAATTTGTAAATTTTACCGCATTATGATTTATAAAATCTCCATTTATAGAAACAGTGTCAGAAAATTCTACATTACCATTATTTACCAAACTTTTTAATGTTACAGGAGAAGGAACGACAGGACTATTTGGAGCAGTATTTATAACAACATTTGAATCATCCACTGGAACTCCATTATCCCAGTTATCTGTATCAGTCCAATCATCACTGACATTTCCCGTCCAAACGGTAGTATCACTTGTTCTTGTATAAGAAATAACTCGATTTAAAAGACTTAATTCATTATTATCTGAATAAACATCAAAAGTGATTCCATTTCCCACAGCAATTGAAGCAGGAAATTCTAATATTATAGTATAAGAATTCTCATCGGGAGTCCAAACTCGTTCAATTACATTATAATTAAGATTACAATTCAGAGAATACTCTTCCGTACCTGTTCTTCCTAATTTGTAATAGATTTCTGTAAAAGTAGTTTGAGCAGAAATTGTAATTTTAACAGTTGAACCTGGAGCTGGTGTTCCAGAAGTAGAAACCTGAAATATTGTGCTTCCATATTCACCAACACCCATTTCTCCCTGGTATTCAACAGATGATCCCCCATCATAATTAACAGAGTGATGTGCAAAAGAACTTAATGAATCTCCTGTAATAATTGTGTGACCGCCACCATTCACCCAATAATTATCTTGAATTTCACATGAGATATTTTGTAATTCAAGATAATTATTTCCGGCATCGCAAATATCAAAAGTCTTTACTGAAACAGATTGATTTGTATTTGAACAAATAATCAGCATTCCCTGCATCTGATTATAGTTATATGTTGTTGCATTATTTCCTGTTCCAAGGTTTAAAGTATCTATTTCAAGAGAATTTCCTGCAAGGTTTAATGTTGCCTTATTATTTTGATTTGCAATGTTAAGATTTTGAATGGTCGTATTTGCAGTAAGAGTAATTGTAGAACCATCAATTATATAGACTATATCATTTTCGCCCGGATATGCATCTACTCCTTCTCCATTCGGATTTGTATCCCAGTTTTTATTTGTTGTCCATTTATTATCAGCTCCCTTGCCAACCCAATAATACGTTTCTCCCCACGCACCCCACGCAGCAAACAAAAATACAAAGGCAAAGGCCAGGTGGCGGAACATTTTTAGAGACGCTTTTACTGAAGATATGGACACTTTACGGGTCATCATATAGTTTTACACTTCAATATCGGTTTATATTATAGAGGATTTTAGAGAAAAAAGACACATCGGGGGTTGGGAAATATTTTTATTACGTGCAGGATGGAAAATTTCGTTGTTTTGCACGTAAAGAGGCTCTTTTACAAATGTGATATTGGCAAGACTTACGTGTAAATTGAAAGAGTCTTGCAGTTTGCACGTAAAAGTTTAGATTCTGACAGGTATTTTATGAGTGGCTTACGTGTAAAAAAAGATTTTTTTGCAAATCTGCACGTAATTTTACACTGAAAAACAAGTCTTGGAAGCAATTTTGACTTCAATTTACGTGCAGTTACGAGGTTTTCGTAATTTTACACGTAAATCCAATTACATTGTACCAAAAACGGCACACATTTTACGTGCAAGAAAGATAGTTTTCTCAAACTGCACGTAAAATACACAACAGCCCCTTCGACAGGCTCAGGGACCGCGTTTTTGGCTCAGAGACCCCAAGATTAAACTGCGGTCCGTAAGATTGTTAAAGGGTCCTCCGACAATCTATTTCTTCAATAACGCTGCAAACGGATTATAGGTCTCGCCATCATCATCGCTCTGGTCGCTCATGTATTTGGCGGCGGCAGTGTCCTGTTCGGCGGAGCTGGCAGGTTTGAGGGACAGGCGTTTTTCCATGGCGTTGATTTTTTCTACAACTACGCTCATCGGCTGACCAACCTTGTAAACCTTGCGGAGGTTTGTATTGGCACTTACATCTTCAAGTTCGCTTATGTGAACAAGGCCGTCAATTCCCGGGGCGATGTTTACAAAAAGTCCAAACTCGGCAATGCGGCTGATTTTTCCTTCCTGCTTTGAACCAACAGGGAACCTTGCACCGGCGGCTTCCCAAGGATCTTTCATCAAAGCTTTGAGGCTTACGCTTACACGCTCGTTTTTCCAGTCTGTATGAATTACTTTTACTGTGATTTCCTGTCCAACCTCTACAACTTCACCGGCATCACTACGCGGTCAA
>Ga0247609_10002575_pt1 | contig 19085 bp, 19 predicted proteins | sample 172DNAGHGlowgp2_FD_193487 | JGI IMG/M metagenome (GOLD analysis project Ga0247609, IMG submission 193487) | Sheep rumen microbial communities from Palmerston North, Manawatu-Wanganui, New Zealand - 1728 DNA GHGlow gp2 | ecosystem: Host-associated > Mammals > Digestive system > Stomach > Rumen ...
GGTTTTTCTAACTGCGTGGGGGTTTTTAAGGTTCCTCCCCCAAAAATTGGAGGCAATATGACATCTAAGAGCTGGATAACTGAAATAAAAAAGCAGATGACGCTCAAAGGTGTCGAGACTTCCGGATTCGGTAACGTGATTCAGACTCTTGCTGAGATTCTTGAGCAGCGAGACAAGCTTTACAAACAATATCAGGACGAAGGATCTGAGGTCATGGTCCTTTATATTTCCGATCGTGGCCAGGAGAACATGATTATCAATCCGCTTCTTAAGGAATGGCAGAACATGAACCGTGATGCTCTGGTCTACTGGAGAGAACTCGGTCTCACTCCTGCAGGACTTAAGAAACTGAATGAGGATTCCATGAAGCCGGCAGAACAGAGTCCGCTTGATAAGGTTCTCGCTAATCTTGAAAAAGGAAGCGAACCGAAAACACCGAAGAGAACAGTTAAGAAAACTGTTACGAAGACAAAAAGCAAAGCAAAGCCAAAAACGACAAAGGCAGGGAAAAAGTAATGAGGTGAAGTCATGAAAGCTAAAAGCTATTACCAAAGAGCTGTCGATTATGCTCGTGACGTAGTAGCCGGAAAGCGTAAAGCCGGGAATAACTTCCGAGAGTGTGTGAGGTTCCTGGCTGATCTGAAACGAGATGATCTGACTCTGAAGAAAAAAGATGCAGACTTCGTTTGCGGATTCATTGAACAGATCTTCGTTCACGAAAAGGGTGAAGCTCTCGACGGAACTCCACTCAAGAATAAACCGCTACTGCTTCAGGACTGGCAGATCTTTATTGTTTACAATTTACTCGGGTTCTTTAAGAAAGGAACCAACGAGAGAAGATTCAAAGAGGCTTTCATTTTCGTCCCACGAAAATCAGGAAAGTCTCTTTTTGTTGGAGCCCTCGCTCTGGCTCTCGGATTTCTCGAGAGAAGATCAGGATCCACGATTTATATCACGGCTGCTTCACTCAAGCAGTCAAGGGAAGCTTTTAATAAGATCACTTACACGATGAAGGTCCGGGGAATCCTCGACGAGTTTCGTGTACTTGATAACAATGCGGAGCACTCCATCCAGAAACAGTTTCTGGATGCAAACGGAACTCCGACAGGCTCGCTTTATATCGAGGCTATGGCTGCGAATCCTGATAACCAGGACTCGTTTGGATGTAATATCTGCATCGCTGACGAGATTCACGCTTACAAGAAAGCAGCTCAATATAATCGATTTAAGGAAGCCATGAAAGCTTATACAAATAAGCTGATGATTGGAATTACGACCGCTGGCGATAACGTCAATTCGTTCTGCTACGGTCGACTTCAATATGCTGAGAAGGTCCTCGATGGTACCGTCAAGGATGACACACTGTTCTGTTTTGTTTCGAAAGCACAGAAAGATGAAAACGGAGATGTCGATTATCTCGATCCGAAACAACACGAACTGGCGAATCCCTCTTACGGTGTCACGATCAGACCTGAAGACATGATGCACGACGCTTTACAGGCTCAGAACGATCCTCAACAGCGTAAGGACTTCTTATCGAGGTCCCTGAACATCTACACAACGGCTCAAAAGGCTTACTTCAACATTGAGGAGTTCCAGACTTCGGACGCTCAATATAATTTCAGCCTCGAAGAGCTCGCAAAGTTACCGATCAAGTGGTACGGAGGAGCGGACCTGTCAAAGCTCCACGATCTCACGGCCGCAGCTCTCTTCGGTCACTATAAGAAAGAGAATCTGGATATCATCATCACTCACGGATTCTTCCCGGTCACAGCTGCAGCTCAAAAAGCTGAAGAGGACCAGATACCGTTATTCGGTTGGAAGGATGACGGATGGCTCACGATGACTAATAGTCCGACCGTCAACACTGACGATGTCGTTAAGTGGTTCATCGAAATGAGGAATAAAGGATTCAAGATCGTCCAGGTCGGACATGACCGGAAGTTCGCTCGAGAGTACGTTATCGGAATGAAAAAAGCTGGATTCAATGTCGTAGACCAGCCTCAGTATTATTACGTCAAGTCTGAAGGATTCAGACATATAGAAAAATCGGCTAAGGATAAGAGACTTTATTATCTCCATTCCGAGGCTTTTGAATATTGCGTAGCGAATGTCAAAGCTATCGAGAAGAGTGACGACATGATCCAGTTCGAGAAGATCGAGAGGAACATGAGAATCGACCTCTTCGATGCTTCAGTATTTGCTTGCGTCCGATATTTGAACGACTTAGAAAAACCGAATGTGGTTTCTACTTGGTTTGGAGGAAGTAAATGAAATTAAAAATTCCGACAATTAAAAAGCGAGAGACCGATACCGAAGCTCTGAAGAATGAAGTCAAGAAGCAGGTCAACAGTCAGATCCTTCAGCTGATACATGATGGGGATCTGAAATGTGCAGGATATACTTCACTCGATCAGGATCCGACGATCATTACGGCTTGTCAGGCTATCGCTGCTCTCGTCGGTCTGGTCTCCTGGCATATCATGGAGAACACAAAGAACGGAGACCGGAGAATAAAGAACGAGCTGTCAAGGAAGATCGACATCAACCCGAACAGCTTCCTCACCAGAGCAGACTTTTTTGAAGCAATCGCTATGAATATGCTGCTCTACGGAAACGGAAATGCAGTCGTAAGACCTCACACTGAAGATGGTTATCTTCGTGATCTCGAAGTAGTCCCGATGGACCGTGTTTCTTTCGTTCCGGATAATCCGCTTGGATATGGATATTGGATCTACATTGACGGAATCAAGTACGATCCGAGAGATCTTCTCCACTTCAGGCTTCATCCTGATAAGAATCAGCCCTGGAAGGGTACAGGAATCAAGGTAGCGATCAAGGATGTCGCTAATAACTTGAAACAGGCAGCTCACACCGAAAACGCTTACTTATCTTCAGAATTTAAGCCTCCGCTCATCGTTAATGTAAATGCGATGGGTGAAGAGTTCCAGAGCAAGGAAGGTCGAGACAAGATCGCTGAAGATTATCTGAAGACTTCGAAAGCCGGTGAGCCCTGGATAATTCCAGCGGAGCAGATGAACGTCACATCAGTTAAACCGCTTACACTTCAGGACCTCGCTATTTCTGACACGGTCAAGATGAACAAAGAGACAGCAGCGGCCATTGTTGGAGTCCCTGCTTTCTTGGTCGGTGTCGGTGATTTCAAAAAGGATGAATATAACAACTTCATCCAGACGAAGGTCAAGGAGATAGTCGAGAAGATTCAGCAGACACTCACGAAGGGCCTTATCCTTTCACCTGATTGGTATATCAAGGGAAATGTATGGGCTCTGCTCGACTGGGATCTGCAGCAGATCACTTCAGTCTTCACGGCTATGGGTGATCGTGGATGGGTTACTGGTAACGAAGCTCGTGACCGTATCAATCTCGAGCCGAAGGAAGGACTCGACGAACTTAAGGTTCTTGAGAATTACATTCCGGCTGATATGTCCGGAAACCAGAGCAAGTTAATCGGAGGTAATTGATAAATGCTTAAATCAATTTTTGAAGAGCATCCCGAAATGAGAGTTTTACAGCTCAGATCGGGAGAGTTTAAGACGAGGGAAGACAGTGAAGACCTGATTATTGAAGGTTACTTCGCTGTTTACAATAGCAACTATGAAATGTGGGAAGGTGCATCCGAGTCCATCGCTCCGGGAGCTTTTGATAGTTCCCTTGCAGGTGACATCAGAGCACTGACAAATCACGACACGACGCTCGTGCTCGGCCGTACTAAGGCGAACACATTAGAGCTGAAGTCTGACTCTCATGGTTTGTGGGGAAGCATCAAGGTCAATCCGAAAGACTCTGACGCTATGAACACATACGAGAGAGTTAAGCGTGGCGATGTGGATCAGTGTTCGATTGGATTCATCATCAGGAAAGAAGAAACCGATTTCTCTGACGCTGGTGAGATTCATTGGACGATTACGGATGTAGAACTTTTCGAAGTTTCTGTTTGTACGTTCCCTGCATATGAGGAGACAGGAATTTCAGCTCGCCACAGAGATGCAGAAGAGCTCAAGAAAAGAGCTTCTGAAGCGTGGAAGATGCAGATGAATGAACGTCTCAAGAAAATCTCAACTAAGGAGGAATAAGTCATGCTTAGAGCATTGATGCTTCGTAAGAAGATCAACGATGCAAAGAAGGACCTCGAAGCTTTAAGAGCTAAGGAATCCGACTTTGAGACCAGAGCTGCAGATATCCAGAAGAGAACGGATGACACAGCTCAGGCAATCGAAGAGGCTCAGACAGAGGAAGAGAAGCAGGTCGTTGAAGAGAATATCGCTGCGATCGAAGCTGATAAGGCTGCTCTTGATTCTGAAAAGGCTGAGAACGATCAGAAGATCGCTGACCTCGAAGGTGAAGTTTCCGAGATGGAAAAGGAACTCGAAGATGTCGAAGATCAGCAGAGAGCTTCACAGAAGGTTGCTGCACAGGCAACTGAGACCACAGTTACACAGACTCCCGAAGGAGTTAATTTCACAGAAAGGAACATGAACAAGATGTTTAAGACAAGATCACTTAACAGAATGACAGACATCCAGAGAGCTGAGTTCGTTCAGCGTGAGGATGTTAAGAAGACTCTCGAGGGAGTAAGACAGCTTATCTCTGAGAAGAGAACCGTCACAGGTGCTGACGTATTCATCGGAGTTTCCATCTTCGACCTCATCCGTGACAATGTCATCGAGTATTCCAAGCTCTATGGCAGAGTAAGAGCTGCTTTCACAAAGAACAACGGCAGACAGCCTGTCGAGGGTGCTATTCCCGAGGCTATCTGGACAGAGGCTTGTGCAACACTTAACGAACTCGATCTTTCCTTCGGTTCTGTTGAGCTCGACACATACAAGGTCGGTGGCTTCTTCGCTATCTGCAACGCTAGAATCGAAGATTCCGACATCGATCTCCTCGACGTATTCGCTGACGCTTTGATGCAGGCTATCGGCTATGCACTCGATAAGGCTTTCGTTTACGGTACAGGTACCAAGATGCCTACAGGCTTCGTAACAGCTATCGCTTCTACAGCTTCTCAGCTCGTTACTATCTCTTCTGCTAAGAAGGGTAAGGATCTCTTCGCAGAGATCATCACAGCCGGTGGTGTTGCAGACGGTAAGAAGAGCCGTGGCCGTATCACATGGATCATGAACGACAAGATGTATCGTACACTCAAGGCTGAGGCACTCGCTTTTAATGCTGCTGGTGCTCTCGTTTCCGGTGTTGACGGTACAATGCCTGTCGACGGTGGTGACGTTGTTGTTCTCGACTTCGTACCTGATAACAACATCGCTTTCGGTTATCTCGATCTCTATGCTGCTCTCATCAAGAAGGAGATGACAGTCGCAGTTTCTACTGAGGCTAAGTTCATCGAGGATCAGACAGTTATCAAGGGAACGATGAGAGCTGACGGTAAGCCTGCAGTTGCTAAGGCTTTCGGTGCTATCGGTTACGGTGCAGCTCCTACTACATCCGTAAATTTCCCCGGACAGGACGATCCTGAATCCTGATATTTAAGGAGATCAGACCATGAGTGAAGTTAATGATAACGTCCTCTTGAAGAGATTAAAGATCGACATCGGAATTATTAACTCGACAGCTTACGATGAAAGACTTACAAGTCTCCTGACAGTCGCTGAAAAAGAAGTCAGTAAGTTCGTCGGTGAAGATGTCGATACATCATCAGACATAGACTCAGAGCTCGTTATCGACTACGCTCGCTGGCAGTGGTTATCAAGAAGGGAGCCGACAGCGATGCCGGCTTCCCTTAAATACCGCTTGAATTGCAGAGCGTTTGGAAGAGCGACTCCGAGTGGTTCTGGATCTTAATATTGTTTGCTGAGGTAAGGAAAAATGGCTCGAGATGTTTCGTTCTTCCTTTTGGGAGAAACAAGGACAAAAGACGCAACAGGTCAGACAGTGACCACCAAGACAGAGATCGAAGCGATCGGGATCCAGAGCAGCACTTATCAGAATGAGTTCTTCCAGGCAGATCAGGCCGGATTAAGACCGCAGGGTTCGATCAAGATGAATTCTGCAGACTATCACGGAGAGAAGCTTCTCGGATTCAAAGACGCAAATCAGAATATGACAGTATATTCGATTTATCGTACTTTTGAGCCTGATAACGACTGGATAGAACTATATTACGGTTCGAGGGTTGGAAATGGATAGTCTCACAGCTCAGATCAATCATGTACTCGCTCAATATACGTCAGATGTAAATCAGACGGTCGACGAGGTCATGAAGAACGGAGCTCAACAGGCTAAAAAGGCTCTGACGCAATTATCACCTGCAGACACAGGAAGATATGCTAAGTCGTGGGCCGTGAAGAAAGAAAAAGGTCGATATATCGTCTACAACAAGAAGCCCGGACTGACACATCTCCTCGAAAATGGTCACGACATCATTCGAGACGGAAAGAAAGTCGGAAGAGTCCAGGGAAGACCTCATATCAAGCCTGTAGAAGAGATGGTCACGGAAGACATTATCAAGGAATTGGAGAGTAAATTATGACGATTAGTTCACTTAAGACATTACTTGAGACAAATGGCTTCAATGTTAATCTCGGTGTTGCTCCTGATGGTACCGCTTGTCCTTATATCGTGTTCAGAGATGTCACGAATCCGAACTTCGCAGCAGATAATAAAACATACACAGAAACTACTTCACTCAGACTCAATCTGGTCGAGAGTGAGGTCCGCAACTGGTCTCTTCATGCGACTCTGAAGAGGATCCTCGACGAGAACTCGCTTCCTTATAGCGTGACCTACGTCGATGACTCTGATGAGCAAGTCACGGAGACCTATTTTGACATTACGTTTTTAGGAGGAATCTTAAATGCCTGAGAAAAAGGAAGCAAAGGTCTTTTACGGCCTTTCAAATGTGCATTATGCACCGCTCACAGAGACCACTGACGAACAGGGTAATGTCGTAACATCTTACGGCGTACCTAAGAAGTGGCCCGGAGCTGTTAATATGCAGCTCGATCCTTCCGGCAATCCTACTTTCTTCTCAGCAGATAACATCGCTTACTATGCCCTGGCTAATAACCGTGGTTATGAGGGCGATTTCGAGTCTGCTATGATCCCGGAAGACATCAAGATCGACACACTCGGAGAGACAGAGGATGATAATGGCCTTATCGTTGAGACTGATAAGGACCAGATCTCTTATTTCGCTCTCATGTTCGAGTTTCAGACAGACATTTCCGCTCGTAGATATTGCTTCTACAAGGTTTGTCTCGCTTCTCGTCCTGCAGTTGCTTCTAACACTGTAGACGTTAATGGTGATCTCGAAGTCAAGACTGAGACAGTTTCCTTCAGAGCTGTTCCCAGAACTGACGCAGTCAACATTGACGGAGTTGAGAAGCATCTCATTAAGGCTTGCACAGGAAAGAATACTGATGCACAGGCTTACGCTAACTTCTACACAGCAGTTCCCGAGCCCAGCTTCAGCGGTGAGTCCTGATAACAGGTCTACTAATAAGGGTTAAAGAGGGGAAGCTCTTACACGGAGCTTCCCCTTTCTATTGAATAAAAGGAGAAAGCATATGTTTGATGTAAATAAAATTGAAATTAACGCAGCATTTTACGAAGTTTTCGAATCCGTATTCGGTGAGGATTTCTTCAGTGTCCTGGCTAAAGTCAGACCGAATGGAAGGATCCAGGCTTTGAGATCCAGAGCTACAAAGCTCGTCAAGGAACAGGATGAGAACGGAGAGACAGTTGAAAAGGCCATTAAGGACTATTCACTCCTCGACGAAGACGAACAGAAGGAAATTACTGATTATAACATCTCAGTCGGTCTCCTGATGAGGAAATACACTTCGAGAATCGCTTATATCGGATCACTTCTCTTCAAGAAGAAATACAACGGAAGCAAAGAGGATTACTATGCGTGGCTTGCCACACAGGAGCCCGGTGCTTTCATTCAGAACGAAGTAATGAGTGCAATCTGGGAAAAGGTAAACCTCGACCAGAAGGTCCCTGACTCGGTAAAAAACGAGTAAAGGCCGCAGCGACGATTCGTCCGATGACGACGAGTTTGTTCCAGCTTAGAGCTTTAGAACTTGGAATTCGAAAACAAGATCTAAGGTTCTATTCATGCGGCCAGATTTTTGGAATTCTGACCGAGAGATCGAATGATAACTTTGACTGGCCGAAGATAGCCACTCAAGCTGATATCGATGCTCTTTTCCCTCGTTGACAGACGAGGTAAGTAAAAATGGCAAGTACAATTAAAGGTATTACCATTCAAATTGAAGGAAAGACCAGCGGACTGGTCAAGTCGCTTCAGGACGTAGAGAGCCAGATCAAGAAGGACGATGCAGCCCTTAAGAACTTGGACAAAGCTCTCAAGCTCGATCCTACGAATGTCGACTTACTTGCTGCAAAAGAACAGGTCCTTGCTGAGAAGACTAATCTCGTCACTCAGAAGATGGACATCTTACAGCAGGTCCAGCAGGACGCTTTGACAGATCTTCCCGAGAACGCACAGCTCACAGCCTCACAGATGGCCGAGCTCGAAGCGGAGATAGCTACAACAGGAGCAACTCTCACAGAGTTATCCGGGGAAGCTGATAACGCTTCAGGCGATCTCGAAGAAGTCGGAGATTCTGCAGATCAGGCAGGTACCGAAGTCGAGAAGTCTTCTGAGTCCTTTGAAGGACTTGGTGAAGCTGCTGAGGTAGCCGGAGAGGTCGCAGTTAAGTCTCTCGAAGCTGTCGTGGCCGCTGCTGCTGCAGTTGGTGCAGCTGTCGGGACCGCTATCGTTGCGACTGGTACCGCTCTCGCAAATACTACGATGGAGACATCAAAGCTCGCTGACGAGCTTGACACTCTGTCGAAGACTACAGGTCTTTCTACTGACACTCTGCAGGAATTAAACTACGCTGCAGAACTCCTGGACGTTGATACTTCAACAGTCACAGGATCCATAACAAAATTAGAAAAGACTCTCGGATCTGCGATGTCAGGATCCAAGTCAGCTCAGGAGAGCTTCAAGGCTCTCGGAATATCATTCAAGGATTCGAATGGTAATGTCCGGGACGCTGAAGAGGTCTTCTGGGAGGCTGTGGATGCTCTGGGCCAGATCGAGAACGAGAGTGAGCGTGATATCGCAGCCATGTCCCTGTTCGGGAAGTCGGCTAAAGAGTTGAATCCGCTCATCCTGGCAGGTTCCGATACCTTCAGAAGCCTTGCTGACGAGGCCCACAAGGTCGGTTATGTCATGGATTCCGAAACGATCGACGCTTTCGGTGCTCTCGATGATAATATGCAGAGGCTCACGAACGGAGCTCAGGCAGTAGAACAGTCTTTCGGACAGGTTCTTCTTCCTCTGCTCACTGACATGAGCGGAGATGCAGTCGACCTTCTCGGTGATTTCTCCGGTGCTCTCTCAGAGACAGGTGGAGATATTGACGCTATAGCCGGCATCATCGAAGAATTCGCACCTCGGGCCGTACAGATAGTCGAGACCTATATCCCGAAGATCCTGACGGTCGTTGAGTCCGTTTTATCGGCCCTTCTCCCGGTTGCGATGTCAGTCGCACCTCAGCTCATAGAGATGGCAGGACGGCTTATCGAAACGCTCTCGAGCTCGATAGCCGATAACGCAGATTTATTTATTTCTGCGTTCAGCTCACTGTTTGAGTCCGTCGTAGATTCAGCTGTCACACTCCTTCCGGTCCTGGTACCGCTGGCGATCGATCTCATCATGACTCTGGTCAACTCGTTAATCGAGTATGCACCTTTGCTTCTTGATTCAGCTCTGGCCATTATCATGACGCTTGCAGAGAATCTGCTCTCTCCCGAGAGTATTGAGCAGATCCTGTCAGCAGCGACAGCTATTATCACCGGATTACTCAGTGGACTGACTGAAGCCCTTCCGATCCTGATACCGGCTGCGATAGATGCTATCTTGACTCTGGTCGATACGCTCCTTTCCAGTGGATGCTTGGAACAAATCATATCTGCAGCTCTGACCTTGATAGTCACTCTGGCTTCAAGTCTGGTCGACTATCTCCCTAAGCTGATTGAACGTCTCCCTGAGATAATCATGGGAATCGTAAGATTCCTGACCGGTGACGCTTTACCTGACATCATTGAGGCTGGATTCACTCTTATCACGGCCATCATCGGAGATATGCCGAAAATCATCGCAGCCATTATCGAGGCTCTGGTCACACTGGTCATCGAGATGGGTAAATACATCACAGGTGATGGAGCTGTTGACATTCTCAAGAGCTTCCAGGCAGCCTTTGACGGTATTATCAACGGTGCAAAGGGCTGGGGATCTGACATGATATCCAACTTCATTTCGGGTATTAAGTCGATGTTCGGAAAGCTCGGTGAAGCTGCGAAGGGTGCAGCTAAGAAAGTTGCTGACTTCTTACACTTCTCTGAGCCTGATATGGGACCGCTCTCAGACTTTAACGAGTCCGGTGGTGATATGATCCAGAGTTTCATCGACTCGATGAACAAGCAGCAGGGAGAGCTTGAGAAAGCACTCTATAAGACTGCAGGTATCATTGATTCAGGAATGAATGATTCCTATGAGGTAGTAACAAGAAGCGAAGCTCATCAGACTGTAGACTACAGCGGAGGTCTTTCGAGGATCGAAAAGGCCATCATGAACGCTGCAGGTCCTGCAGTTGCTTCGGGTGACGGTGCGACATGGGTATTCCCGATCTATATCGGAGGAGACCACGTCGACACAGTTGTTCTGGATGCTATCGATAGGAATAACTATACAACAGGAGGACACTAATGTTAGGAAACTACTTGAAGTTTAATAATGAAGTCTTCCCGAATCCTAAAACACCTTCGAGAACATCGAAGACCATTGAAAATGTTTCACAGAGCGAAGCAGGTACGGACCTCGTCACGGTGGTCCGTCCTGCGAAGAACTCGTGGAACTTCAGCTTCGAATTGTCTCCTGCAAAGAGGGAGATCCTCGAGGGACTTACTCACGACGAGTCGACAATGATGATTTATCAGGGAAAGACTTATCGGGTAAGAGTAAGAGATTTCACAGAAAACACCGTTGAGGGTTCTGAGTGGCTCAGTTCCGTCGATGGTTTATTCGAGTGTTCAGTTTCAGTTACGGAGTTTTAAGATATGTATTCAGTCTCAGACGCTTACAAAGCGAAAATGCTCGACCAGGTACAGACTCACCGTCTTGTGGGTTTGCTGGACGATGCGTATTCATTCACGGAAGCTGATGTCATAGGTGTTTCCTATAAGAATCAGTGTTCTCAGAAAAATGTAGCTCTGGGATCTGTAAATATCGGTGTCCTGAAGCTCACGTTCCTGGTCGACCTTCTCGATCGTGGTGACTACTACGGAAAGAAGATCTTGATCTATGACGGTCTGAAGATTGACGAGGAATCCGGTGAGGATGTCTTTGAAGATGTTCCTATCGGAGTATTCTATATCGCTGAGGCTGTGAGAACAGCTGCAGGAATCGATATAACCGCTTACGATGTTCTTTCAAAGACTGACAAGAATCTTACGATCGACCAGACGAGCGGAACACTCTTTTATTTTTGTAAGTACATCGAATCCGAGACCGGAGCTCATTTTGGAATGTCACAAGAAGAGTGCGAAGCTCTTCCTAATGGTACCGAGGTCATATCTCCTTATGAAGATAATGACATGACCACGTTCCGAGACCTTATGAGTGCTCTCGCTCAGATGGTCGGTGGCTTTGCATATGCGGACCGAAACGGAAACTGGAAGCTCAAGTCTTTTGATAACGTTTCTGTTATAAGCATCCCGAAAGCCAGGAGAATGTCAGGAACGGAGATCTCCGACTTCGATTCATATTATGATTTCGTTTCCTATGTCGACGCACAGACGAAGATTGTCAAGGTTATCGGTGAAGGTGACGGCCTCGTTATGAAGCTGGGAAATCAGCCTTTTCTGCAGTACGGTACACCGGAAGCGATCGACAGACGTGTTAATAACATTCTGAATGTCGTAAAAGGAATGGTCTACACTCCTTTCAAGGCTTCGATGCTTCCTGCTTTCATCGCTCTCGATCTCGGAGACGTTATCGAGCTCGAGGATGACTACGCAGGTGATACAAGCTCCGGAGCCGTTATGCTGGCCACATGGACTTATAATAAGTCTTATAAGGTCCAGTGCTTCGGTGATAATCCTAATCTTCGTTCAGCTCAGTCGAGAACCGATAAGGACATTTCAGGAATTATCAATCAGACGGTCCAGAACGAAGTTACATATTATAACTTCGCTAATCTCGAGCCGATTGAACTCGGTTCTGATTATGAAGTCACTATCGCACAGTTGTATTTTACAGCTGCTCAACAGACCACTGTTAAGATCCTTCACGAGTTCATCTTAGAGATGCTGCGTGATCTGTCACTACAGAGTAGTTACGAGATCAGATATTATCTCGACGGTGAAAGAGTTAATTATTCACCTTATGAAAGTCTTTCACCACTGGTAATCACGACAGAGATTCCTGATCCTGAAGAAAGTGGTGGAGGGACGCAGTCGATCCAGGCTGACATCGAGCCTGTCGAGTCGACAATAACCAGAGACTTCTTTTACGTTATTCGAGATGTCGCTCCGGGAATCAGACATTCCTGGGAAGTAAAGATCATTACTCACGGAATAGAGCAGACTACGATTGACGTTAATCACGCTCACATCACGTTAGAAGGTCAGAGACTTTACGGTGAAGACTACTTCGACGGATATATCGAAGCAGCTGATAATCTCATCGCAGAGTCTATCGGTGGCCTCGGTCTTGTTTCGATGAGTGAAGGTACAGGAGAAGATGCTCCGAAGATCGAGCTTCAGAATCTCATCATCGCTCAGGCTAATGACAATGTTAAGCTCGAGAATATCGGAGGTCTCGGTCTGATCTCGATGAGTGATGCTGCAACGATCTTACTGGAATATGTCGCTCTGGCTACAGAAAACGAAGAAGATTTCCTGACAGAAGATAATCAGATTTTAACTGTTCAAGGATAAGGAGGATATATGAGCAAGAAATTTTCAGAACTGGATAGGGCGGTGAGCCTTAACAATGGAGACCTTATAGCTCTGGCTCAGGTCGATGAACAGGCTGCGACTGGTTATAAATCAGCAGCTGCTCCGATCAGTGATATGGCTCAGAAGATTCTTAAGAAAATCTCTTTCCCGGCTGATCTTGAAACTGACAGCAAAACTGTTTTAGGTGCTATTAATGAAGCTGCGATGGATAAAAACATCGCTAATCCGTATAGCAATCAGGCAACTTACGCAGTCGGTGATTTCGTAATTTATCAAACAGTTCTGTATAAATGCACTACAGCTGTCAGCGTAGCTGAAGACTTTGACTCAACAAAGTGGACTCAAGCTAAGGTTTCCGATCTTGTCGGAGCCAATATGCAGAACTATTACAATAAAACAGAAGTTGACATGAAATTAGCCCTCAAAGCGGACGAAGACGTAGTTGATGAAATTTCCAAAAAGGTAAATAATGTTGTTAATGAAGTAATCAGCGATAAAACAACAAATTTAAGATTTACACGTGAAGAATTAACAGCTGGAATTATTCAACCGTCGGGTTCGATTGTTTCTTCGAGTTCAAGTGGATATTCGCCCATATTTCCTGTTAATGAAGGCGAAATTGTAACGGTAAAAAAATATTATTTAAATTCTGCGGGCGAATTAAAAGGCGACGTTGAAGGTCTTTTTGGAACGGTTGTCTTCTTTGCCGACAATACACAAACCTATACAAATTGGGGTAATGCTTGGAACGCAGCATTATCTTCTTTTATTGTTCCTGAAAATGCTAAATATTGTCAAGTTACAATTAACACAATTATGACGGGAACGTATAAGGTTGCAGAAATATTACAAACAAAAACAGACGGACAAACAGATTTTTTCTTAAATCAAAATACGTTTGAAAACCCAGAGCGTTTTAATGGCAATATTGAAGCAAACAAAATACAAACCGTAGGGGGCAAGATTTGCGTCGACAATTTTATATTATCGGCAACAATGGCAATCGGCCAAAATTTTAGTTCGGTTATTATAGGAGCAAGAAATGAAAGCGGTTACGGATTCGCAAAACCGACAATTGAAATTACACCTACGCAAATTATTTGTGTTAGCAATGTTTCTTCGACCTTTGATTTTACAGAAAATCACGGCTTAACAATCACTAACGATTTACAAATAATTATTATTCAAACAAAGACCGAAAACGCAACTATTATTGTACAGTCAAACGGCGAAAGATATACAAAAACTAACGCAAATATCGGTCAGGCATATTACGGCTTTGCGATTTTTTCAAATGAAAACATAAATGAGGTTGATGTTTCGCTTGCGGTTTGTGATATTTATAAACCCGTTTGGGTTTGCGGTGATTCTTGGGTATCAAAGGGTGATAGCAGATGGTATGGCCAAGCACTGTCTTTGGGATTAACAAATTTTCTTAAATCAGGGCACTCTGGTGAGACAAGTGCAAATGGTTTAAACGGTCTATTGACACTGCTCTCAATGTATAAACCTAAAATGATTATTTGGCTTTATGGAATGAATGACGCAGATACGGACGATAGTACACCGAACGCCGATTGGTTATCAAGCCTAAACAAACTCAAGAAAATTTGCTTGGAGCAGTTTATTGAGTTAGTGCTTGCCACAATTCCGACCACACCAACAAGAAACAACAACGCAAAAAACGCAATTGTTATTAACAGTGGTTATAGGTACGTTGACGAAGTAAAAGCTATGGGAGCTGACAATTTAGGAAATTGGAGAGCAGGGTATCAGTCAACAGACGGAAATCACACAACGGAGGCAGGTGCAAAAGCATTATTGGCACGTGTTATTGCGGACGTGCCCGAAATTGCAATTAAATAAACGGGGGTATGTATGAACAATGTAATCTCTTTACTAAGAAGCAAAGGAGAAATATTATGATAATAGATAAATTACATCAGTTTGGATATTCAGCTCCGAAGCTCCCCAAGTTCAAAGGCCATGTGAAAATCACTCTCCACAACTGCAGGACCGGAAAGAATGAGGTGATCGAGGGTGATAACATCGTCACCAATGCGATCAGAGACATTCTCGCTGCTAATTACGTCGGAGCTGTTGATTATTCAAAGGTCTTTGGCTCGGATGGTTTCTGGAAGAAGTGGTTCGGAGGTCTCCTGTTATACGAACAGGCTCACACTCTGGATCCTGATAACTACTTCCCGAAGAGTGATGCAAACAATCATCTCTGGGGCCATGCAGGACAGACGAGCATCGATGCGAATCATGATGACGATCTGACAAGAGGAAATCCTCTGTCGATCGCTGTCACTCATACAGAAAACTCAGTAAAGCTTGTCTGGGTGTTCGATTCTATTCGTGCAAATGTTCCGGACGGACGTTATATCAGATCCTTGTCTCTGACTCATGCTGACACCGGAGATGCAGGTCTCGGATCTGACACTTATGCTTTCAGAAACTTTCAGCCTTTTGAAGCCATAGCTCAGGAAAGCTTTAAAACGATTCCAACAACACAGAAGACCATCTTTAATGGTCAGCTCTTTGGCCAGTACGATGATTCTCACGGATTCTCATTCTTTATAGGTGATTCAGGTGAGTATAGTACGAGCAAGCTTCTTTTTGCTACAAATAAGGTCACTATTTATATTAAGAAATTCCCTTACTTAAAGAGTGGCCTGTATGAGACCTGGTCTGTCGACAATACATACGTCAGGTCTTTTACTATTACATCATCTAACATTACATTCTATTCGCAGCCGGCTTTCTACTTCGATTACGAGAACAAGCGACTCTGGCTCTTCAGCAATATAACGAGCACCGGTCTGGCTTATGATAAGAGTCACATCAGCTACATCGTTATTGACTGTGAATCTGGTACCGAAGTAGCACACGGAACCATCATAAGTGATGCTCAGGACCTCGGAGCTATCGGGGGCTTCTATGGTGCCTATGGATATCAGTGGAGTGCAAGCTTCCTTCCGTATAACATCATTTTTGACGGAACCTATTTCTATTTCCCGACAGGTGGCAACGTTCAGGGAATAACCGGATTCAAGAAAATCAACAGATCGAACCAGTCAGACCAGACTGTTATATCATTCTTGAATTCACAGCCTTATGTCCAGCCTGTTCGAGCAGGTGAGCTGCTTGTAGCCTGTGGTCATGATTTCGTTGCAGAGATATATGCCGGCACTGCTCCTGGTATTGTTGTTAATGGTAATACCGGATATCCTTGTGCAGCAGTTGGATTCTTAAACAATTCAGCGATGGATGCTTATAACCTGCAGGATAAACCTTCGTTTGAAGGTATGTGTGTTGGTATAACCAGAAATATTACTACTGTAAACAGAGGAATCTTTGCGAACAAGATGGTTAATACCACACTCTTCAATCTTCCTTCTCCTGTGCAGAAGACAAGCTCGAGCAGCATGACCGTCGAATACACTCTCACACAGATCGGAGAGGAGGATGAGTCATGAAGGAATTAGTTTTAGCTCTGCTTGCTTCAGGTGGCTTATTCTCTTTCATTCAGTTCTTCATCTCTTTCGGTTTCTCCCGAAAAGATAAGTCTAAGAATATTGAGAACGAGCTGAAGGAGATAAAAGAAAATCAGGAAGCAGGATTCCAGAAGCTGAAAGAAGAACAGCAGGAAGGATTCAAGAAACTCAACAGAAAGGTCGACTACAATGCTGCAGTCTTAGCCAGGACTCATATATTGAGATTTAACGATGAGATCCTGAACGGTTTCAAGCATAGTCGTGAATACTGGAGACAACAGCTCGATGACTGCGACACTTATGAAGAATTCTGTAATGAGAATCCGGACTTTAAGAACTCCTATACAGAGATCGCAGACGAGAACATTAAGAGCACGTTTGCAAAGTTAATGAATGAGGGAAAACTCTAAAAGGAGGTTTTATGAAGCATGACATAGTGTATATCTTGAAGAATGACTACGATTCTGAAGAGCTTCGATATTCGATAAGGTCAGTCGTTCAAAACTTTCCTTATCGGAAGCTCGTCTTCGTCGGTGGATGCCCGAAGGACATCAAGCCGGACATCTATATTCCTGATCTTCAGGAAGGAGCAACTAAGTGGGAGCGATCGATGCACTCGCTGCAGTTGGTCCTTGATAATGATGAACTGACAGAGGATATCTGGCTCTTCAATGACGACTTCTTCATAATGGATCCTGTCAGATCCGATGTGAATTACTTCAGCGGATCACTTGAAAGACAGATCATAGAAATGAAACAGAAACATCCTCGGGGCTCTGGTTATATCCGGAGCCTCGAGTCATTAAGAGCATCTTTATTCAATATGAATAAAGACACTCTATGTTTTGCTCTTCATATTCCGTTCTTGATTAACCGTGTGAAAGCGGAGAAGCTCTTCGAAGAATATCCGGGAACAAAGATGTTCCGCTCTTTCTATGGAAATTATTACGGAATAGACTGCAGTTTCATGCGAGACGTTAAGATATACGATCTGGAAACGGTACCAGACACAGCTTACATCTCCACAACAGACGATTCGTTTTCTAAGGGAAAAGTCGGTGAGTTTTTAAGAGCTTACTTCGCTAGTCCTTCGAAATATGAAAGAAACACATTAGTGGAAACAATTAAGGAAATCTATGACGAGGACGGAGAAATCCGATATGAAAATTAGTCATAGGATCTGTGACACAATCAAAGTAAAGGAGAAAGAGAAATGAACATTACAGAAATCGTAACAGTCCCAGTCATCGTGGGTTTTTGCTATCTCATCGGCTATCTTGTTAAGTTATTCAAGAACGAGAAGCTGAATGACTTTATTCCTGGCATCTGCATTGTGATCGGTATTGTGCTCGGCCTTGTATCGTTCTACACGATACCTAATCTCGTTCCAGCGTCTGACTGGCTTGCTGCAGCTGTTATAGGCGGTTTTAGTGGATTATCCGCAACAGGTGTAAATCAGGTTGTTAAGAAACTTAAATTGATGATAAATGACAAAGGCGGTGAAACTAATGGCTGAAGAAAAGAAAACAACTCCCAAGAAGAGCACAGCAAAGAGAACATCTAAGAAATCGGAGAAGACTGCACTTATAGCTGAGATTAAGCCTGAGATCGTAGTTTCTCTGAAGACCGCCACTGTTCTCCCTGCAGAGGGCTTGAAGATCAGAAAAGGCCCCGGTGTTGATTTTGACAAATATGCAGGAATGAAGATTCCTGCAGGTACCGAAGTCGACGTTCTCGAAGAGAAGGATGGCTTTGTCAGGATCGGCTACGATCAGTGGGTAATGAAGAGCTATCTCGGAGGAACTTAATCATGGCAATAGACAGAACAGCAGCGAACCTGGCGACGTTCTGTCTCAGCGTCGTGGGAGCTCCTTACTGGTTCGCTTGCTATGGAAACGTAGCATCGGAGGCATTATATAATTCCAAACGAAGCGAGCCTCAAAACAAGAAGTATTATGACTCCTGGTCAAAGAGCACCTTCACTGATGACTACGGAAAGCGAGTCACGGACTGTGCAGGTCTCCTGAAGTGGTTCTTATGGGCTAAAAGCATGGATGATAAGTCACCGACTTATAAAGCCTCAGAGGACTTCGGAGCTACGTCTTTTTATAATAAGTGTACTTCGAAGGGTAAGATCAGCTCTCTTCCTGAAAATAAGATCGGAATCTGTGTCTTCAACGGAAACGACACCACAAAGACTCACATGGGAGTTATTGTCGACCAGATTGGAACCGTAGTCGATGCTCGTGGCCATGCTTACGGAGTTGTTAAAAACTCAAAAGCAAGCAGCTGGGACTACTGGGGAAAGTGTCATCTCATCAAGTATGATGCTGCTCCACCTGTAAAGGACCAGTACACTGTCGTTACACAGTATCAGCCTCTTACAGTCAGGAAGGATCCGACGAGCAAGTCGGAGGAGATCGACAAGCTTGCTAAGGGCTCGAAATTCATCTCCACGAACATCGTTGAAGGTGAGAATATTAACGGATGCACAGCATGGGCCGGAGTGAACGGAGGATATGTCAGCGGATATTATCTTTCACCTACTCCGAAGGTCCCAGATCCTGA
>Ga0247609_10002581_pt1 | contig 19074 bp, 38 predicted proteins | sample 172DNAGHGlowgp2_FD_193487 | JGI IMG/M metagenome (GOLD analysis project Ga0247609, IMG submission 193487) | Sheep rumen microbial communities from Palmerston North, Manawatu-Wanganui, New Zealand - 1728 DNA GHGlow gp2 | ecosystem: Host-associated > Mammals > Digestive system > Stomach > Rumen ...
TTAAATCTCTTAGTATTTTCTAAGAAGGATTCATTTACTGTTAATTCCCCATTTTTATTTGCTACATAATGTACCTAATCAATAAGGACTATTGGATTAGTAGGATTCTAATTATTATATTCTGTTACTTTATCATTTATATATTGTAATGTAGATTTTCCTTCTTTTAATGCTTGTAAAGCTACTGCTCCCCAATTTCCATAAGATATATTTGCTCCAAGAATTAGGCCTACTCGTGCCCAAGTCGAATTAATATTAGCTAATGCTTTATCATAAAAGTCCCCTAACTCTTCGGCAAATATAGAAATAACTTTTCTTATATTTCTTGGATCTTTTCTAAGAATATCGTAAATAGAATGTTCAGTTCCATCATCATCGATAACTTTTAATTTAGATAGATCTATTAACATTCTTCCTATATAAGTTTTATCAGAATTTTCAGATGGAATAAAAGCAGCTAAACCTTTTTGTAAAGTACTTTTTCCATTAACAGGTTCAGTTAACAAACTCTATATAAAATCAACAAATACAGTAGCATACTCCATTTCTGCACTAGAAAACTCAGTAGATGGTTTAGAAGAATCTTCTGAATTATCTCGAATTTCCTTCATTTGACTTATTCCTTTAAATACTCCAGTATTCCAAAGACTAAAGTCTTTTGCAGCAGATCCTTCTTGCTGTACCTAGTCTGTTATTTGATAAGCATACGCAGATAATAATCTACTTAATGAACTAGATGCGACAGCATTACCTTTACTATCTATTACTTGAGAAGATGTTAATCTTCCAGTAGCTTGAGCTTTAGCTTCTGCCAAATCTAATAATACTCGTGTACTTGAATCTGTTAATACATTTATTTCTCCTAATTGTTTATTAATTATTGGTTTTATATCACTTTTACCTTTTCCAAAAATTTGATTAAGTTTTTGATTTATCTAAGAAGGGGTTCCATTTAATATTGTGTTTGATAAATACTTATTAGCAATAACTCTAGATGCTACACTCATAAGATTTGTTGCAATATCAGCTTTTAAAGGATATTTATTTTTATAGGCATCAAAATAAACATTATCAATATTTAAATTTTGTCTTAATACTTCTTGAATAAAATCAGACAAAGAATTATAATCGTCTTTATTCTTAAAAGCAGTAAACTATTCCCCATTTACCTCATAAGTAACAGTATTTTTATTTAAACTAACAATAACTTTTAATGGACCTCTATGAAAATCGACTATAGTAAATATAACATTATTTGGAGTTTCTTTAAAGGTGTCAATTAATTTATTTAATAATTTAGAATTAGTTATTGCCCTATTATTTTCATCAACTCCTGTAACTTGTCCATTATTTACTTTTAGTGTATAATTAGTATTATTAAAATATACATTATAAGATTCTCCGTCAACAAATTCTCTATTTTCTGTTTTTATATCATATTTTTTAAGATCATATTCCTATTGCATTATTTTACTATTAATAGAATTAATTGTATCCCTTATAGTATACTCTATATTACTAATACTCTAATCGTACATATTTCTAATGAATATTTCTCCTTGAGGATTTCTAAAATATTGTAAATAAGTAGATTTAAAAGCAGAATCAATAGTTTGACTTATAAATGCAAAATAATTTGTTTTATTAAATCCTGTTTTATTTTGAATTGATATTAAACTGTTAGGATTTTGTTCATTGAATAATCCTTCATATAATGAATTTATAAGATTTAAATCTACATTCAAAAATGTATTACTTTCAATAACTCCTGCTCCTATTAATGAATTAATTACATTATCATTATTTAATAGTCTAAATATATCGGATAATAATTCTTGAGGATTTTCTCTAATAGAATTAATTAAAGACAAAAATGATTTTCCATTATATTTATCTCTAAAAGTCTCATCAAATCCTCTTATTTTTATTATCCAATCATTATTTGCAATCTAAGCTAATCCTTTTATTTTACTAATTATATATAAAAATTCATTAAATTTTATATTAGACTAAGAAGGAGTTGTAGAACCTTTTGGAATAAAAGGAAGAGATGTTATTATAGCTTGAGTAATATTATTTATTTCTTTACCCATATCTATCTCTTCAGATACTCTCCAAGTATTATAAACGTTACTTCCTCCCGCAATTCTATATTTATTTCTTCCCGTATATTTAGCCATATCAGGATTTATATCAATAGCCTTACCAAATATACTTTGAATAATATTATCAAAATTATTTAATATAATCCAAGAACTATATGCGTCAAGTATATTATAATTTCCATCATTGTAATATTTATTTAATATTCTTGGATCAAAATTTTCTTTTCCTAATACACTACCATATAATTCCTAAATTTTTTCTACTATTCCAGTATAATTTTCCCCATCATACATTTTTCCAGTAGAAAATATTTCAGGATGTTTTGCTTGATTTTCTTGAGAAACTCTAGTTTTTAAATAATCAATAACAGTTTTAAGCAATTCTTCTTGTCTGCTTCTTATTGACTCGTTTAATTCTGTGGTAGAATTTATAATTCCATTTTCATTATAAAGTATAGAGCGTATGCCAATTTTATTAGCCTACTACTTAGCTCTAATTTTAGCGTTCATAGCAAACTAATAATATGTTTCAAAAGGATCCTCATTAACCCTTTCTAACTTTTCATTATCCTTAACTAAATGATCTGCTGTTGTGTCTTCTGGCTCCGGATTTGAATTATGTTTCCATGAAGTTAAAGCTGCTATGATATCATTATCATCTAACCATTGTTCCTAATCAAAAAGAGCCATTGCAGAATTTTTAATAATATCCAAAGCTTCCTTAATTTTAGAGGAGCCAGTTAATCCCATCTATTCTGAAATATCTCTAAAAGCATTATATAATTCATTTCTAATTTCTTTATCAGATAAATCATCATTTTCAAAAATAGAAAGTGCCTTTTCAGACACTTTCTATTCAAAACTCTTTGAAGTATAAGTACATTTTGCTGTCATACACACTATATTTTAATTGATAAATTACAATAATCTTGAGTAGTATTCTGCTCGAAATTTAATATATCAGTGAACTAGGATAAATCCAAATTTTTTGTAATCCACACTTTGATTGGAATTTGATTAAGAAAATCTGTAATTGTCTAAGCTATTTTATCATCTTCAGTAAGTAAAATATTTTGTACCTTCTACTTCATTCTTTTAGAAGTAGAAGTAGAGGCTATTACATTCAATAATTCTTTGGCTCTATTGATATCTAAATCAGGATTTATAGAATATTGAGAATAATCCATTTGTTGTTGCTATGAACTACTTTTAGGAATTAATTCCATTATTTTTCCAGAATTAGTATTACTATAAACAACATTGTATTCCTCCCCATTTATAATAGCATCAAATTGATAATTCTATTGACTTTCAAAAGGCTTAGAATCGAACCTAAATTCTATTTCTTTTTCATTAAAGAAGCTATTTTTGCCAATAATCAGTTCTCCACTAGGAAGAACTAATGCTCTAATTGAAGTTTTATAGTTATTAATTTCAGAGGCAATTTTATTTTTTAATTCAATAGAATTATCATTAGGAATAGTTGGATTTATTGTTGTAGAAGAATCAAGAATACTCATAACTCCTGCTCTAGATAATTTATCAAGAATTTCCTAGCTAATAGAAGGACTCTAATTCTAAGGATTAGATTTACCATTAAATCCACTATAATTATGTTCAAAATAAGCCTTGCCATCATTCTTTACTGCAGTAACATTAGGAGAAAGGGGCATATAGTTATTTAACATTTTTTCTATAATATCATTAAATTCTTTATTAGCCATAAATGTAGAAGTAGAAAGATTTCCATTTATCATAAAATCTTTCTCTTGCATATAGTCATTTTCTATAGAAATTCCATTTTTTACTTCTTGTATCGGGGAAAAATTCTGCCAAATTTTACTCTAATCCTTACTACCTTTTGTTTGATAGAATAAAGATAATCCACTTTTAGCAAATATTTTAGATAATGTTTTAGTGTTTTCTGATCTTTTATCTGAAGAACCTTTATGATTAACATTACCTAAAATGTTAATAGAACTAGGTTGTACTAATTGTTTAATTACATTCTATAATTGTTGATATAATTGAACATCAGCATTTAATCCAAATCCATTAATATTCCAACGTGTAGGAGTATCATTAGTTAAAAGTTTTATTTGTTCTTGTAAAGATAACCCTTTCATAGAATCAACAATATCTTTAACTTTCTCATAAACCATTTGACCAGTTTGTTCTCCTAATGAATATTTAAATACATCAATTAATTCTGGATTTACATTTCCATCAGCATCATAAATTAATCCTTCTAATACTTTAAGAGGAGTTCTTTGATTTCCTAATACTCCTTTTTTACCTTCAACCATAAATCCTATTAAACTATCTATATATTCTCCTATTGTAAATTTAGGAGGTAATACATATACTAATTTTATAGTTTGTTTAGCTTCTGGATGAGTTTTCTAATACAAAAATTCGTCAATTATGAGATTATCATTACTTAACTCAGTTACTCCATCGTGTGCATAAAAACTATCTGTATACAATACAAATGGATGTTTAGGTTTACTTACTATAGTAATAGGGTTTCCAGCTTCGTCTTCATATTCTCCAGAACCAATATAATGATATATTCCAGTAATTTTTAATTGAGGATCACTTCTTAATTCACTTAATTTAATCCATCTATCTTCTTGAATATAGTCTAACTTATAATCTGGAGTTTTTTGGCCTCTTTTTAAATTTAATTGAGGTCCGAATGTATGTAAATTTTTACCAATAGTCCAGTTCTAATCTGATATAAATGAAACTTTTCTATGAGTATTAAGATACATTCTTATTAAATTAGTAAGTCCTTTATGACTATTACCAGGAAATGTCGTTAATACTGCTTTTAACCCCTCTATTTGTGCGTATCCTTTCTTATTTCTAATTGGTTGGCTTTGTGCATAATTAAAAGCTTGATTATATGCATTAGTATAAACCACTTTTTCTTGTTGTCCATTCTATAACTAAGTAATTATAGTTATAGGATTATTTAACATTAATAATGGAATTTCTAATAAATCATTATTTTCTCCAATAATAGCTACTAAACTGCGCTCATTAACATAATTAGATTCTGAACTAGGATCAACCTATGCCCTTGCATAAGGTAAAGGTTCATTTAACCCTTTCTATGCTTTATCAAACTAGCTATTTAATATATTAGATTCAGTAGTTTTAATAGCAAATCTTACATATAAATTTCCTAATTGGGGTTTTCCTAATGGTCTTAATTTATCGTTAATTAATGTATTTAATCTTTTTTCTAGGGTAGTTTTATCTTCAGTAGACATTAACATTTCCCTAGCTTCAGCTAAAAATTCTATTCCTTCTTGAAGATTATTTATGCCAAATAATTTAGCTACTCCATTTAACGAATCAATTCGTTTATTATTTAATAAGGGATTTACATTAAATGTTCCATCATCATTAATTAAATTCTAATCTATACCTAATTCAAATGTAGCATTACTAAATAAATAAAAATTAAATTCCTCTTTACTAAACCCAGAAATTTCTACTTTATCAAATGTTGCAGAATTATCCTCTCTATTAGCATCAGATAATTTACCTTGAGTTTCCTATTCATTAGATACAGATTCTTCTTCTATATCTTCTGGTTGTACTTCTTCTACAACTGGAGGTAATTCAACTTCTGGATTTGTTTCAGATTTAGGAGTAATGTAACTTTTAAGGATAGCTTTTGTAGATTCAAATTTTAAACTTGATTCTAATAGTCGTTTCCATTCTTTTTTATCTTCATCAGATAAGGTTTCAGAAGAATCAATATCAGCTATAGCTCTTTGAATCGCTTCATCAATAGAATTTACTCCTACTCCAAAATTTTCTCTAAAAGCTTTTTCTACATCAGGTAATCTAAGAATATCTTTGATTCTTAATTCTGTAAATTGTTCAGATAATCCAGCTAAACCTTCTCCTATAGCAGCTATTCCTTTAGTAATTACCTCAACTTCTTTGTCACTAGTATATCTATATTTTGTTCCAAATTTAGAATCAACATCATCAGCAGATAAAGTTATTCTTTTTCCATTAATTACATTAACAAAATTATATCTATCTCCATATTTTGTAGGAGTAATTTTATCTAATCTATATACAGAATCCTCTTGTCGTTCTCCTTCAGAAGTATAAATATCAATAATATCCCCTATTTTTAATTTTCTAGTAGAACTTACACTAGGTTCTCCACCAGGAGATGTTGGTCCTGAACTTGAAGAAGATACTACAAGAGGTTCACTACTTGGTGTAGGTTCTGGACTAACTGGTGGTGTTGGTCCAGTAGGAGGTTCGCTTGTTGGAGGTTCTGTAGAAGTAGTTCCAGTTCTGGGGTTATAAGGAATATCATTACTTGTATTAGGTAATGCTCCTTCTAATACTTTTACTCTTTTATCAACAAATTTTTTTACTGCTTTTTCAGAATACTTTTCTGGGTGAGTTTCTTGATCTTGAATATTATCTAGAGTTATTTCATCTACTGGAATTTTTTTAGAAACTAATATACTAGCTTTTTTAGCTCTAGTAATTCCTGTATATAAATCCTATAGATAATCACTAACATCTTGATTAGTATCTATATCTAATATCCAGTAATTTCCTTCCTATCCTAAAGCAACACCTTTAATAGGATTAATTTTATTCCAATATGTAGAATTTGATTTTAATTTTTTATAAATTTCAGAATCCTCAGAAGAATAAGCAAAATTAATCTTTTCTCCTTCTTTAAGATTAGCAATCATTTTATCTAATATTGGAGATATGTCTTCATTTTCTCCTGCCCAATAATCACCCGCAATAGTAGAATCATCCATATAATAATGTAATGGAATTTGTCCTTTTCCTACTTCCATAACAGCTTGAATTGTTGCAGCATTCATATTTTTCTAATTATTTTCAGTTCTCATACTTGTTCCTATTTTAGGAGTATGAAGAACTTGATTTCTAGACAATTTTAAAGTTGCAGCAAGCTCTCTAAACTATAATTTTTCTCCGTTTACTATTATATTTTTATCAGATAATTCTCTATTTATTTCTGTTATATCTTCAGGAGATAATTTAAATCGACCAGACATTTGAGATTGCTTTAAATCTCCTGACATTATAACAGAAATTCCATTTTCTCTAGCAAATTTATCAATAGTTAATAAATCTAGTTGAGTAAATTGTTGTGCTTCGTCAATAACAATAACCTAAGGTAATTCTTCTTTAGAATATGATGTTAATTTCCAATTGGAAACAAGTTTTCCATTTATAATTTTATAATCAGTATCTTTAAATTCATAAGATTTTCCACTTGCATCAGTAGTCAAAACCCTTTCTGAAGTAATTTTATCCATTAAACCTTTTTTATTAAAGGTCATAGAATCGTCTTCAGCAAGTCCTATAGATTTTCTTAATCCCTCAGAAAATGTAGTTTCTGTATCACTGTCACCCCCATGAATAGTCCAAATTTTTGTAAATTCAGATGGATAATAAGTTTGTAAGAATTTATTAACCGTAGCCATTATAGCAGAAGTTTTTCCACTTCCTGCTATACCATCACTAAATGTTATATTAGAATATTGTGGAACTAAATTATATGAACCAAATATTTTTTCAAAACCTCTTTGGGTAGAAAGTAAGTAGGCTTTTCTTTCTGAAACACCATTATTTTTAAAAAATGTTACCCTATCTTCAAAACTTAGATTTTTAAAATATTTATAAATAGAATTTCTATAAGCCTGTATAGCTTTTGTGACTACTTTTCCATTAAGAATATTTCCTAAATGTAATTGTACTCCAATTTCTTGCCCTAATAACGGAGCAATTTTTTTATCTCCGGTTTTGAGCATTTCTTTATATTTAGAATAAAAATCAGTAGAATTTATAGCTATTTTAGATACCAAATATCCAATAAAAGAAGATTCATCAATATCCTCAGCAGCTTCAGTTAATAAGGTTGTCCTGGAATCCCCTAAATTATAGAATTTCATATCAAATAATGGAGTCCAATCCTTATCTAAATTTTTGTTAAAGAAATCAAATATAGCAGTTTCCATTGCTAATTTATCTTTCTCTAATGCTATTTGTTGTTCAACAGAAAGATTTATATTCCAATCTTTTTTGTCTTTATTCTTAACATTTTCATTAAAGAAAGTTAAATTATCAATAGCTGATTGTAATTCGTCTAATCCTTTATACTCTTCTGGAAATTCCGCATTAGTTAATAATCTAACTAACCTTTCCATTCTTGTATATAACAAATAGCTAGTTCTAGCTCCAACTCTTGATTGTATTTCAAGTTTTTGACCTCTATTAATATCAAACAATCTCTTATAAGATTGTAATAAAGATTTAATAGAACGGGCGTCTAATAACAACATATTAGCTGTGTCTCCATCGATTTCTGGTAAATCCTCCCATGGATCATTTTCAATTTTTGGAGCCTTAGCGTGAACTTCATTAAGGATTTTATTAATTCCCCAAAGATTTGCATTAGATTCTCCTGTAGAAGGATTTAGTTTAAATGGATCAACTGTATCAGTTCTAGCTCCTTCTAATGCTGCTATATATAAATCAATTACTCTATCAGCTTCATTTATTGCATGATGGATATCCTCTCCAAATGTAAAAGCACCTATATTAGTTTTATTAGTTTGTATAATATCTCCTAATTGTTCTAATACCTATGATATAGACATTGATTTTAAATTAAGAGCAAACTAATCAAGATTTTGAAGAATTGGAGTATATTTAAGATTTTTAATTTGTTCTATTTTATTTTGTAATTCTGGAAGAACTTTGTTAATTTTATTCTATCCTTCAGTTATTTTATTAAGTCTTTCTTCATCTTCCATTATCTCAGCAAATTTTTCCTCGTCTTCGATTAAAAAATAAGACTCAAAATATTTTTGTTGCTAATTTAATTGATCATGTAATTCCTACAATCTGCTTATAACAGTATTTTTTATAGCCCCATTAATATACCCCAAATTAATAAAATTATCAGCTAACTAATTAGCTTGTTCTATTAACATATCCGTATTTATTTCTGATAAAGCTATATCTTGTCCTCTTTCAGCTTGTTTATATGTCTATTCTCTGTCTAAATTTAATCCTCTAATTAAACTCTAATAAACACTTTCTTCAATTTCTCCATTAGCTAATTGTTCGTCATATTTAGTTTTAGCTTCATTATATTTATCGTCGGCCTATTTTTTAGCTTCATTAGCAGTATTTCTAATAAGCTAAATTCCAGTTATAAATTTTTCAGTTAAAGGATTATCAGTAACAAATTTCTAAAAACTTTCCTACCAGGCATCATCGTCTAACTAAAGTATTTCATTTAATGAAACCATTATTTCTTGAGAATCCCTTAATAACTATTTTACCATAGAATTATTTACTGAATCTTGTGCAACTTTTTTAGCTTCTTCAAAATTTTGTTTAATTAATTTTTGAAGAGATAAATATCCATCAGTAGCAAAATCTAAGTTATCTTTTTTATCAGTTCTTAAATGTGCCTAATACTGATCCCAATAAGTTTTTAATTCCTCTTCTGGAATATTTTCATACTTAGTCTTGGCTTTATCCTCTGCAAAAGTTTTAAAACTAGAACGCATAAATACTTCTGAAATAAATGGAGTAGATTCTAATAATGCAGAAGTCATAAATAAAGGAGCTAATTTTCCAGTATTAAAATTATCAATTTGTTGATCAATTAATTTTATTTCTTCTTGTAATTGCTTTCTTTTTTTAGAAGATTCCTCTGATTCTCCTTCTGTTCTTACTTTTTTATCGGTATCTCCGTTTTGTATTTTTTCAGCACTGCTATCCAAATTTTTTAATTCAGTAGTTTTTTCAATTAACTCCCCAAGTAATTTATTATATTTTTGTATATAGTTTCCGGCTGTTGTAGAATTATGTAAGGCTCTAAACCTAAAGTCTTTTAAAGTTTGTTCACTTATAAGGTGTTCGTCAGACATATTTCCACCATGAGCTTCTAATGTGTCTTGTAGTAATTTAATTTGCTATTTTGCAATAGTTTTTATCATTAAATCCTAATTATCATTAGCGTCTCCTTGTTTCCATATTAAATTTCCGTTTTCATCTTTAACATATTTAGTGGCAGAAAGATTTTCATTTCCTATTTTTTCATTATTTAATATTTTATATATTCCTTCCAAATCATTATTTCTAGCTTTCCATATTAATTCCTAAACAGCTTTATTATAATCCATGTTTAAAGATTTTTTTACCTGTCCGAAATCAAAAGCAGCTGATGATACTCCTCCACCAATAAATCCACCTAAGAAAGACATAGCATATCTATCAAATAAATGTTCATCTTCCCAAGGTTTTTTCATTCTGACATCCTTATTTCCTTTTAATTCCTAAAGACCATTAAAAAGAACTCTAGAAAAATCAGCTAATACCTCTTCAGAAGTTTCTTCAATAGCTTCTGCACTGGCTCCAGCTAATACAGAACCCATTCCAGCTCTTAATAGTCCTTGACCACCTTTAAAGGCTGCTCTTTCTCCTAATCCGGTATTAAACTCACCTTTCATTACTGCTTTAGCCTAATTTTTTCCCCAATCTAAAAGCCTCTAAACGTAGGTTCTTTTAGCAGTTTCACTAGTAGTAGCTTCAGCTCCCAGTTTTTTAAAAGTTTCTAATGTATCTTTAGTTAGTGCATTTACTATAGCTTTATTTTCAAGTCTATTTGCTCTTAATTCTGGAAGTATCCATTTACCTATATCTGTACTTAATAGGGCATATTCCATGGCAGCATATCCTGCAGTAATTAGAGAAGCATCAAAATCTGATGCTCCAGCCTCTTTTGCTTCAGGATATATATCATTAACAGTAAGCATAGTCATATATGCTTTAGATAATGTTTCTCCTGCTTTATAATATCCTTCCATATAATCTTCAACTAATTTAGCCGCATCCATTTGGGTTTGAGCAAATAATTCTTGGGAAGCTTTCATTGCTTGGGGAGATTCTTTTCCATATTTTGCTATAATATTGTTCAAAGATGTTTTATTTTTAGCAGCTATTTCTTTTATGTATTTAGATTTTAAAGCTGCCTAAGCTTCTTCTGACATTCCCCATTTTCCTTTAGTTATATAAGGGGCCCATTTAAAAATAAGTCTCTACTAATATAATTGTCCGACTACATCGGCTACCATACCAAGAAGATTTTCAGTAGTCCACATTTTATCTCCAGAAGAATATTCTGATCTAGTAACTAGAGGATTTGTAGCCTCTGCTAATCCTTCTATCCAGTTTAAAGTAGAATTATTACTATCCTATAAAGCTATTTTTCCTAAAGTTGTACCTAATCCAAGAGCCTGCTAAAATATAGTAGCCCCTGCAATAGCAGTACCTATTCCTCCTGGAATAAACATGGCTCCAATTAACGATGCATCTTTTACAAAAGTTCCGAAGGAACTTTTTTCTATATCGTCACTATCCAAAAAATCAATACTATTTAAAGCTGATCCTTCTTTTGTGAGTATATCAGAATAATGTAAAAGTTGTTTTCCGTGTATATTTTCTCCGTCTTTTAATGTTCTATAATAATAAGTACCATTTTCATTAAGCATATAGTCTCCTTTTCTATGCTCAATTAAATTTTCATTGAAATTAATTTCTCCTCTTTTATGGCCATTAACATCGACATCTTCTTCATATTGAGCCATTACTTTATTACTACCAAAATTGTCGGTAATAAATCCAATAGGATCATTAAAAAGTTTTTTGAAAGAAAATAAATCCTCAGGAGAATCTATCCATTGATTAGTAGAACTATCAAAAATCTACTATGACTGTGCTATTTCCTAAGGAGTATATTCTCTATCCCCATCCTAACCTAATACAATCATACTTTTAGTAATTCTATCAGGATTAGGGCTTTTAACTAATTCAAACTATGGAGACATATCTCTCTAAGATACTGGAGCCCAGATATTATATTTACTGTAAACTGTTTGTGGATTTTGAGTAGTATCACTTAAATCCTATAACATTTTAGTGGCACCAATATATACTGAGTGAAATTTATTTTTATCAAACTCTCCGCTTTCATTTCTAAAAAGAGGATTTTCAGTAATAGTTTTTGAATTTAAATAAATACTTTCATCTTCTAATGAGGTATTATTAGCGGAAAGTCCTACACTCTAGAAATCCTTAGTATCAAACTAAGGATTTTCTATAAGTGTTAGTATTAAATCATTCTCTTTTGGCATTTTATACTTATTTTAAATTGCTAGCATTTCCAGCAGGCTTAAATCCTAATCTTCTCGCTGAATCTGCTTCTTGTTGTAATTTTTCTATCTCATTGTATTCACTTCCAGAAGCTTTATACCCTGTTCCTCCTAAAGCTGATAAATTACTATTTACCATTGGAATATATATAGTTCCTTTATACAATTTAGTTTCTCCCCAATTTCCTAGTCCTAAAAAGCTAAATCCGTTGTCTAATTTATATTTAGATTGACCTTCTTGCTACTGCATCATAGATTCGAACTATCCTCTTTCTTTATCGCTAGTAACTTCTTTAATAGCGTCATTAAATTCGGGATTGTCTCCAAAAGCATCTTCTGTTCCTACTCCATTTACAATAGCAAATCTAGCATAATCTCCTGTAATAACGGGTTTATTGTTAGACATTGTATATACTATAGGAAGATTATTTTCCTAATATACTTTATTAATAGTAGGAATATTTTTAGGATCAGATTTATCTATTCCCATAGATCTTAATTTAGCATCAGCTTTTTCAATATTTTTTAAGAACTTAAGATCGGGTTTAATTATTCCTCTCTACTTAGCCTATTTATCTATTGGTAATTCAGTTTGATATATTCTTCCATCTATTATAATATTCTACCTACCTGTAGTTGAAATTAAAGTGTCTCCCATTGTAGCTTGATTCATATTTAACTGTCCTCCAAAATCACTAGCAGCTAATTTATCAAATGTAATACTTCCAGAATTATATCCTTTAGATGTAATAGGAGCACTTATAGTATTAATTCTTATTCCATCATTAGTTTTATCTTGAATGACAAAGGATTCTTTTTCTCCCAATCCGTTGAAGAACGCTACAGCAGGAATAACATCAGTATCAGATCCGCTGCTACCATCACCATTACCATTTTTAGCTCCTCTTCCAGTAGCCGCCTCCCATTCAAGCTTAGAATTGTCACTAAGGGTAGAGCCAATTAATGAAGCAACCATATTCTATAAGTTAGTACCCTACATTTGAGCATTAATCTATAAAACTGTTTTCATATTTTTAGGAAGGACTCCAATTAAATAATTTAAAGCCATTTTAGCTTGATTTTGCTATTGTTTAGAATAGCGAGACCATTTATATTCTCCCTCAGGAGCGTCTTTTAATAATTCAATTCCAGCTTTAATATTTACAGAATCTTGTTTTGTATATCCCTAAAGAGTTTCTTCTGAAGAACCTATATTAGGAAGTTGACTCTTTAAGAATTCTGCAATCTTAGTCATTCCAACACCATTACTAACAATCTCCATATATTGATCCCCTTTTCCTAATAACATATCTGGACTATAAGCTCTTAAATTTAAAAGCTAATTATTAGTTAAAGGATTTAATCCCTTTTCTTTGACATCAGTTAATGTACCTAAAGTAATTTTACCTGATTCCATATCTTGTAAAACAAGTCTACCATCCGATGATACAGCAAATTCATTTAAAGCATCTTTAGACGTTGCTTCTGCTTTAGCTTTGTCGAATACCTCTTTACTAAACTTAACGTTATTTAACTAATTCATAGCCTTTAAATACATTCCAGCTAAGTCATCAGAAGATATTTCAGTTCCAAATAATTCTGCCTAATCAAATACATTTTTAAATGCTTTATAAGCATAATTAACATCTATAGGTAATCCACTTATCTCTTTAAATAAGGATTTAACGAAATCAAGTTTTTCTTTAGCAGAATCATCTTTTTTAGATGAAGCTCCTTTAGCTAAGTCAAATAAACTCGAAGAAGTCTGGGAAGTAGTTCTTTCTCCTCCCATAGCTACTGGAGTAAATACCGTAAAAGGGGCAACACCTCCCTACTACATCTTTCTTGGATGTGGTATGAGTTTTATTTGACTCTTAGGTCTTGAACGCTAAGTAGAATCATCTGACATCTTACTCATTTTTCTAAAGTGTTCTACAGTATCACGTGCAGATTTATAAAGTAAATTGTCCGAACGTTTAGTTTTATATGTTAACTTAGTACCTTCTTTAGCGGAAAATGGGAATAATGGTCTAGATTGTCTTCTATAATTAAGAAGAGTTTGATAATATTCGGCCGTCTTCTAAGACATTAATCGCCTATAAGCACGCTTAGCTTCCTATATTTCAGGATTAGTTAAATCTACATTTCCGTCCTTATCGGTATGTTTATTAACTAAGTCGGTTAAGTTCTTCTTTGCCTATAAAAGTTCTTCATCATCTTCTAATTGATCTTTTGCCTACATTGCAAAGATCTAATCCTCCATCGTTCTTTCTTCTGCATCACGTTCTCTTATACGATACTCTCTAGATTTTAAGAAATTATCCCATGAAGAATTATCGGCAGCTACCTTCTATGCAAATAAATCTTGTCTAGCAGCATTAGCAGCATTTAATTGTATTGCATTAGCATTTGCAACATCAGTAGCTCTCTAAGTATTTGCCCATTCATGTTGGTTAGATTCATCAGAAGTTCTTCTAATTTCTTGATTATCCGCTAAATCTCCCTATGCTCTAAGTTCATCGGCTGCTCTTTTGGCTTCCATTTGGTAAGCAACTTGTCTATCAGCATCAGAAGTTATGGGCTAAGCAGCTTTAGTTTGTCCCTAAGCTGCTCTTGTATAATAAGCTTGTTTTGTACCTTCGTCACCTACAACTTGTCTATGGGTATAGTAGGTATCTTGAAGATTTGGTCTAATTCCTTTTAATTTCTCTCGTAAAATACGTTCATTTGCATTTAATCCCATACCTAATCTCAAGTCTTCTAAAAGATTGGGCATCATTTTTTGGAAATTAGCTCCTATCTATTTCCAATCAATAGGATTTCCATACTCACCATGTCTAGCCTAAATTCCAGCCTAAGGATTTGCTGGATTATTTGGATTAGTTGGAGTTCCATTGTTAGGAAATAGTCCAATATCTCCATTAGCTTTTTTATATACCTTTATTTTAGTTCCGTCAGGTCTAGTTATATAGAAAGTTCTATTTGCTTGACCTTCAGGAGTATCGTTTTCAAATTCTTTTTCATATCGGTCCATTCTACGTTGCCAAGTAGAAGTACCCTCTATATCTTCAATATTATCCTGATATCCTATAGTATATAAAGGAACATTAGTACCTTGTTTACTTCTATTGTAGAACATTCCTCTAAAGTCTCTATTTGTTCCTCTATATCCTGTTCTATTATAAGTTTGAGGGGCTTCTCTAGCATCACGTATTCTTTGAGCCTATTGATTATATCTATCTACAAATTCTTGATCAGAAATAGTTCCAAAATCTTGTTGAGATTCTCCCCATCTGATCAAATCTTCCTAACGAGCATTATAGTCGTTAGTATACAAATAATTGTTATAAGCACTTCTTCTTAAATCGTCTGTAGTATAATGAGAAGAGCTTAACTACTATTTATTCCAATTATCGTTTCTTTGTTTTAGAGGATTTCCCTATAAGATTGGAGCATTTGGATAAAGGTTTGAATACCATTTATAGTATTCAGGATTTGCCTTTATCCAAGCATCCAAATCAAAAGAACCTCCAGTCTAAAATTTTAGAACATTTCTAGGTCTTATTGTCATTTCTAATTATTTATAAAATCAGTTATTATCTATTTAGCGGGTTTATTAATTTGTCCTCCTTGTTTTAACCACCCTTTTCTTCTTAAATCTGCAAGTACCCGACCTATTTCCTTAACATTTTTTTGATTTATAGATCCTTTTACAATTTTATTTTTCTATTCTTTTACAAGTTTAGCTATAAACTATTTAGCTTCTTTCTAAGAAGTAAAATTATGCCTTCCTTTAGAAGTATGGATTGAGATATTTGGTTTGCCATTAGCTGTAGTTGTATAAGTATATATAGTTTCATCTCCTAATTTATAAGAATCGGTAGACATATTTTTCTTAGAAAATTTCCCCTCCTAAATAGCTTTGTAACTTTTCATTATAGTTCTATTTGCAGAAAGTCTTCCAGGTTTAATTTCAGTAGGCCTTTCTCCATATTCAATAAACTTATGATATTTATTTACTGGAATTTGGTCTTCTTTCTTAGTTGTAGTTTTTTCTTTAGATTCGGTAGTCTTTTGTTCCTCTGTAGTGGCTCCTTTAGGAACACCTTTTCTAGGGTCAAAAGCTCTTAAAGTTTTTTCACTTCCATATTTATATCTATCCCATAAAGATCTATCTCCAGTTACATATTGTTCAAAAGTATCTTCTTTTGTAGGATTTACATTAGATTTAGATCCAAAATTTTCTTTAGTGGTTCGTAAAGATTTAGTTAATCCAGTGTATTTAGAATTTCTCCAATGTTTAGAAGATATTGCAGATAAATCTTCTTCTTTAATATTATTTTTAGTTATATATTTCTTAACTTCTGGAGTTTCTCTAACAGCTTTATCTTTTGCTACCTAATCATTACCTGCTTTTCTTAATTCACGTTCTAAATCTTTCTTATTAGAAATAGGAATTTCTTTAGTTTCAGTTTTTCCATCAGCTTTTTTAATATTAACCTTAACAGTAGCCTACTATTTTGGTAATGAAGTATCAACTAAACCAGATCTTTTTAGCCAACTATTTTGATTGGAAACATCATAGCCTCTTTTTTCCATCGCACGTCTTGCTGCCCTATTCTAAACAGTAATACGACGAGTTGAAGCAAATCCCCTAATAAACGAACCTAAATTCTTATAATCTTGAACAGATAAATCTTCTCCTGCAACAGCTTTTTTAACAGCAGTTAAAGCTCCTGGGGAGTGTGATAACATATCATATACAGCAGGAATAGTTAATGCTCGTTTTCCCCATTTAGCTATATTTTTTACAGTTTTAGCAGCAAGAGCGGCATCACCTAATCCTGGAATTGCTCCTATAGCACCTGTTACATAGTCCACTCCTTGACCAACATAATCCCAAACTCCCCATTTTTCAGGGCCTCGAGTTCTAGCATAGTTTCTAGCCCCTGCAGCTCCTACTCCCGCTATTGCTGCTGAAATAGGTTCTGGATCTACAATAGAGGCTATATCTAATCCAATTCCTGCTAATTCTGCAATATCTGCATCATTAAACTCAGTAGAATTTAAATATTTTTCCTATGCAAGTTTTTCTCCAGCTTTAGTATTTGATAAAAAATTATTTTTATAATTATTATAAGCAGCACTTCTCTAAATTGCTGGAGTACTAAATTTCTACTGATTGGCGGGCTTTAAGAAATACAAATTACCTTTATCATCAGCATAAGTATATCTTCCTTCTGGAGTTTGCCAAGGTAATCTGACAAATCCCGCTCTATTGGTAGATTTTAAATTCTTATGTGTATTTAATTCTGCCCATTCCTAATCAGTTATATTAGATTTTTGATAATTAGGATTATTTGTTCTAATATAGTATAAGAAATTTCCTAATTGTCGTCTTCCAGCAGAATCTAATGTATTCGTAGCTGCTGCATTAATTAAATTTTGAACTGCAGCGTTCATTGCGTTATATCCCTGCTGTCCTGTTCCTAAATGTTGAGAAATATATTCTGAATAAGCCTAAGGATTAGTAGCTGCATCTGTTCCATGAATTCCTCCTATAAAATTCAGTACTCCTGCATTAGCATTTCTCTATGCTACTAATTTTTGTTGTTCTTCGGCAGCACGTTTTTTAGCTAACTCTTGATTTTGTTTAGCTAATTCTCCATAAGTTATAGGATTACCATTAGCATCAACAGTCTAATCTCCACTACCATCATTAAAATACACGTCTGCATCTAAACCTAATTGATTTAAAGCATCTCTATCATCATCTGGAGATTCTGTTTTTAAGGCGTTAATTGCTATATTAATTCTATTTTTTAAATCGGATAAATCATTAAAAGCGGTTCCTTCAAAATTATAAGAGTTTTCTTTTAAAGAATCTGAATAGGATTGAAGCATTTCAGCTAATTTATTTGCTCTATTTCTTCTTCCCCTTAATCCATTTTCTCCTCTTTCATCCAAAACATTCCAATGTTTTTGGGTATCCCATTTTTGTCCTCCAAATAATTTATTACCAATGTGTTTATTAAATGAATTTATAAAATAGTCATTATCAAATAACTAAAGATCCGCTTTTTTCTTTTCTTCATCTTCTTTTGCCTAGACCGGGATTTTACTCATCTATTGTTGAATGAAATAAGCAGCTTCCCCATACATTTCCTATAACTTTTTTGGAAGGGATTCCAAAGGAATTGCATCTCCTTTATGGTTTACAGTCCAAACACCAGTATCATTAGAAGCTCCTGTAATACCTTTATTCATTAAATCGTTATAGGCTTGCCAAAAATATTCTTTTCTTTTCTTACTCCAGGGCTATTTATCCACATAACTCTATACAGAATCAGCAGCATTGGTTAAAAATTTATTATAATCAATGGATTCTTGTCCGTATGGTATAACAACAGCCTCTGGTACTTTTACTGTTTCTTCTGCCATAATTTTTAAAATAATAAAGGGCAACACGACTAAAACGTGTCGTACTGCCCTTAGTTTACATCAATCTATCTATATTATTTTCTAGGAATTCTTCTGGAAAGAATGCCGCCACGTCTGTATACAGGAGCAGTTTCAGGCTCAGCGGGTGCTCCACCACCCCCACCAATCATTTGCATAATAGCTTGAATTACTTGCATAGCCAAATTACAGTCTTGAGTTTCAAGAGCCTATTGACAAGCGGCCATTAACTAAGCGGTAGGATCTTCTCCACCTGCAGG
>Ga0247609_10002584_pt1 | contig 19048 bp, 17 predicted proteins | sample 172DNAGHGlowgp2_FD_193487 | JGI IMG/M metagenome (GOLD analysis project Ga0247609, IMG submission 193487) | Sheep rumen microbial communities from Palmerston North, Manawatu-Wanganui, New Zealand - 1728 DNA GHGlow gp2 | ecosystem: Host-associated > Mammals > Digestive system > Stomach > Rumen ...
GATGATACTCCTTTTGGTGGGGGAGCTGGTATGGTACTAATGTGCCAACCAATAGTAGATTGTCTAGAAAGTATTAAAACAGAAGATTCTAAAGTAATTTTACTTACTCCATCAGGAATACCATTTAAACAAAAAATGGCTTATGATTTATCTAATGAGAAACATTTAATAATAATATGTGGACATTATGAAGGTTTTGATGAAAGAATACTAAACTTTGTAGATATGGAAGTAAGTATAGGAGACTATGTACTAACAGGTGGTGAAATACCAGCTATGGTATTAGTTGATTCAATTACAAGATTAATACCTGGTGTTATAAGAGAAGAATCTCATATAGAAGATTCATTTAATGATAAATATTTATTAGATTATCCTACATATACTAAACCAAGGGTATATAGAGGACTAGAAGTTCCTGAGGTTTTAGTTTCAGGAGATCATGCTAAGGTAGATGCATGGAGATATGAACAAGCTCTTAAGAAAACAGAGGAGATAAGACCTGATTTATTGAAGTAAGAAGGTGAATATATGGCAGGCTATTTAATTAATAAGGGACATGTTGATGATAGTGTTGTTTCTATTAGAGAATTAGATGGTTATACTTTTAAACCAAGACCTAATAGCAATTATATTAAAGTAAATAAAGTAACTATTGTTGATAGAATGATGATAGATAGAATATTATCTATGAAATTTGATAAATCTTTTAATCGTGTAGTAAAGCTTGCTTTAAAAGTTATTAATGATGATGATGCAACTGGTGATGATTGCGAAATCGTTTTGGGAGAAGTTGAATTAGTAAGACAAATCCTTCTTAATAGATATCAAAAATATATTAATCAAGATAAGGAAAAGTTATTTTTAAAGAAATTACGTTTAATAGAAAATGAAATGCGTATGAAACAAGTTCAAGTTAAACAGAAAGCTATATATCTTGAACAAATGGAGAGAAGTAGAGGAAGAGGTATGTAATGCTTCTTTTTTCTTGCATTTATAAGTAATATTTGTTATAATCGTAATTGCTTCAAGGAGGGAAATCCGCTGGATAATATGTTTCTAAGATTTTCTGGTAAGTAATATAGTATTGGAAAGGACGTAGATTTATGGCTAATTTAGTTGATAAAATTAATGAGAAGCATGTAAGAAAAGATATTCCTGAATTCCGTGTTGGAGATACTGTAAGAGTAGATGTATGGGTAAAAGAAGGTAAAAAAGAACGTATCCAAGCTTTTGAAGGACTAGTAGTTGCTAAAAAAGGTGGATCAGTTTCTGAAACTTTCTCTGTACGTAAAAAATCATATGGTATTGGAGTAACAAGAGTATTCCCAGTTAACTCACCATCTATTGATAAAATAGTAGTAGTTAAGAAGGGTGTTGTAAGAAGAGCAAAACTAAATTTCTTACAAGGATTAAAGAAAGAATACAAAGTAAAAGAAAGAAATTAATTTGTATTATAAAACATCTGTTTATACAGATGTTTTTATTTTGAAAATAAAAATCTCAAATTTTGAGAGATGAACAATTCTTAAAATTTGAGATTTTTTAATTGCGATTATCAATGTATTATTTAATCATAGGAGGGATGTATAACATTTTTGAATATTTATAATTATTAATAGAAAGAAGGAAGTAAAATGAATAATAATTATGAAGACTATTTAACAATTACAAATGATGGGTTTGATATTGACGCAAATAATTTAGATGTTAATTGTATAACATCAAAACAAAATAAATTTAACATGGACTCAAATGGTAATTTAACTGTAAATACAATTACAATTAATGATTCTTCATTTAATCCACTTAGTTGGGATGCTATATTTAATAGAATTTATCCTGTTGGTGCTATTTATATAAGTACAGTAGATACGAATCCAGGACTATTATTTACTGGAACTTGGGAAAAAATACAAGGGAAATTTTTATTAGGAGAAAATTCAACATATACTGCTGGAAGTACAGGTGGAGAAGTATCTCATACTTTGACAAATAATGAAATGCCTTCGCATAACCATGCACCTTCAACTCATGGCAATAACTGGGTTTCTAATATTGATTTGGGAAGGCAACATGTAAGGCAAGGAACAGGTTCTTATTTAGGATGGGTCCCAATGACTGATAATAGCAGTGAATGGATATGGGGAACAACAGGAAATAGAGGTGGAGGACAATCCCATAATAATATGCCACCATATCTATCAGTATATATGTGGAAAAGAGTTAGTTAGGAGAGGTTGTTATGTTAAAAAGAACAGAACTAACTAATTTCAGAACAAATAATACAAAAACTTTTTTGAATTATGATGGAACAATTACAATTGAAGTATATAAGACTGATATAACAAATAATAATAAAAATAAAATAAAATCATCTTCCAATATTGGAACAGCCATAGCAGATACCTATATATATCCTGGCGATACAAATGTGAATACATACAGCCAAGATATTTTAAAAATAGGATCTGACAGTAATCATATTCAATATCGTACTTTAATCAAATTCAATTTACCTGCTATACCAGCAAGTTATACTCTTATAAACGCTACTTTAGGACTCGTTGGTTATGCCGATACAAATTATAATGAATTTAATCCAAATACTATTGTCGAAGTACATAAAGTTACACAAGACTGGTCTGAATCAACTGCCAAATGGTCAAATATGAATGATAAATATGATTCTAAAATAGAAGAATTTTTTTATAGTAGAAGATCTGATGCTTCAAGTGGTTCAACAGTAACAGCTAAGGGGTCCTATGCTAATATAACAGATTTAGTAAATAGTTGGTATAATGGTGAAAACAATTATGGACTAATGTTAAAAGCAACTGATGAAACATATAATAGCCAGGTATTAGCAGGTTATTATTATTCTAAAGACAATACTATAACAAGTGTAGATATTAAACCAAGATTATCTTTAACTTTTAGAAACTTCAATGGATTAGAAAATTATTTAACCTATTCATCTCAAAGTCATGAATTAGGAATGTCATATGTTAATCATTTTAATGGGAATGTAACATCAACATTTAATGTCGCAAATACAATTGGAGGACCATTACCTGCATCACTTTATCTTGTATATAATACGATGGATGTTAATTTGAATAATGATTATGGCTATGGATTGGGATTTAAACTAAATCTATTACAGTTTATTAACATTTTAACAATCGATAACGAAACAGTCTTAGAATATATTGATGAAGATGGCACAAGACATTTATTTTATGATGATGATAACACCTATAAAGATAAAGAAGGTTTATCTTTAGAATTAACATTAGGCAATGGAAATTATATAATGAAAGATAAAGATAAAAATGAGAATATCTTTGTTAATCATAATGGTGTTTATTACTTAGAAACAATAAAGGACACTAATAATAAAAGCATTACTATTACTTATGATACAAACAATAGAATAACAAAAGTAACAGATGCATCAAATAATGAAATAAATATAATTTATATAGCAAATAAAATAACATTTGTAAGTCCACATAAAACAGTTGAAGTAAATCTAACAAACAATCTAGTAACAAGTATTTTAGACTTAGGTGATATTTTAAATATCGATTATAATTCAAATAATTTAATAGAATACATTACGAATTCAAATAATTTAAAAACAAAATATGAATATTTAAATACCATTACAAATAAAATTAGTAAAGTTACTGAATATAGTAAAAACAATAATGAAGGTAACTATTTAGAATTTACTTATAATGTTAAATCCACGACTATTAAAGATAGAAAAGGGCACATTAATACTTATGTTTTTAATAACATCGGTAATACGGAAACTATAAGTAATTTAGATACTAATAATGGTTTATCCAATGCTTATGGAAAAATGTATAAGTATGGAGAAGCAGATACTTCTTCGGTTAATAAAGTAGTATTAGATTCAAATCTAATAAAAGGAGTTTATAACTTAGTAGACTATGCGAGTGCATATGCATTTATGTTTACTGGTACAGGAATTACATTAAATAGTAATTGGACTAGCGATACATATATACACAATAAATGTTGTAAAATAAATGCAACAAATACTTCGTCCTCTATTTATAAAACATATAATGTTCCAAAAGGTAAGTATTATACATATAGTTTATATATTAAAAATACTAATAATCTAAAATTACAATTGTCTTATGACAATGAGATAGAAGAATTAGTAATTAACGAATATAATGATAAGTTTAAAAGATATGATTTAACAATCTTTTATCCAACTACTGCAACTTCTAATTTAAAATTTACAATTATCCCAACCTCTACGGGCACAATATTAATTGATGCATTACAATTAGAAGAAGGTGAAGTCGCAAATTATTACAATATTGTAAATGATAGCCAATTTAACAATTATGCTAATACATATGATATAGAATCATATATAGCACGAGGTAGACAATGGAATTATGAAGTAGATGAAATTACTGCAAGTGTAACTAGTGAACAAATTAATGGTACTAATACACTTAAGATTATTAATAATCCATTAACACAAACCACAATTGCACAACATTATGATATAAGTGGTAATTCAGGAGATATATATGAATTATCTTTTTGGTATAAAAATGAAGGTGTTAAACGAGAAGGTACTGAATATGATCAATTTATGGAACCAGCATTTATATATGCCAATATTCCATTTTTCAATGGAGAGGAAGCAATTGTTGATGAAAATCCAGAGTATCTTACTGAATATAATAATGATTGGCATTATTATTCTAAAAAAATAGTCGCAATGTCAGATTATGATAAAGTAAGTTTAAATATAATGAGCTATCGTAATGCTAATAATTGTTATATTACAAATATTAATCTATTCAAAGATATAGGAAGTTATTCTTATGTTTATGACGAAGATGGTGATTTGGTTTCTGCAGTTGATTTAGCAAAAGAGACTAGTCAATTTAATTACAATTCTAATAATCAATTAATTCAAATGACAACACCAAAAGGGTCAAATTATAAATATGAATATGATAGTAATGTTACTAATAGATTGATAAAAGCAATTTCACCAACTGGAATAACAAATAGTATTACATATGATTCATACGGCAATCCAATAAGAACAAGAATAAAAAACACTGAAGCTTTTTCGGAAATAGAAAACACATCTTATTATTTGAGATTTAGAGGAACAGAAGGATATTTATATATTAATACAGATAAAACATTATCAATTAGAACATCAGATTGTTCTCATGATGCTTTTAATATTATTAAAGTAGATGATACACATATTAAACTACAATATGCTGTATTAGCTGATTATTATATAAAAAATAACAATGGTGCATTAAAAGTAACATATGGAGATAACAATAATGTATTTGAAGTTATTAGACATACAAATAAAAGCTATTCTTTAGTTTCAAACAATCTAGCTGTTACATTAAATCAAGATTGGTCATTATCTTTAGAAACATATTCAGAAACAAATAATAATCAAATGATCTTATTTGAAAAAACAATTTATAAACATTTTATTGAAAATGAAGCTACTTATTCACCAGATGGAAGATTTATAATCGAAACAAAGGATTCTACCGGCAAAAGAATGACATATATCACAAACACTGATAATGGATTAACTAATAGTATTACTGATTCAAATAATATCAGTACTAACTATACTTACGATAGTAAGTTTAGAGCTACTAATATTAGTAAAGATAATCAATCTGTATCATATGAATATACAAATAACAATTTATCAAAAATAACACATGGAACTAAGAATTATATATTTAGTTATGATGAATATAATAATACCTCAGCTATTTCTATTAATAATAATTCTTTAATAAATTATTATTATGAAAATAATAATGGTAATCTAAATAGAGTATTATATGGAAATAATAATGAAGTAAACTATACATATGATTCCTTTGATAGAGTTAAAACGATAACTAAATCAAATGATACTTATACCCATTATTATGATAATTTAGGTAGAGTAACTAAAATAACATCTAATGATGCAATATATAAATATAATTACGATTTTGCATCAAGATTATCATCATTTATTAACAATGATTATGAAACTAATTATGATTATGATAAAGACAATAATGTTATTACTAAATCAGAAAAACTAAATAATCATAATTACACATACAATTATACTTACAATGAAGAAAGTGCATTAACTAAGTTAACTATTAATAATAATGAATTTAATTATAATTATGACTATTTAGGTAGATTAATAAGTAATAACATTAATAACAACTGTAATAAATCATATGAGTATATAACACATGGTAAAAAGACAAGTTTAATAATTAATAAAGTAACAGATGGTAATAACATATATGAATATACATATGATAATCTTTATAACATTACTGAAATTAAAAAGAATAATACTTTAACTAATAAGTATTATTATGATAACCATTCACAACTAATAGAAGAAGATAATTTAGTAGATAATATTACTATCAATTATATTTATGATAACTATGGTAATATCTTATCTAAAAAAACATATACATATGGAACAACTACATTATTAGATGAAGATACATATGAATATAATAATTCTAACTGGCAAGATTTACTTACTAAATTTGATAATGAATCTATTACATATGATAATATTGGTAATCCACTAACAATAGGTAATAAAACTCTAACTTGGATGAATGGTAGAGAACTAGCTACATACTCGGATGGGACAAATAATATTTCATATAAATATGATTTACTTGGTATAAGAACATCTAAAACTGTTAATGGAATAACTACTAATTATTATGTAGAAGGTAGAAATATTATATTTGAAGATAGAAATGGAACTATGTTATACTATTTATATAACGGAGATGAACTACTAGGATTTACTTATAATAACAATACTTATTATTATCATAAAAATATGTTTGGTGATATAATTGGAATCTATGATTCAGATTATAACGAAATAGTAACATATCAATATGATAGCTGGGGAGTTATAAAAAATATTATAGATAATAGTAGTATCAACATAGGAACCATAAATCCATTCCGTTATAGATCATATTACTATGATAATGAAACAGAATTGTACTATCTAAACTCTAGATATTATAATCCTCGAATAGGTAGATTTATTAATGCTGATGCATATGTTGCAACAGGTCAAAGTTTAATAGGTCATAATATGTTCTGCTATTGTGGAAATAATCCGATTACTAGAATAGAATTAGAGGGATGTTTTTGGGAAGAAATTCTAGGAGTTATTATTGGCACTGTTGTTGGTCAGGTCGGATCAAATCTATATTATGGTAATGAACCTTTTAATTTCGTTGGCGAAGCGGTACTAATAAATTTGTCCCAATCTTTATGCATTATGGCTATTGGTCCAACTAGTTATCTGGAAAAAATAGCGGCATCAGGAATGGCGGCCACAACAGGTACATTAATTAAAGTAGAAACAAATCAAATAACTTCAAGCGAGGACATTCTTAAAGATGTAGCTGCAAACACTTTTTTTAACTTTGTTGCTTTAGAAATGGTGAATCCTAAACATATGGGTATGTCATCTATTGTTGGTAATTCTATGTCGACTTTTGCTGATTCGAGTATTAGCCAATTAGAACATAGTTTAAAAAAAGAAAATGTTAAAGATAACAATATGCCAATAAATGGACGTGTTGAATATAAAGCTACAATTAGTAAGAATAAGGTTATAAAAATAGAAAAAGTTTTATATAATTCTTTTTGTAAAGTAACTATAATTAAAGGGAAAGTATTAAAATCGTTATCTTGTTATTTCTTAAAAAACGGAGGTTCTTGTTCAATTTACGATACAGGTAAATATTGTATAGATGCTTTATGGAGGTAAATATGAAATATGAATATGATATATTTAATGTTGAAAACGACATAGACATAGATTTATATATCAGTAGTCTTACAAGTGATTTCAAATTGATTAAGGAAAGTACAGAAGAAGATGATATAAATTATAAATTATATTATAAAAAATTTGGTTATCCCACATTTGTTATTTATACAAAACTTTCAGCTAATGAGTATAAATTTATTGAGCTATTAGACGGTTATTATTTAAATAGTGATATAGTAAAAAAAGCGTATAAAGAATACAAGGACATATTATCTAGGCCATTGACAAATAGTTCATATTTTGTTTATGTAGTAATTGATGTTGAACATATAGATAATTCAATTTTGAATTTTGTAAAATATGGTTCTTTAGCTAATACATACTTTAAAAAAAATGATCACTCTAGAGTACCAATAATATTAGAGAGAAAGACTAATAATATATATATATCTAGTATTCCTAAGGGAAAATCAAGTATTTTAAATAACTGGAAATATTTTGAAGAATTAAAATCTTTTGCCATAAAAAAAATGCGATGCATTCAATATAAAAGAACTACAAGAATTCAAAAAAAAATATTAAAGTATGATTTAAATTGGACTATGAATAATAAAATTATTCATAAATATTCATTTGAAAAAAGTAATTTTCTGGATTTTTTAATAATTATTTTAGGAATATTAATAGCGTTATATTTGATTAATAGAGATCCTATATTATGGTATAGAATGTTTTCGATAATAGTATATTCACTATTACTAATAATTGCATTCATTTTGAATTGTATAAAAATTAAAAATAGTAGCCAAAATAAAAATTATTTAGCTATTAAATTGGAAAAAGAAATAGAGCTAAATGATATTAATAAAATAGTTAATGACAAAAAGATAAGGCATGAACTATTAAGTGACGATAAGTTAGTGCTATTACTAAAAAAGAATATTTATATTACTGATAACAATAGAACATTTAAAACAATTGATACAGATGATATGATATTATTGTTGAATAAAAAATGGATTTTTATAAGAAATAGTAATTATACCTTAGTAAAGTTTATGGTAAAACAATTAAAACATTACAAATTAATATAATCTGAAATTAAATTGTATTTTACATTATAATAAAAGTTGTTTCTTTTTTATGTAAAGGCGTATGTACTATTTCATATTCAATAATTAATAAATGAATGTTTAGCTTCTATTATATTATAGGCTTTGAAATTACAATTGAAGTTGATTTTAATGAATTTGAAAAAAACTATTAAAGAAAATCTAGTTGAAGGGAACAATAAAAGACTAGAGACTTTAATTAAATGGTGTAAAAAGCAAGCTTTATCTTTTCTTATCGTATTTATTATTAGTATAATAATTATTAAATCTCAAAATATATATTATATTTTTTATGGCTTTATTAATTAGTATTTTAAATTGTTATTTATTAACCATAAAAGAAGTTGTTGAAAGGGTTACGGAAATAAGATATTCACAAAAATAAATTGAAAAATGGGACAATTATCTTACTAGTCAATTATTAAAAAATAATAACAATAATTACATAATTAATCAAGATGTTTATATTGATTTGATAAAAAATATAATTACAGAATACGATGATATTAAATCTCTGAAGTACAAATATAATATTATTAGTATGGATTATAAATTTATTCTGAAGGAAATAAATGATTATCCTCTTGTTATTATAAATACAATAGAATGCTTAAAATTAAAAATTGTTGATGCATGGATAGATAATAAAACGGATACATATACTTTTTTAAAAAACAAATTGTCAAAAAAATGAAGGAACTATAATGTTTCTTCATTTTTTACAATCTATTATTTATATTTGTTTTGAGATATTTTTTGCCTTTTATATCAAAATCTTAAATGGGAATAATGAATTATTATTTTATTTCATTTACAATTTTATGAGGTATTTCTCTTTCATCTAATTCTTTTAAATATTCATTTAGCTTTTGATCTTCTTCAAATAAAACAGGTAAATTATTTTTCTTAATTAAATCTACAGGTAAGGTAATATCATTTTTTATTACTATATGATTATCATCGTATTTACAAGATAATACATAACCATGTTCAATTAAATTATGTCCATTACAATAACTTTTTATTTGTTTTTTATCTATTTCTTTATATGTGATTTCTTCAAAATCATTTGTTTCTTCTATATCGCTTGTTTCTTCAATATCATTTGTTTCTTCTATATCGCTTGTTTCTTCAGTATCATTTATTTCTTCAATAGCTTCTTTATAATAAAGTACTATTATTTCAGTATAACCTTTAATATAGTTATCTGTAGATTTTATATATATTCTATAATAACTATTATCTTTATCTATATTATCAATATATGGAACGTTATATTTTTCTAATACATCAATATCTTCTTCATATAAAGTTATTTTATTGTAACTATAGTTTTCTATATTACTTGATGTACTTTCTGTTATTTTATTATTAAAGTATGAATATGTTAACCATATAACTATAACTAAAGATATGATAATGGTAATTAAGATAAGAATTTCTAATATTTTAACTTTCTTTGTCTTGCTCATATTATCACCTTATGGTTAAATTATAACATATCTATTAAATTTATTGTATGATATAATGGTAGAGGTGATAATATGAAAAAAGAAAAAATTATAACTGCTATTAAAGAATTAATTCCTTATGTAGTTATTTTAGTATTAGTAGTATTATTTAGAACATTTATAGCAACACCTGTTATTGTTAAAGGACCAAGTATGAATCCAACATTAGATGGTGGAGAGCTAATGATTTTATTTAAAAGAGTTAAAATAAATCGTTTTGATGTAGTAGTTGTTAATACTGGGAAAGAAGAAATCATTAAGAGAGTTATTGCAATGCCTGGAGAAACAATATCTTGTGAAGATGGAAAAATATATGTAAATGATAGATTACAAGAAGAGGAATATTCTAAAGAAACTGAGTATTGTACTCCTAGAAGAGAAAAAACATTTGATAAGATTAAACTTGGTGACGATGAATATTTTGTAATGGGAGATAATAGAGATAACTCTGCTGATAGTAGAGAATATGGACCATTTACTTCAAAACAAATAAAAGGCAGATCTGATTTTATTTTATATCCTTTTAAAAAGTTTGGTAAATTAAAATAAATAACTTGTAAAAGTTATTTTTTTTATTATAATTATTTTGCGAGGTGTTTATATGGATACTGATTTTCACAAAATAATAAAAGATATATGTGATGAATTAAATATTAAATTTACTTTGTTATCTAAAGATTGGATTATTATGTTAGAAAAAGATAATAAGACAAGATTCTTTTCTGGTTATAAATGTGATTTAAATGGACAAGGTATTGGAGAAATACTTGATGATAAATATGGTATGTATGATGTATTAGTTAGTAAGAATATACCAATTATTAAGTATGATATTGTATATTTTGAGAATAATAATAATGACTATGCAATTGGATGTAATAATTTTGATTATTTATTAAGCTTATTTAATAAATATGATAAAAATATTGTTGTTAAAACTAATACTGGTTCTTGTGGTAGTGGAGTATATCATATTAGTTCTGAAGGTGATTTAAAAGAATTATATGAAAGATTAGGTAGAAGAAATCGTTCAATTAGTGTATGTCCTTTTTATGAAATAGAGCATGAATTTAGAGGAATAGTTTCTAATAGTAAAGTAAAGCTTGTTTATAAAAAGATTAAACCAGTTGTAGTAGGAGATGGTAAATCTACTATTGGGGAATTATTAAATAAATTTAATAGTGTTTATTTTAAAGATTATAAAAATGATCTAGTACTTAAAGATGGCGAAGTCTTTGAGTATGATTGGAGATTTAATTTAGCCAAAGGAGCTAAATCATCATTAGATGTTAATAGTAATGACAGAGAAGAGTTAAATAAAATATATGATAAGATACTTAATGATTTGGATATTAAGTATGGTAGTATCGATATTATTAAAACTACTGATGGACATTATTATGTTATGGAAATTAATAGTGGTTTAATGATGGACAATTTTATTTTACAACATGAAAATGGCAAGGAAGTGGCAAGAAAAATCTATAAAGAAGCAATTATTAAGATGTTTGAATAAAACTCTTTACTTGTTTCTTTTTTTGTTTTATGATTTTGATAGAGTATGATGTATATGAAGTATAAATATTACGAAAAATTAGATATAGTAAGATTACTAGCAATGATTGCAGTATTATTATTCCATCTTAATATTTTAAAAGGTGGTTTTTTAGCTGTATGTATATTTTTTGTTTTAAGTGGTTATTTATCTGCAATATCATCATTTAAGAAAAAGAAATTTTCTATTAAAGAATATTACTTGCATAAATTAAAGAATTTATATTTACCATTGGTTATTATAGTATTTTTAACTATAGCAGTGGTATCACTAATACCTAGTATATCTTGGATTAATTTAAAACCAGAGACTACTTCAGTATTAGGTGGATTTAATAATTTTTGGCAATTAAAAGCTAATCAAGATTATTTTACGAGAAGTGTTAATTCTCCATTTACTCATTTTTGGTTTATGGCTATATTAATACAATTCGATTTGGTATATCCTTTTGTTTATTTATTTTTAAGGAAAGTAACTGATAAAGTTAATAGAATAGTTCCTTTAATTATATTAAGTGGTTTAAGTATTATAAGTGGTATATATTTTTATATTAGTTTTAAAAGTAATAATTTAATGTTTGTATACTATAATACTTTTACAAGATTATTTTCTTTGATATGGGGCTTATGGTTAGGATATGTGATTATATCTTTTAATCATTTAATTCCAAAGTTATTAAGAAATAAAATAGTTAGTAATATTATTTTCTATATATATTTAATTATATTAATTGTTATGTTCTTCTTAATAGGTTCAGATTATAAATATTTACCATTAATGTTGTTATTATCTAGTTTAATAACTGTTAGAATAATTGATTATAGTACTTTAGAAACAGTTAAACCTAATAAAGTATTAAAGTATTTAGCTTCTATTAGTTATGAAGTATATTTAATTCAATATCCAATTATATTTATATTAAGTAAATATGATATGAATAATATTCTAAGAATAAGTTTATCAATTGGTTTAACATTTTTACTTTCTATGATAATTAAATTTGCTTTAAATAAAGCAGATGGTGTTAAAAAAGTGTTTAGATATATTCTTTTAGGATTAATAGTAATATGTTGTGTATTTGGTTTATATAAATTTGTTAGAGCTAATGATTATACAAAAGAGATGGATGAGTTACAAGAACAATTAAATCAAAACGAATTATTAGCTAAAAAGAAACAAGAAGAATATATACATCGAATGGAGAGAGTAAATGCTAATAAAGATTCTTTAATAAAGAAATATGAAAATACTGAAAAAGCTTTAGATGAGAAGGTTGCTAATTTAGATATTGTAGGTATTGGTGATTCAGTTATGTTGGGAGCTGTTGGTAATTTATATAAACAATTCCCTAATGGATATTTTGATGCTCAAATATCTAGAACAGGATGGGTTGCTGGTGGAATACTAAGTGATTTAAAAAGAAAAAATATGTTAGGTGAAGTTGTAGTAATTAGTTTAGGTACTAATGGAGATTGTCCTGATTCTGTAAAAGAAAATATGTTAGATATAATAGGAGATAGATTAGTATTTTGGGTTAATGTTACAAATGATAGTGATGTTCATGTAAATGATAATATTAAAAAACTAGCAAGTAATCATTCTAATGTTCATATAATTGACTGGTATTCAGAATCTAAAGGTCATAGCGATTACTTTGTAGCAGATAAGATTCATCTTACAGAAAAAGGTAGAGAAGCTTTTACTAAAGTTATATTTGATGCTATATATGATGTTTATTTTCAAGAACTACAAGAAGATAAAGATCAAGTATTAGGAAAGATGGAAGAATCTTTAAGAGAAAATTATACTTTTTATGGTAATGATTTATTACTTAATTCTTTAGATTATTTAGAGAAAGAATTTGATGATGCGAAATACTTTGTTGCTAAAGATGATATTAAAGAAGTAGAAGATGATATATCTTCTGATATTAGTAATAATGTTTTAAATAATAATATTGTTTTATTGTTTGATAAAGAATCTAATTTGAAAGTGTCTGATTATAAAAATATTATTAATCTATGTAAAGATAAAAATGTTTATATAATTACAATAGATACAGATTTGTCTTCCTTAAATAAAATAGCAACAGTAATAGATTTAAGAAAAGATTTTAAAGAGGAATATTTTATGGTAGATGGTATTCATTTATCTAAAGAAGGTAATGAAGTATTAGTAAAGAGTATTGTTGATAAATTAAATAATAAGTGACATGATATCTAAAAAATGATAGAATTAACTTAGAAAGTAGAGTGAAGATTATGGCAGATGGATTTACTGCATTTCCAGAAAAGATTGTAGAAAAAGGGGAAGTAATTAAATCATTAGCTAAAGCATGCTTAAATGAACTTGATGGTGTAGATACTGAAACTACAAAGATTAGTAATGCATGGGATGATGAAGCAAGTAGAAAATACATAGCTCAAATTAATAGCTACAGGTCTAAGTTTTTAGAACTACAAACACAAATTGATGCTATTGGTCAAGTGTTAGATAGACATGGTAATAGATTAATTGAAGATAGAGACGGCTTAGCAAGACAAGCCGAAGATTTGTAGGAGGTTTATTATGGGATTAGGTAGAATGAGTTATGGAGAAGCAACTACTTGTGCTGATAATTTAAATAAGTATGCTGCTAATCTAGAAAAACATTTAACAGATTTAAGAAATGAAATAAATAGTATGGATGAAGTCCTAAAAAGTGAAGGTGCTGATCAATTATTAGCAAGATATGATGAACTTGATAAAGAACTAGTTGATTGTCCTACAAGAATAAATGGCTTCGAAACGCATCTAAGAACAGCTATTAAGAAATATCAAGATGATGATCAACGTTTGAGAGAAGAAAGTAAATGATACTTTTTTCTCTTTTCTAATAAAGAGGGTGAAGTATGGCTAATGAATCTATAAAGGTTAGTTTTTCATCTATCAATGATGGAATTACTAAATTAGGTGAAATTACTAATTCTTTGAGTACTTGTTCTAGTACTCTTTCTTCGGCATGGAATAAATTAGATGTAAGAGTAAGAAATAAATTAGGTTCTAACTATGATACTTCTAAAATAGATGATATTAAAAAGAAATTAGAAGAAGTTAATACATTCTTAGGCATTGTCCTAACAACATACCAATCTGCTGATTTAGATTTAAATAGTTATTTAAGTGTTGGACAACTAGCAGCAATATATCCGGGATTTAATGAGTTGTCAGATGAAAGAAAAGCAATTGTATTAAGTGCATTAAGATACTTAGGATTAAATGGTGCTCAAGTAATGAGTTATGGTAGTAATTTTTCTTCAGAGTTTGCCAATAAGCAATTTAGAGGAGATGCTATAAATCATGCATGGTGTGCAATGTTTGTAGGAAGTATGATAAGTTATTTCTTTGGTGAAAGTGGTAATATCATAAATCCTTCATATGCTTCAGTATGGAAAATAATTGGTAATTATGGTAATCAAATAGGTATTGCTTTTAATCCTGATGATAGAGTTCATTATTATGTAAGTCAAGCATGTATTAATTTGTATAATAGTGGAAATCCTAATTATCAATATTCATCATGGCAAAGATATGTAGATAGTTTTAATGCTAGTCATGGTACAAATATAAAAGTATCTGATTGGGTAGATGAATCATTTGTTCCAGAAGCAGGAGATATTATAGTTTTTAGCTCAAACAATAGAGATAGTAGTTCCAAACATTATTATCCTAATGATACATTAGCAAATTCACATATAGGATTTGTGTTAGGTACAAGAACAGTTAATGGAGTATTATATATAGATACAGTTGAAGGTAATGTTAGAAATGATGTTGAAGTAAGATCTTTTAGAGCAGATGATCCTTATTTAACAGGATTTGGTCATATAGATTATGATAGATTCTATTCTGATCAGACTGCTGTTCAAAAAATTATTAGTCAAGGTGTTGATGTTAATGCTAGTGGAGCAAGAGTTGGTTTATTAACGTCAGGATTAAGAGAGTTTAGTTATTCTAGTGCTAATGCTAAAGAAGCATATTTAGTAAATTTAGCTAATAACTTAGGTAATGATAGTGGAGCAATAGTTGGAGCAACACATATTCCAGCTAAAGTAACAGAAGAAGCAAAAGTTGTTACTACTTCACAAAAAAATACAGATACAAGTGATACAACTACGCAAAATGTAGCAACAACACCAACTAGTACTCCTATAAATACATCGAGTACTACTGTACATACAACAAGTACACCAACGTATTCAACAACTCCAAGTACTAGTACTCATTCTTCATATAATTATGTTTCAGCACCGACATCGACTACTACAACAAGTACACTTGTACAAGAAGTAAGTACAACTCCAGAGACTAAGACACCAGAAATACATGTAGAAGAAATAAATCATGAAAATAAAACAAGTCCTGTTTCATGGTCTGATATATATAAAGAAAAGGATAAATATGTTGAGAAATTTGTTCCACATAAAAGCGAAGATACAAATAGTTTACCTGGTAGTAGTGGAGATGTTCCTATTAAGGAAGAACCGAGTGTTGAACCGGTTAAAGAATCAGTTCCAGAACCAGTTGTAGAACCGACAAAAGTAGATACACCTAGTGTAAAAGAACCTGTTAGTTCAAAACCATCTGTTAAACCAACTGAAGTTCGTGAGTATCAAGATGAGGCAGAAGAAGTTGATAATTATGTTCCAATTGAAGAACCAGTAGTAACTGAAGAATCTATAAAAGCAGAAGAAACAATTACTCCTGAACCAAAAGTTGATGAACCTGTAATTGATAATGTCCCAGCAGATGATGATGCACCATATATGCCTACTGAAGATGATTACAATTATGATTATGATTTGGATTATCAAGAAGGTAAATATGATTATCCTAATCAGTTTAGTGATAAACCAAGTAGTGTACCTTCAGAAAAAAATAGTAATAATACTACATCAACTGTAGAAGAATCGGATATTGAAGTAAAGAAAAATAATAAATGGATTGGTACAGCAGTTGGACTTGGTATTGCTACTGGTGGAGCAGCAATTGTTTATACCGTTAATAGAAATAAAAAGAAACGTACAGAGGAGGAAGAATAATGGCATTCCAAATAAACTCATCTGGAGTTGTTAAAACATATAACTCTGTTTCAGATCAAATTAAAAATGTAGGAGAAGATATTAGTTCTTTAGCTAAATCACTTTCTAATAATAATAGTGATAAATCTATTGATATAGTTGAAACTAAATTATTAGAATATGTAAAAGAATTAGAAGCAATATCTTCTGATATTACAAACTTTAGTAAAAAAATTATACCTGCTACTAATCAAGTAAATGAAGAATTAAGAAAAGCAGAAGCAACTAAGGTATAAAAAAAGGAATATTTAATATTCCTTTTTATTTTTTATAATTTCTTTCTCCAAATATTTTAGTACCAACTCTTATGTAGTTACTTCCTTCTTCTATAGCTATTGTATAGTCATTACTCATACCCATAGATAGTATTTCTAAATTGTATTTGTCTTTCAATTCTTTCATTTCTTTAAAGTATATTCTATTATCTTCAGGTGTTTGTGTAAATGGAGCTACACACATTAGACCTTTTATTTTTATATTAGTAAGTAATTGAATTTCTTTAATAGCGTTATCTAGCTCTTCTATTTTAAAACCATATTTAGATTCTTCATTGGCAATATTTAATTCTAGTAATATGTTAGTTATTGTATTATTCTTTTTAGATTGTTTATCTATTTCTTTAGCTAATTTTATAGTATCTACAGAATGAATTAGATATACTTTTCCAATTATATCTTTTACCTTATTTGTTTGTAGGTGACCAATCATATGCCATCTTATATCATTAGGTAGTTTATTAATTTTTTGTACTAGTTCTTGAACATGGTTTTCACCAAAATCTCGTATACCAATTTTGTATGCTTCTTCTATCATTTCAATAGGTTTAGTTTTGCTAACTGCAATAAGGGTACAATCATTATTTAAATATTTAGTTATTTCTTTTATGTTTTCTTCTATCATATTATCATCTCTAATTTATTATAACATTTATGTTATACTATTTGTAGGTGATGTTATGACAACAATTTATTTAATTAGACATTCAACTAGAATTAATCATGATTATATAAACGAGTATAATACTACACAGAGTGAACTTTTAAAAAGTGAGAAGGATATACTTAGTGTAGAGGGAGAAGAAAGAGCTAGAATATTAGCTGAACAAAGAGAGTTTAAAAATGTAGATATGGTTTATGTTAGTAATTGTGTTAGAACATTACAAACAGCTAAATACTTAGTAGAGAAGTATAATTTAAAAGTTGATATTGATGAAAGATTAGATGAACGTAGAGTGGGTATATCTAATTCTGATCAATATCCTGATTGGTTTACTAGACAATTTAAGGATAAAGATTATAAAACAATAAATGGTGAATCTCAAAATGATGTTTGTTTAAGAATGAATGAAAAGATAAATGAAATATTAGAAAAAAATAATAATAAAAATATTGCAATATTTAGTCATGGATATGCAATTATGTTTTATTTACTTCAGTTTGCAAATTTAGATTGTATAGATGAAGATAGAATAATTAAAATTAGTTATAATAATAAAATTCTATTAGATGGAAAAATTAATGCTCCTGAGGTGTTTAAATTAGTATTTGATGGGAAAAAACTTGTAGATATAGATCATATAATTTTTAAAGAATTGTAGGTGAAGTATTTGAGAACATTCGTTGTAAGTGATTTACATGGTAATGGAGAAGTATACAATTCAATAATGTCTTATTTAGAAAATATAAGTCGTAGTGATGAAGTAGAATTATATATAAATGGAGACTTAATTGATAGAGGATTAGATTCTTTTGAAATGCTTAAAGATGTTAAAGAAAGATGTGAAGGTAAGGGAAGAGTTAGAATACATTATTTAGGTGGTAATCATGAACTTATGATGTATCAGTTTTATAAAAAGTATATTGAAACGG
>Ga0247609_10002585_pt1 | contig 19043 bp, 15 predicted proteins | sample 172DNAGHGlowgp2_FD_193487 | JGI IMG/M metagenome (GOLD analysis project Ga0247609, IMG submission 193487) | Sheep rumen microbial communities from Palmerston North, Manawatu-Wanganui, New Zealand - 1728 DNA GHGlow gp2 | ecosystem: Host-associated > Mammals > Digestive system > Stomach > Rumen ...
ATTTTTCTTTGTGCGGCAAAATTACTAAAAACCAAGCCCAAACAACGACACAACACACCCAAAATCACGTTATTTGCAAAAAAACAGCGATTTTTTGCCCCTATTTCAAAAAAAACACTTACCTTTGTACCCGCTATTCGCCCAGATGGCGGAATCGGTAGACGCGTTGGTCTCAAACACCAATGGGGTAACACCCGTGCCGGTTCGACCCCGGCTCTGGGTACAGAAAACAAAGCGTAAGGCGCTGAAACTCAAAAAGTTTCGGCGCTTTTTCTATTTCTTACTAAAACATTACTAAAACATTTTGCCATTTAGTTTTCGTGCAATCTTTTTAAGTTACAAGCATACCAAAGACTCTCTTAATATTAATCTTACTATGCGCCAAATGCGATTACAAACATATAACACCAATATTTACCAGGCGACTCATTTGTACTTTACGATAAATTTAGCGATATTTGCACCAACTTACACAAATGTATTCGACCACCTTGGCTTCAGACTATACTTAGACGTGACGATGACATTTTGGCAATATAATATTCATAGATAATATTTGAGACATCATGAACAATAATTTCTCTAATGTTTTTGGACATCTTGAATCTCTTTATAAAAAACTTTATGAGGGAGTTTTTACAGATATTAATCAAAGCAAAACTGAAACAAACAGACAGGATGAAATCGAAAAGTATCTAAATAGTTTAGCCAATACACCTCCAGTTGTAGAGGTATCAAAGTTATTTAATTTTTTTCAATCAGAGAACTGTTCTTTACCTCATTCTATTGAGTTCAATACATTATCTAATGAGCAGAAAACGCTCATTAGTATGATATATGTTACAGAAAAATACATAACATGCTTGATCATTAATCGTGAAATATTTATTGAGGAGTCTCAAATCACACATTATACAAGCAAGAACAAGTACACAGGCAATAATAATGATCTCGATATTTTCTCATATTTCTCCACTTTCGAAGATGAAGTACGGTTAACTTTATTCAAATCATTGGGTTGTACCTTATTGCCTAATGAACCTCACAAATTGGCACATCGATATTCTGCACCACCTCTTCGAATAGTATTTAATTTTCTAACACAAGTAAAATATAGTTTTCAATTCTTACTCGAATGGTTTTGGGGAATAATAGGGCCATTAGAACACATCACTTTTGATTATAAAGAATACAAAAATCTCGTTAATGCGGTTACAGAAGAAAACTATGAGCGTTTTTATATCGTTGTCAATGACTGGAACGAGAAAGTTGTTAATCAACTGTCATCTCTTGCGGAATTGGCTTATCCGATTTTAAAGTATTTTGAGTCTCATACAATAGAGTTTGAACAAATTCTATACAGCATAAAAAAAGATATTACCACGATGCCTAAGGATCGAGTGTGTAGAGTTTCTTCACCAATAAGACTAATGTTATTTCTCTTAATAATCTATATTTTTAGAAACAACGTTGATGAATATCTGTTAATAGAGCAACGAATCAACTATCACTTTTTCTTTCTAAAAAAATCAGAAACTTTTGTAACGAATTATTTTGACTGGATAAATAATGAGATAGAGGCAATTTCAGAATATTTCACCAAACTACTTGAAAATAGTGCAACTGTGGATCCTGTAAATAATAGAACGAATGCATTCTCAGAACCACAGATTCAAGTCCTCCCTGAAGAGACATTAAACATTCATATAGGTAGAAAGATGCTCGAAAAACTTGTAAAAGGGCTTATTGAAGGGCATAAAGACGAAACTCTTGGGTATTTGACACCACTTGTCTCATCAAAAACAGGAGAGGATAAAGAATCTATTAAAAAGAAGTTAATATGTCTGTTTACCGGCGAAGGCATTAATGACGAATCAATCAAGTGGCCATATAATTTAAAATGGGAAGATAAAGGGAACAGTCTAAAATTACTTGTCTACCTTCTTCACTACGAAGAAATGCTATTTGACCCCCTTAAAGAAGCAATTAACGAAAATGATGTTGAGGGCATATCAGACAAGGTAAGAACCGATTTTACGGGAAAACCTGTTTGGAAAACAGTTGGGACAGCCTTAGGGTATAAGAAAAACTCTCTGAGGAATAAAAACAAAATTCCTAAGAGAAGTAATTTGAGCCTGATGAAAAAGCTTGCTCAATTCTGGTCTGAATGTAAGAAACTAGATGATTAACCCATCACCCTCCATTCTCATACATCTCCATCATATCAGCATAGAAGTCGATCAGGGTTTGTTTCAGCCTTGTCCCTCCGTCGTATTCTGATATGGGCACCTTATAGTCTCTGAGCAACGATAAGCACTCTTCCAAGTATTCCCCCGGTGAAGATCTAAAACTCGCCATCCAGACCCTCTTAACGCCTTTTTCGGACAATTCTCTCGCCGTTCCATATCCAAGCAGCTCCCACAAGATAAACACCGGCGCTTTTAATGCCTCCATATTATCCACGTGAGGTCTTTGGATATGTTCAGGCATTCCTCTAGCGCCGAGCATTCTATCCTGGACATCACACATGGATTCGAACAGGGATATTAGCTCTTGTTTGGTGGGAGGGGTGGTCATAAAACGGACTCTGGTGTTACAGTTGCAAAGTTAAGCTTATTGGCAGAAGTAAAAAAGAAACTGGGACAAGAATCATTATCTCATCCCAGTCGTTAATATGTTTATTGTTGATTACCCATTTTCACTTAAAAGGATGTCTATCAGATTTGTTACGTCAGAGATATTAATATTCTCATCACCATTAACGTCAGCGTTCTTAGTACTTATCTGAGAATCATCACCACTTAAAAGATAATCAATCAATGAAGTCACATCGCTGATATTGACGAAACCATCACAGTTCAAATCTCCAGGTTCGGTATAGACAGTTACAAGACAGGTAGCAGGAATAGCTGTACCGTCAACAGAGCCGATTGTGATAGTTGTAGTGCCTTCTTTAATACCTACCACTTGAACTTTATTGTTAACTACTCGAGCAGCAGCAACTGTAGGTTCGCTGGAAGATACGGATAGGTCAGGCATAATGGGTGAAGCACAAGGCGTAAGGTTAATGATATGATTAGGCAACACTATAGCCTCTTGCTGATCCAAAGTGATAGTTATAGTTGTATCATTCACTATAACATGACAGATAGCCTTTTTGTTTAAGCACTGTGCAATGATGTCGCACTCTCCCACACCAACAGCAGTGACTTCACCATTATACACAGTTGCAATATTTGCATTCGTAGTAATCCAAATGAAATTATTTGGCGTGGCATTGCTAGGTGTTACAGAAGCTGTCAAATTGAATTGATCCCCCAAATTAACTTCGATACTATCTTGACTGATAGAAACTTCTTTTGGTTCAATTGCATCACCTATCATGTTGGCAAAATTGTTCCAATAATCGGCAGTAAAATATGATGCGAGTGACGAAGCTGGCACATGAAGCGTTCCATAATATGACGGAAATGTGCCTTCTTGACAGATAGGAGGATTGGTGGCATAACTATAAACAATGTCCGGCGAAATCCCGAAATTTGGAAGACTTGACACTTCACTCATAATGTATAAATAGGTAATATTCTCAAACACATTAGGACCGACAAATTCAATATCTCCACAAAGTGTTACATTTTTCAATTTGCTGCAGTAGAACGCGCTTTCACCGATTGAGTCAACGGAATTGGGTATCATTATCTTGGTTAGCTTTGAGCATTTATAAAAAGCGCCTTTACTGATGGTAGTGACAGAGTCCCCAATAATGACACTAGTTAATCCACTGCATCGAGCGAACGCACCTCTGCCTATAGTAATGACAGAGTTTGGGATAGTCAAACTGGTCAATCCAGTGCAATAGTCAAAAGCTTCATTGTTGATGGTAGTGACAGCATTTCCGATAGTGAGGTTGATGACTCCAGTACAGTGACCAAAAGCCTGGTCATCAATGAGAGTAACAGAGTTAGGGATGTCGACTCTTGTCAATCCACTGCAACCATAAAAAGCATATAAGCCGATCTCCTTTATTGAGTTAGGAATGGTCACACTGGTTAGACTAGTGCAGTCAATAAATGCACCATCTCCAATAGTGGTGACGGAGTTTGGAATAAGAGTAACTTTACAACCTTGAATCAACGCATTGGATGCAGTTTCTATGATTGCCTTACAATTGTCGCGAGAATCGTATTTAGGGTTATCGTTTGCCACTGTAATATCGGTCAAACCAGTACAGCCACCGAATGCTGCCTCACCAATGGTGGTGACTGAGTTTGGGATGAACAAATCGGTCAAACCAGTACAGCCACGGAATGCATGCACACCAATGGTAGTGACTGAGTTAGGAATTGTGATATTCTTCAGTCCTACACAACCCTGGAAGGCGTCGCTATCAATAGTAGTTACTGAGTTAGGGATATTTATGATAGAAAGTCCGATACAGTAATAGAATGTGCCGAAACTAATGACGGAAACGCTGTTAGGAATGGTCACGCTAGTTAGTCCGCTACAACGATCGAAAGCTAATGCTTCAATACTGGTTATAGAGTTGGGAATGGTGACGTTGGTTAGACTTGAGCATAGATAGAATGCATATTTGCCAATAGAAGTTACATCATATGTCCTTCCATTGTAAGATACTGTTTCTGGTATCACTACATCATTAGAATACTCATCGTTAAATGAATATTCAAAAGATCCTTTATAAGTTACAGCTACCTCATTCCCATTGATGATATTATAGTAAATTCCATCGACCTCAAAGTCATGAGCACTCACCGCCATAGGAAGTAGCATTAGTAGCAGTAATAATTTAATCTTTCTCATAATATTTATCATTTTAAGTTAATACCAAACAAATAATCGCTGTTAATATTGCTGTAATGACCACTGCAGCGATAATGGCACCGATATTATAATAACAATCGCAAAGATACAGATAAAAACGCAGATTTCAAAAAATACCACCTTTTGACGGTTATGGGAGGGGTGGTGTTCATATCTTGCCGATTAAGATCTCCACATTATTTTAGCATTCTCGGGACTTACATTCTCATCTTCCAACAGATATAGCCCTCGGCGGAAGGGCTCACTCTCCGTTATGAACACGAGCTCAATGGTAAAGCACTTTATGACGATTTGTGTATCCTCGATTTTGAACTTGAAGATATTTTTGTACTTGGCGTCCTTCTCGACATCTATACCCCAAACATAATCGTCTCCCAGTTCACAATCCATCTCAATGCTGACTAGATGGGAAAACTTGAAAGTCACGTCATAAACGCTCTTATCGTCTATATCATAAACGGTATTGAGAACCACAGTCAGTTCGTCTTCATTAAGGTCAAATCGCTTAACTACGGTATCATGCATACTGTAATTCTCACCGAACTTATCGACGAAGAACTGCCAATTCTTTATCTCTTTGAATGCTGGGTTCATAGTTTTGTTTAGATTAATGGGGATGTTACAAAATTAACAAACTACAAGAATAATGATTGGTATTCATTATCGTCCTTCATTTTTTCTATCAGAAAATCAACCCACTTCTGAGTAAATCCATAATTCTTATTCATGGAATCATATGTACAATAATCTGCATTAGTGCGTTCTAGATGCGAAGAACCATTTTGCGGACGGACTTTGTATTTCTTCCAACATCTTGTATGAGTATCAAGGTTAAATTTATCGACAATCTTTGCTCCTCTTTGTATTTTGGGATTTTCTAATCCTTTTTGCACCATCTTCACTACAGTTCCTGGTTTCATTTTATCTGTATTGGAAACAGAGTGCATAATATGCTTCTCTTTTATTAGAGTAACAACCCTGTCCACATTTTGTTTCTCTTGTTCAATTAGTTTATCGTACGGATAGAATTGTATTGCCAATGAATCTTTAGAATTATGATTAGCAACTTGAATTAAAAATGCCTTGAACGAATATTCCCCACTTCTAAGTATTTCTGTTGAAATAGCAGATCTGTATTTTTCGATAAAACTAATTATTTGTCTTGATTCGGAGTTATTCTTTACAGCCATTTGTAAGTTTTTTGCAGATGGGAACAATTGTAACGAAAAAGATAGAGACTCCCTTACACAATAAGACTCACCAAACTCTCTTTCAATGATTTTATCAAAATTCAACAAGAGCGCTTGGCATTCTGCAAATATGTTCGCATCAAGCTCAGGAACAAATTTATGCTCAAGCTTATTTCTCAATTGAATAAATAACTCTAAATTTGTTCTCATGGGATTTGCCTGCTCGAAGTATTTTCTCACACAAGTTTTTAATTCCCAGTATTGATAATCACCATCTACTTTTTTATATCGATTTTTGTGAATATTATCTCTGTAAATAGGTTTAATGCCCCTTCTAAAGTAGATAGCATGTAGTAACGAAGTCCATGCGATACACATCAAAACAATATAACCACCGGATTTAAACTTTATCGCAGGTTTGTTATATGTTTCGACTGCCAATAATGCAGAGTCAACAGCTTTCTCAAGGCATTTTCTTACTTTTAATGGAAGTCTTCTAGACATCTTATTAGAGTTTTTAAACAACGTTAATATCTCTATTTAATACCAATAAAATCACTTAATGGGCGTATCTTTGAACGGTACGTGTTAATACGTTCTTTCAAATTTGGGCAGCTCTTGAATTCTATTGGTTTAGTCCCATCAAATTGGAGAACGATATAATAAGGTGCATGTTCTGGTGAAAAGCCATGCTCCTGTAACGTCTCACTAGTCCATATTTGAAAACAACCTTTCTTCTTTAACTTAAATAGATGACAATCTTCTCCACCAGTATGTAACATCACATATTGCAATCGCTCAAACCCTGGACTAACTAAGAGTGATCCTTTCGAATCGCCAGCTCGCAAATAACAAATGCCGTTTTCGATCATTCTTACTTTTAGTTCTTTGCGAGCATGATTGACAATAACCATGACCTGATTGGGATCCTCTTCCATTCTTTGTTTCATTTTGAGGAAATGGGTTTTGTCTTCAATAAATTCTCTCCTCTTTATACTCAGATCCAGGAAAGCATTTTCTTCATCTATTCCAACAAATCGTCTACTCATTAAATTTGCAGCAATACCTGTTGTTGAACTACCCGTAAAAGGATCAAGAATTGTATCTCCAATATTAGTTGATGCTAATATTGCTCTATATAAAAGTCGAAGCGGCTTTTGAGTTGGATGCTTTCCAAGTTGCTTTTCCCATGAATTTGCAGCGGATAGTTGCCACACATCTTGCATTGGAAGACCACTATTGATTCTTGCAAGAGCACCCTTATTGAAAGTATAGTCTTTGCAATCTCGCCTCGTAGCCCAAATCAAATATTCAGCACAAAAATTGAACCTACTTTCAGATAAAGTAATGGGGGGATCCGGCTTTTGCCAAACAATCATATTGATAATCTTAAAACCAAGTTCATCAAGACATTTCTCCACAGAAAAAATGTTGTGATATGTACCGCATACCCATAAAGTTCCATTTGGTTTGAGCAACTTTGTACATGGCACTAACCACCCTTTGTTGAACACGTCCTTATCTTCTCTTGAACGGACTCTATCCCACTGACCTTTATCAAACTTAATGTACTTGCCGTTAACATTAACTTTGCCATTTCCTGTAGAAAGAAAATAAGGAGGATCAGCAAATATCATGTCGAATTGGTCTTTGACGTGATGAAGCAATTCGATAGAGTCACCTTGATATAGCGTAAAATCACAATTCCGTGTTTGATAATACGGCTTAATCATAACTAAATAACCAATCTTTGCGTATGAATTAGGTCAAGAGTTTCATTTCTTCTTGCTAAATAACTCCTGAAATCATCGCTCATGAAACAGGAATCAATTGACGTATAGAATGTCGTGCTTCTGATAAAATCCACATCGTCTGCAACAAGATTATTCTTGATTCTTACATTACCATCATTATCTAATAGCATGATATTTGAATCAAATAATTTGTGATGATTTTGACATAACCACAAGCCGTTATGACCACTGACTGCATGCTCAAATTTTGTCTCATCGTCAAGATCGACAGACCTTGAGATTTGTGATACACTCCAAATGTGGGCACCTTGAATGATTTCAGGTATTTCACATCCGCATAGAGCGCATCTCTTTGCGCCAAGCCGACTGAAAAGATTATATTGATAGGAGGCTGAACGTAATACAGTTCGGTCTGGCTGCGCCAGATAATCGCGTCTTTCCAGAAATAAGGAAGTATCATATATAGAAATATTGCCCAGTGAATTTATGGTATCCACAGAAGGTTTTGGCAGGCTTGTCAAATCTTGTTCACAAATATTATACAGATCAATGGGTCTATCAGCGATCTGGGCTATAGCTATGGCAAGAAGTGTTGACTCATATTTGCTAGCGCCAAAGGTCTTAGCATAAATCTGAATTTTATCACTGCTTTTTGAGACAAAAGAGGAATTATTCGAAGGATTTAGTGACTGATTATCCCTTCTATCAATAATTAAGTCATCGACATTTCTATATGGTAGCATTGGCTGATGATAGTATCTGTCGATATTAAGGAATTCGACACCTGCAGTCATCAAAAGACGATATATAAAAAGATGGTAATCCGTAAAAGCGTTACCTATGTGAGAAATGAAATAATAGCATAGTCTCTTGTTGGTTCGCAGGTCAGCATAATACATATTTATAGCCGTCGGCACACTCTGTAAACTGGAGTTTCGCCCACGTATACTATCTTCTGATAGCGACACATAATTCAACATGTCATTATACTCTACCAAAAGCAGCCTTCCTTTGTTGTATGTCGAGTAATCTTTAACAACACGAAAGCGGTTTTGTCCAGTAACTAAATGACAAATATCTGTTAACACTTCTCTTGTCAAGAGCCTATCAAACAGCCCTGGCGTTTTTTGGGCATTTGGTCTATATGTAATGATTGCTTCCATTATTTAATAATTCTTGATTAAAACTTCTCGACGACTATTGTATCTTCCTTGAGCGGCCTCAACATCAATTACATTATAGCCACTCCTATTTGCCCATTGCGACACATCATCATTACAGAAACCATTCTCAGTTTGCAAAGCGTATGAGAGCATAAACTTCGAACCACGCTGATGAATTAGGTCTAAAAAAGCACATAGACGTTGCTCATGCTCAAGCGTCCAGCCCTCAAAGCCTCGTTTCCCATCATTGTACACACCCAAAGTTGAACGATATGGTGGATCTGCATAAAAGAAAGTGTCTGGAGTAATAAAATCAGACAATCTCTCAAAACTTACGTTTAGGTACTCAATATTCTTTGTCTTTGAGCTACGTGAAAAAGTTATAAATTTCGATAGAAGACATTCGTTGAACCACCGAGAACCCAGTGGATTATTAAACCCATGATCCGAATTAAAGCGTATTTGCTGCTGAAAACCATATAGAATGAGGGTGTATAGCATACGTGGGTCTCTTTTGTGTATAGGAGTGCTGTTATACTTTTCTCTCAATGCTACATAGCCTTCCCTGCTATTTGGGGCAAGCTTATATTTATGAATTAACTTAGAAACGTAACTAAGATATTCATAAGTTTCCATTCTGAAAGACTGAATAAGCCCCACAACATATGGATTGATATCATTATAAACGATTTGATCAGCCACCATGTTTATTCCGACATTAAAACCGCCCCCAAAAACATCAACAAACGTGTGCAAAGGCTCTTGCGGTAAATGCTTCTTGATGAAAGGAACCATTTTGGTTTTACTGCCAGTATAGTTAAGAGGTGACTGCACAATAACCTCATTTGCTGGCTTTTTCTGAATATAAAACAAATATTCACGATGCCCTTCTGCTCCTTGACATTTCGTGTTGTTATACTTTTTATAATCAATCGTAACACAATCGTATGTGTCTTCTATGCCGAACCGTTTTAGGGTTTTCTCGATATAATCCTTCGACATGAATCCATCATTGTTATAACTTAGTATAACATGCGAGGCCCTTGTTTCTGCCACAATCTTTTCAAATAAGATATGGGCATGATACATCTTTGACCAATCTGAGCGCATAGGAGTTGTTGGGCGAGATCCTGTTACCTTGCTTATGGGAGGATTGTCATTAAGTATGAGTGTTTCTAGAAGATGATATTGCGTACCATATTGATTTTGCGTGTACGGAGGATCAAGGTAAATGACGTCGCAATTAATCTCTGAAATAATATGCTCAATTTTGTCATTGTAGCTTTCAACTATTTCGCTAAAACCTTCAATAGTGTCAATCTTGCTGAAAATGATTTGTTTTAATGCTCGTTTGTCCCAATGTTTCAGGAAAGCGCCATACACTCCTGCTGTATTCGACACATCTGAAATAGATTCCAGCAGACATGCTAGGAGGTAGACATATTCTTCTTCAGATATTTGGCCTCGTTCTTTCCATATTTCAATCTGTTGCCTGAAGTAATCAATACGGCCTGCATTCTCTGCCGAAAAATACATGCGATTTGAACCTCCAGGAGAATAGTTCTTATAAAAAAAACCGTGTAATGATTCATTATTTTCATTGAGATATATAAATGGGTCAAAACCAAGTTGTTTGAAGTTGCATCTGTTTGCGTACAACTTTCCTCTCGTAAAAATAGCTGAACATTTCAGAGAGTCATTAATGACTATATGGCGATACACTGATTTTAAATTATCAGCAACAGAGCCCATACCACAAAATGCGTCAAAGAAAACAAAATTTCTTTGAAGCAGATTATGCCGCTGAAGGAGACTCTTTATAGAATCTACAAGGCTTTCTTTGCTACCTATATATCTCATATTTCTATTAAATAGAAAATGATTGCATTAATCTTATTATAAAACCAAACCCCAATGCAGTCCCTGCAGGCCGACCAAAGCCTATTTAACCGCAAAGGAGTTTGTTATATCGTTCAACTCTCGGTCTTTCGCAGGTCAAGAATATAAAATATTCTTGTTCCGGACGCAAAGATAAGCATTTTTCTTGAAAAATGGGCATCTCACATATCTAATGATTTCACACAATCCCAAATCTCACAAAAACGCAAATCTGTAATCCGCTGCAAAAATACCCCATCCCAGTGCCATATTTAGGCACTATGAGCAGCAAAAAACTTAAAAAATCCCGAAATCGAAAAAACGCACTCCTCGGCCCATAGAACCCCTATCCATGTGAAATAAGAAAAAGGGTGGTCTAGTGGGTCAAGTTCCCTTATCCATGTACTGAAATGAGAAAAACGCTGCTGGGGAGACATGGGAGCCTTATCCATGAGGGAGATAGCCGCCTTACCTATGCTGAAATGAAGAAAATGGGGTTGAGATGCCCCATTACTCTTATCTCTGAAATAACGAAAATGGGGATGATATAGCCTGGTCCCCTTAACATTATACGATTCAATATGATGTACCAACTATTACAGTCTATGTTCTCGACGGTTTTTCCGGGGACAGCGGACAGTGTGCAACGGGAGGATAAACGCACGATCCTTCCGGTTGCTCATGAAAAACGTGTGAATAGTGCGACTTCAGTGGATTCTATCGCTGAAGATATCAAGAGACTGGAGGATGCCTTTTCAAATGGGCAACCTTTAGAGAGTGGGATGGAGATAAATGTGACTCTCCAGGAACTACTCAGAATCGTGCCTAGAAATAGACCAAGAAAGGATGCATATCGTCATCTCCAGAGGCTTTTGAAGGATGATATGGGCGTGATCTTAACCATTAAAAGCAGAAAAGATGGCAAGAAAAAAGATTAAAAAGATTTGGCTGATGGGAAAGCTGCGGGAACTATTGTATGATGCTCCAGAAGATTTTGAATGGAGCGTAAACCATGAGCTGAAGAAAATCGCCAATGGAAAGGATCTCAGCGGGTTTAAGGTGACTGTAGATGAGCCGAACAATAAAGTGAAGTTCTGGTGGCCGATAATCCTTAAAGAGTTCGAGGATGATAGTGAAAACCTTCCTCAACCTTTAATGTGGCTGATCTTGGGAGAGGGAAGGCCTTCATTGGGGTTAAATGTCCCAAACTTCCCCGGCTTCTTATTCTACTTTTACATTCCCGACATTATTCAGGATTACAAGAGGCTCGCCAGACAGAACCATGCATCTAGAATAAAGAACATGGTATTAACCCACTCCAATACAAGAGGGATGGAGATGGAACTACAATTTTAATTTTTACAGATGAATAACAAAAGAAAGTATCAACACAATGCCATAGTAGAAGAAAGGATGTTTGCTATGGATATTGAATCGCTAAAGCAGTATGATGATCAGTTCAAGAAAGCTTATGAGACAGGAGATAAGTATGAATTCACCATCAAGCTTAGCGATATCATTGAAATCTGCCCTCGTCATAAACAGGAAAGAGAGCAGTACAGAAGATTTATTAGGTTCTTAGCATCGAAGAATATCATAATGAACCTGGTAAGCAGAAAGAAGGGTCATAAGGATCTTTCTGAAAACAAATTAAAGGAGAATTAACTATGTGTAAAGAGAAGACAATTAAAACTAAAAAGCCCACAGTAAAGCAGGATGTATTAGACAAGATGAGCAATTTTACCCCTTCAACGACTGATGTATTAATCGGTTACATTTATATCAGGAGAATCCATTGTGATAAAGCTATAGAGAATGGACAGGATGGTTGGGTATATATCGGAGAAACAACAAACCCTCTCGACAGACAATACCATTTTAGAAGTCTGAGTGTGACATATGGAGGGAAACTGATTGAAGAAGCCAGGAAAGAGTATGGTCCTTCAAGTTGGTCATGGGAAATTCTCGATAAAGTAGAAGCAGAGAGTGCCGATGAACTAGAGAAATTGCTAAAACAGAAAGAAGCCGAATATATCATTGAGTATAAGTCTTACAAGAAAGGCTTTAATAGTAAATGGGGTCTTTCGGAATATCTTAATGAGAAGGCTGCATAAGAGATAAAAAACGGCTTATCGGAGATGAAGAGTCCGTAACGTAGTGGAGGAATTGGTACTCACTAATCTATCTGTGAAAAAATTCTGGTCAAAAAACACCCTAACCCTATAAAAAGGTATGCTTTGTTGAGATAAATTTTTTCATAACCTAGTGTGTACCATCCCAACCTACTACGTGGTTGACTTTCCGTTTCCAACAAGCCGTCCATAACTAACTTAACTTTAATAGAGATGAAAAAGATTAAAATCAATATGCCTGAGGGAATAGATTACCTTTCAACAGTATGGGAAGAACTCAAAAAACAACTTCCCTCTGGTCATTACATACTCAGCAAAAATGTACCTGGATGTGGAGCAACAGAGGCTTTTCTCAGGGATGGTAGAACAAAAACAATCCTTGCAAGTCCGAGAAAGCAGTTGTTGTATAATAAACATAGCCAACATCTCCTCGATACCCACCTTTACCGTTACAGGAATAAGGATCAATATCTCAGTGACGCTAAAGACTATCCCGAAGACATCCTCAGCTATAATGATGGTATGAAGGATTTTATCAGGAATGGTGGATCAAAAGTACTGGTAACTTATGACAGCCTGAACAAGATAGCTGATGTTCTACTCGGGATGGGACAGAAATTGGATGATTGGCTTGTAGTTATCGATGAATTCCAGGCTATATTCTATGACAGTCACTTCAAAGCCACAACAGAGATAGAGTTCATCAGTGCAGCAGGGAGATTCAAGGATGTAGTTTATCTTAGCGCTACTCCATATCTTGAGGAATATCTCGATTGTCTTTCCCAGTTTAAGCATCTTCCTTACATCGATCTCGTATGGCCGGAAGGATATACCGAGAGACCGAACGTGGAGATGACCAGATGCAGTTCAATCAATGAGGAAGTAGCAAGAATCATTCAGGATTACAGGGATGGTAACGGAAAAACAACTTTGGTAGGGGGAGAGACATTCACTTCTAAGGAGGCTGTAATCTATGTGAATTCCGTTAAGGTCATAAAGGATATCATTACGAAAAACAACCTAACCCCTGATGAAGTAGACATTATCTGTGCTGGTTCAAACAAGTCTATCATTCAGAAACTCGGTCATAAGGTGACTGTAGTACCGGGGAAAGATGAACCAAGAAAGATGTTCACCCTTTGTACATCCACGGTATATCTTGGTGCCGACATGTATAGTCCAGATGCTTATACTTATATCTTTGCTGATCCGAAAATAACTTCAATGGCTCTTGATGTTTCCACTGACCTTATCCAAATTATAGGTCGGCAGAGATTGGAAGAAAACCCCTTTATGAACTCAGCCACTATGTTCTATACTACCAAGGAATGTGATGTGTCTAAAGAGGAATTTACCGAGATAATGAGGCAGAATGAGTTGAGGTCACAGGAGAAGATAAAGAATTTCGAATCTGCTCCATTTCCCGAGACAATGCTTAACGATTATGAGAATACCATCAAGCAGCAGAAATATGCCCAAGACTTCTGTTCGATAAGGCTAAATCATGAGACAGGTAAACAGGAAGTAGTGATCAATGAACTTGTGATAGCATCCAGAATGAGGTCCTGGCAGATACTTCACGACATCTACAACAACGAGTATTCCTTAACTATGGCTGTGAAGAAGAAGTGTAATGTAAAGCAGACCATCAACAGCGACGATCCTGATGTGAAGGCTTTCTTTGATGAATGGAACAGGGACAGGAATTTCAGCAGGAGGATGAAGCTTTTCTGTTCTACCGATGAGGAGACGATAGCAAAGACCTCATTCATCCCCAAGAAGTATTTCACCTATTATGATGCTCTGGGAGAAGAAGGATTGCAGACTTTATCATGGAGGGAGGATTATATAAAAGCAGCATTGACCGACCTTCCATTCAATCCCGTTCCAAAGACAGAGATAGCAAGGAAAGTTATTGATGCTTTTCATGAGGGTACAGAAAAGAGCAGGAAGGAAGTAAAGGCATTTCTTCAGGAGCTTTATGATGAACAGGGAATCGACAAGAAGGCTACGGCAGAGGATATCAGTGAATATGTTACCGTCAAGAAAACAGCAAGTTCGGGATTCATGGTCGTTTCACATCAGAGGAGGAACGTATCATTATTTCCCCAGCTGACCAATACCGAACGATCAGAGACTTGGGATATTGATAAGCTGCTGGACGTGATAAAGACGGATTCATACTATCATCTCAAGGATAAGGTCAATACAGTAAGGAAGGCGAAAGATAAGGATGAAGCTGATGAAAAGAAATCCTTCCTGCCTCTTGTCTGTTGGAATGGTATCTTCAAGTGTCGAGAGAGCAATATAACCAACATCACCACCTACTCCAGTTACACGGCTCTTGATTTCGATCACTTCAATACCGATGAAGAGATGATGAGTTTTAAGGAGCAGCTGAAAGGGATTGAGTGGGTTTATGCCGTCTTTGTTACTCCATCGGGAAAGGGTTTGAAGGCGATAGTACAGCATGACAATATCTTCCCGGAGTATCATACCGAGCTCTACAATGAACTTCTTTCCCGGTTCGATATTCCAGAGATAGACCCCCACACTAAAGACCTGGCAAGAGGAAACTATATGTCTTATGATCCCGACCTGTGGAAGAACCCGAATCCAGTATCATATCATTTCGTGGTGCAGGAGAATCAACCTCAAGATCATATACCCCTCACTTATACCACGGTCAAGACGGATAATGGAGAGGAAAGGCTATATAAGGACGATATTACAGAATCCTCAATGCTTCATATGTTTTGTACAAGCATCATCTCAGACAGATCGGTTCTGAACATACTCAGGAAACGATGGGAAAATGATGACAGGAGTAAAGGAAGGAACAACAGGGCATTCTCATATCTGGGCATCCTCTGTAAAGCCGGTATTCCAAAAACTAAGGCCATCGAGTTTGTTGTATCGCTATTCCCGACATGGACCAGCGCTGAAGAAGAGGTAACACATGCAGCAGGATGGGCCTATACTCATAATCCTTTCGGCTGTGATAGGATGAAGTTCAAGTCACATAAATGATGCCCATATACAACGACCGTCAGCACCTAAAAAACGAGTGCTGGCGGTTTTATTTAACCAACATGATTAGTTTTTGATATAAGTAATCCATAACCGGGATCAAGAATGTGCTCGCTTAATTCTGCCAACAGGTCTTTTTCAACTTTTTTGTACCGACAACGTGTAGAGAATTGTAGAGAAGTTATTATTTTAAGAAATAAATAGGGCAAGATTACATTAGTAATTCAAAAAATGATTAAATTTGTAGCGAATTAACGATATTTATCATTTCTGTTCTGTTAATAAGGATGAAATGGTAACGGTCATGAGTAATTATATTGAAACTTTTTACAACATAAATTCATAACAAATGAGGCTCTTTTTTCTATTGATTTTTTGCGTGCTTGTCTCATCTCTTGCATTGCCACAATCTAGTAGTCAGGCTCCTTTTGCATCTCAAAAGGACCGCCTTTCAAAAGCTTATAAGTACAGATCTGACATTGACAAAAAAGTACTATCAATCACGAAGAAGTGGCCTAATAAAGTTGGAGTGTTACACACTGACTGGATAGAAAACATCAATGGAAAATCAATTGATTTAAATGGTCGTGAACTTTTTCCCCAATATGATTATACTGGTTTGGAACAGCATTGTGATAGTTTCTTTGTGATGACTAAAAACGGGGTTAAGGGTGTTGTTACGAGAAGTGGAAAGCAGCTGACAAAGTTTGGGTATTGGGGGTTTGATTTTTCTCAAATAGACGGAGGTATAATACTCGCTAAAATTAATGCTATAGGTACTGGCAAAACAGACATTTATAGCATCTGTGGAAGTTTACTAAGCACTCTTGAAATATATGATTATTTGCATGCGGAATATGATGCATTATACAACAATATTATTATCGATTTCTTTGATGATTCTGGTAAAAAGCGCTATCAAGTGTTTTATCCTGATGGAGATAGAGTTTGCGATGAGGATTTAGTAGGTGGAGATATCTTAATTAAAGATGATTTGATTGTTCATCGTATAAAAGATAAGGTAATTAACATAAAAAAGATTAATACAGATAAACCACACCCCTCGATAACTGAGATATTCCGTCAAGACATGTGTTCGCTTGATGAGAATGACTATAGCAAAAACAAATGGATTGGACTATTCAATGATTTCTATCAGGCCAAGAAATATAAAGACGCACTGTTCTGCCTTGATTACTATAATCTGTATGAAAAACAGGCTTTAAGGAGTGGCGGATCAATGCCAAACATCAAGCTTTTTACCTTTGATTTGAAGTGCCGTGAAAAACTGGAAGACTATAAGAATGTTATCGGAATTATCAGAAGTACTGATTTAGACCATCGATTGCCTTTTGGTTTTTTTTATGATCCAGTAGAGCAAAAGTTGAAGTTCTGCATGGAGTCGCTATATTCTGACGAGGAGAATAAGAGGATTAATCAAATGGTCTCTGAGGTCAATGGAATATATAACACGTCAATCAAAGGTTATAAGGAAAAAGAGGGTCAACGACAGCAAAATGCCCAATTTTGGGGCACACTATTGGGAGCTGCAGCAGTAGGGGCCGTGAATATCATTGCCGAGAGTTTTTCAACTGGGGCTTCATCAACCAGCAAGCAGTCAGGAAACCCAGGAGTAAATTCAATATCAGTAGCTTCAACACCATCAACCTCAGGTTCTTCAAATGGTTCTAACAAGAACTCGGGAGAATTAGTCACTGTTGAAAAATATGACAAATGCACTGTCTGCGATGGGACAGGGAAATGTGTACATTGCAAGGGTACAGGCAAGCGTGTTTATAATGGTGACGTGGAACGTTGCGGCGCTTGTGATGGAAATCCTAAATGCAAGTCTTGTCATGGAAGGGGTTTTCAAATTCGCTATGAAAATGTTAGAAAACAATAAACTAGTTTAAAAATGAAAACAAGATTAGCAATTGTTGCACTGTGCCTCGCAACGTTAAATGGAATTATGGCACAAGAGAATTCTAATAGTTTTGCTTTGTCTCAGCAGGGCGTAGTAGTTGATTATGCTATCTCTGCTAAAAAATTCCGAAAAGTTGAGCTTATTGCTTACGCAAGGCTCACCATTAGTAATGTCAAAACAAATGACAATCAAACAACAATCGTCTATAATTTTGACGGTTTGAATAAAAAGAAGAAACCTCTTGGAGGTAATAGTTCAGCTGAACAAGTAATAACTGTTACCGATGGTGTGATTATTTATGAGTCCGATCCATTGATGAACCCAGGTAATTATAGGACATCTCATGAGGGTTTCGCATTTAAAATACCATCTTCCCTAAACATCGGAGACAAAATCGAATCAGGGGTAGTTAAAGAAAAAGCGAAATTTCCGATGTCAAAAGAAATTGAAAATGTTGTACAATATGATAACTTTCAAGTTACAGGAGAGGAGGACTTGTCGACCAATGCTGGCATATTCCATTGTTATAAAATTGAAGGAGTGCTCAATGGATCATTCCAGACGGAACGCTTGGTAAATACAAGTTACGCCATTTGGTTCTCTCCCAAAATTGGCATCGTTAAAATAGAAACTGAGTATTTTAATGAAACCCTTCTCATTGATTCGGTTGTTGGACTCTAATTATTTTTGTATCTAATAGGTATAGATTGATATACACTGTACGGGGTTAGCATAGACTGCTAATCCCGCTTTTTATTTATTACCAATTTCAACAAGCGGGAGGAATTGGTATTGCTTGTTCCTTTTTATTTAACGTGAGTTCAACGAAATTTAATTAATTGAAAATTAGGAACATAGCGGAATTTTTAGTAATTTTGTAGTGCTAAAAAACCAATAAAAACAACCGCTATGTTTCCTGATGACAAAATTATAGAAATATTCTCAATGTGTGATGATTTCAGCAAGAATTTTGATGACATCATCCAGAAAAATTCCATCGAGGCCCGTGAATCAACAAAGAAGCGCAAGTATCACCGGGATGGCACCATGTCTGATGCCGAGGTGATGACGATTCTTGTGTTGTTCCACGGCTCTGGCTATAGATGTCTGAAGCATTTCTATCTCGATCA
>Ga0247609_10002588_pt1 | contig 19032 bp, 40 predicted proteins | sample 172DNAGHGlowgp2_FD_193487 | JGI IMG/M metagenome (GOLD analysis project Ga0247609, IMG submission 193487) | Sheep rumen microbial communities from Palmerston North, Manawatu-Wanganui, New Zealand - 1728 DNA GHGlow gp2 | ecosystem: Host-associated > Mammals > Digestive system > Stomach > Rumen ...
CCTTTCGGATTTCGTCATTATCGACAACGTATTCAACAACTCAGGCAAGGGAGTAAGATGCCGTTACTGGGTGGACGTTACGACGCTCGACAAGAAGTTTTTGCAGGGCATCTACGACGGCTATGACCAGGTCTACTCGTACACCTACGAGAACAACGTGGGCAACTGCCCGAAGTCGTGCATCAAGTCCGAGTTTCTCGACTTCTCGTCGAGCAACCTCATGTTTGTCGAGGACGGGTGGAGCTACTACCGCACCAAACCGGCGCACGACAACAGCCGCGTATTCTGCGTTCCGAGCTTCTACAGGAGCGGGACGGCGGCAATCGTGAACCGCGCCAAGTTCTGCACGCTCCTCCCTTACATGCGCCATGTTGGTCTTGCTTCGGCCTACATGTGCATGCCCGATGACGAGAAGCTCCATTTCGGGATTGTCCCGGTCATCGCGAACGCCCTAGACCCGACAGTTGTTGACAACGACATCTTCGACGTGTACGCCATCTGTGACGACCAGTACGGCGTCGGCAACCCGGATTCAAAAAAATTCTTTGCAGTGAGGACAAGATAACATGTCTCTAGCCTACCTTTTCGATTCGAATATCCAGTTCCAGGACAAGTCCGGCAACAACAACGTGAACGGCTTTTTGCGGGTGTACATCGACAACACCGACGACCGCGTGGTCACTTACAAGGACTTCAACGGCACATTTAACCAGGCGGATATAAGGCTCGACAACAACGGGCGTGCAGTCGTCATCGTTGATGACACGATGACATACAGACTCGAAGTTTACGACCGTGATGGAGCAATGCTTTGGACGCAATATCCAGTCAAGCCTTCGAATACTGTAATTAATTACGGCATAAACAACACATACGTGATGAATGCCGATGTTCGAGGAACTCCTGACGAAATCGACGTTTATTCAACGACAGACCAGCAGACTGGTTTCAAGACTTTCTTCATCAAGCTCTCGTCTACTGTCAAGGATTTTTTATCCTTCGTTTCCAATACGCTGACAAGCCACGGCGACGCCATCGGAAACTTGCAAACTACCGTATCCAACCAAGGTACGACAATAGAAAGCTTGCAGAACGGCAAGAAGAACAAGCAGCAACAGAAAACATTCAACGGCTCAGCGACAAAGACGGTCAAGAAGGTGACGCAGAATGAGAATGGCGAAGTCACGGTTGAATATGAAAACATTGATTTGCCGCCCGAGGTTCCGAATGTCGAAATCACATCTCCAAATGGAACTATCAATGTTCATTCGAGCACTAATGTACAGACGAACACGAAGACATTCGAGATTGATGTGGCTAATGGCGGAAATTCGTGTGGCTGGTTCAACTCCTCGAACATCGACACTGTGGGCAACGAGGAGAGCATCAATGTAGACCGATTCAGAGTGAGCGAAGGGCAAACCGTTCTTGGCAACGGACTGGAGTTTGTGCATAATTCGGGTGATGTTGAAAGTGGCGTGCCTTTTGGAAAAGTCTATGCGAACGCCGGGATTTACTTTGTCAGCGTTCGACTTAATGTATTGTGGACTGGAAACCACGTAAACAAGGTTTGCAATGTAGGCGGAAGGCAGTTCGATTTCTCGTACAATCACGAAGAAAGAGTTGCAACAACGAATCTTATGAGATTTCGTTCAAGGACGAAAATGTCAGTGAACATTTCGTTAGAGTCCGACATTCCGGCAGGTCTTCGAATTTGGGTAGATAGATTCCAGATTTTCGCAATAAATGCGGGTACGCTTGAAATCCAAGGAATTGAAGCTGTTGAACACGACGGCACGCTTACGGGCAACGGGACCAACGAAAGCCCGCTCTCGATTCAGTCTGCACTTGACGTGAGCAACGCGAACACGGCGCCGGAATACGACCCGACGGCGACATATCCGACGGTCGGGACATTGCGCTATCACGAAAATGTCCTTTACAAGAGTACGGTCGCAATTAACACAGCCGAGGCTTGGAACTCGGCGCACTGGACGAATACTTCTGTGGACGAGCAGATAGGCAATGTCGAGGCGCTACTTGCCGCATTGTAGGAGGTAACAGGGAACATGAGTATAGCAAGCGAAATCCAGAGATTGCAGGGCGTAAAATCGAACATTCTTGACGCCATTGCTGCAAAGGGCGTTTCTGCGCCGAGCGGTGCAAAGCTTGCCGATTGCCCGGAGCTGATTTCTTTGATTAGCGGTGGCGGCGGTTTTGAGGCTGACAATGTTGTGAACATTGTGCCGATTAATAAGATGGTTGTCGTTGACGCCAATGGTTATATCGGTTTTGACCTGACGAACTATTTTCAGACTCGCGGTGCGACTTTCTATTACAACTATGCGATTTTGTCCGCTGGTGATAATTTTTCGGATAAGGGCCTTGGACAAGTTACTTTCTTTACCCCGGCGGGCAATACTATCGGCGGGCGTACTTACCGTTCTGTCATCATTGGCGGAAAGGAATGGCTTGCAGAAAATCTTGACTTTAAGTTCAGTGGCTTGGCTTTTGGCCAAAGCGGAACATCTAGCAGCGAACCTCGCGGAAATTACTACCAGAACAACTCTTCGTCTTATGGTAAATATGGCATCCTTTACAATTGGATTGCTGTCAAGTATCTTGAAGACAACAAGTCCTCTTTGATTCCTGGCTGGCATGTTCCGACAACTGCTGAATGGGATGCGCTTGCTACGGCTGTTGGTGGTACATCCGTTGCAGGTACAAAGCTCAAGTCCACGACGGACTGGTCATCGGGTGCCGGTACCGACGATTACGGTTTTTCCGCGCTTCCTGCGGGCTACTACGATGGCAGGTTCAACAATCTTGGCTCCTACGCTCGCTTTTGTACGGCCACAGAGAACAGTAGTAGTTACGCGTACTACCGGAGCTTCAATACAGGTGCAAGCATGGTTTCGGACTACAGCTACAAGAGCAGCCAGTACTCGGTTCGCCTCGTCAAGGACAGTGCATAACAAGGAGTTGATATGTCTAATCAAAACAAGGTAATCACAACTTTTCAGCAGGACTTTACTTCCGTCGAAAAAGCGCAGGCGAGAGCCAATATCGGAGCATGCGCTATCACATCCCAGTTTGTCTTGTCTGGAAGCCATACGATTACTTCAGCCGAAGCATCGAATGGCTATTTCGAAATCGAGCATACATTGCTTAACAGCCAAAAAGGGAAAATATGGCTAGAGAGTATCGGTCTAATTACGACATCGTCCTTAAGTGATGATGTAGTACCCATAACCGTCCATCACAGGTATACTTATGATGAAGGCGGCCAAAATATTGACAGCCCCAAGACTGGCATTTTCGCAAAAGTAAAAAACTCTACAACGTTTGGTGTCGATTTGACAAATATGATGAGCCTGGTAACCGGTGTTTCTTACGTTTTCAACTTTGGTGTGAACAAGATTGGCGAAGGCGTTGTCATCAATTACGAGATCGACGTATCTGTTATGGACTAGTAACACGAAGTTCGAGGAGCCCATCATTGGACAAGAAGAAACCAATAGAATATCAGGCAGAGTGGCACGACAAGTGGATGAAGTTTCTTGCCCCGCTTGTAGGTGCCGCTGTCACCGCCCTCGGAGTATACGCGACCGCAGCCCAGCAGTCGTATTCCCACCGCAATGATGCAAAGGTGGAAGTTATAGAGTCACAAATCAAGGAACTCGAAACATTGAAAGCCGACATAAAGGAGCTGTCGAGGAATGTATACACGCTAATAGGCGAGATACGGGCCTACAGAAATGGAGGAAAGATAAAGTGACGAAAGATGACCAGACTGCAAAGGCGGACGCAGGGAAGCTGCAGCTTTCGCTTGTACCGACGCAAATCGTCAAGGATATTGCAGAGGTCCGCATGTACGGCAACAAGAAGTATGGCGATTCCGAGAACTGGAAAACGGTGGAGGTTCGCCGCTATATCGACGCCCTCTTGCGCCATACGCTCGAATTTGTGCGAAAGCTGGATTCTGTCGATTCCGAGTCGGGGATCGCCCATTACAAGCACATGGCGTGTAACATGGCGTTCATCTGCGAGATGATGGCAGGCAACGTTCCGCAGAAATGCGAGTCCGTCGAGGACATCCTCGCAAGGGAGGGATGACTATGGGTCTCATTATCGCATTCGTTATCTTGGGTGTAATCATCTGTGAATTCGTCGATGACAAGGAGGCGTAGATGTCTAGACAGTTGCATAAGTGCGGCCTGAAAGTTCTCGGCTATGAGTTTGTCGAAGGCAGAGGTCGTGAAGCTTTGAGCAGGATTGCGCTCAACGACGAGCGGCGCTATATGCTTGAATCGGACTCAAGCCTGGTTGTCCACACGAATCAGGGTACGCTACACGTAGTCACCTCTGCCGGTTTCATATTTGACGGCCGCAGCGGTCCCAAAATCGTTGACTGGTATGCTCCGAACCTCGGAACGCTCGAAGAAAGAATCTGCTGGTTCGTCCACGACTGCAACGGGTATGGGCAGGACTTGAGCTTCGAGGATACCAACCTCTTGCTTTTCGCAATGCTTCGCGACTTGGCTGGATATCGCACAAGCAAGGCTGCACTTATCCAGCTCGCGGTTAGCTTGTCCAGATCGTGGTATGGTACGCCGAAGCCGGGTGAATGGTGCTGCGCAAACGTGAAAAAGGTAAAGACTCTTTGGCTTCCGAAAACGGATGTCGCATAATGCTCACGCTAGTACGTGATATTCGCACAGAAGAGGCTGTTCTAGGCGCTCTTTATTTGAATGGTGCTTTTATATGCCACACGCTCGAAAACGCCTCCAAAACCATTCCTTGCGGAATGTACGGCGTGCAGAACTCAAAGTCTCCGAAGTTCAAGAGAGAACTCCCTCTTTTGCACAATGCGCAAGTCCCGTCAAGCCGTGGGATTAGAATCCATGTCGGTAACACGGCTGCGTCGAGCAGCGGGTGCATCCTTGTGGGCATGTCACGAGAAGTCCACCTTCTCGGAGGATCGATGCTCAAGGAGTCGAAGAACGCCGAGACGATGGTCACGATGATTTGCCGGAACGAGAAGAATCTTGTCATTGTCGATGCATTCACGAACAAATGACATTCACCATTTTGCAGCGTCCCATTCGTGTCGTTCCCTGTACCACCCTTCCGGGAGTGTAGGCAGTATGCGCTTCGCCAGCTCGTAATCTTCCTTCGTGAGCGTCCTGCGGTCGTTTTTCGCCATGTAGTAGTAGTCTAGTCCGAGGTGCACGGCCTCGCAAATCTTGAACGTTCGTTTATCCATATAAGCTCCTATTGTTGTTTAATCCTTAATTCCTTTACCTTCTTTGGCTTGTCCTTATCGGTCACAACGAAAACCTCGAAATCGCCGTTGAACATGCCATCGTAATTTTCGCGCATGAGCTTGAGAATCTTGATTACATGGTCGTAGGACATGCGGAAGTAGTGCGCGGATTCAGAATGACCTTCAAGCCAGTTCACGGCGTCCATAAGCGCGTGACGGTAGCCTTCATCGTATGCGCTCTGGTACGGAAAGTTTACGCGTTGCATTGCTTCATCTCCTTTTCGTTCCAGGGGTTCTTGACTTCGATCGGCATCATGCAGGTGTCGCAGATGCGGTGGATAATCTCGACGCTGTGAGGCACGTCGCTGTAGCCAACGCCGTAGACCGTCCCGCAATTCGGGCAAGATACGTCACGGTAGTGCATTATGCCTCCTCCGTTAGTTTTCGCCCACATTGCGGACAGAATTTGATTTCTGCGTACATATTTACTCCTTGAATTTGTGCTAATACGGCGCAAAATTCTCTTTTTCTCAATGGCGCTTTTTGAAATTTTACGAGCTGTATAAAGTCTCGATAAATTTCATCTTTCCTTACCGAAAGATTTTTTCCGCGCCCTGTAACATCAAGGTTATCGCAATACTCGCACATCACCACCTCCTGTTAATTACGTTGTGACAATAAATTTTCGCATCACTTCGCCTCCTTAAACTGCTCGGCAATGGCGAGCCAACGCCTGTGCCATTTCTGATACCTCCGCATGTCCTCGTAATCTCCGTCAGCGTCAGCGACATCTGCTTCGGCATCGCACCACTCTGCCATCGCCAAGCACCGCTTTTGCTTGTTATGACGGAGTTCTGCTACGAGTCTCATAGCGTGTTCAACAGGTACAAAACCCTCGCCATAAATGAGACTCTTTTGAAAAACTTCATCCATAACTTGTTCGGTTTTAGCTTTCAGTAGTTTCCCGATGGAATCTTTCAGTTCCACAATCTCAATCAGCAGTTGCCCGACTTCCTTCTTGTGCGATTCCTCCAGTTCGGCAATCACCTTGTCGGCTTCTGATTTCGGGTAATATTCGATATCTACATCCGCATTACCATCAAGCATATCATCGTAAGTGTACGCTTTCAGTTCGCTCATTTGTACTCCTCCGCCTTCTTGAGACACTTGCGTTCTATTTTCAGCCATGTAATTCGCCATAGTCTAGCAGCCATTTTTTTACAGCATTTCTTCTTTTTGCTATCATATGAAAATCCATCAATGTCTAACTTTTCATCCAAATCGCAGAAATAAAAGATTCTTGCTCTATCGGAAGCTCTCTCCGCTCTCGCAATCCACAAGGCTCGTTTCAGCTTGCGGTTCTCGGCATCGAGTTCGTCAATGACTCTACTGTTATCATCACGTTCAAGACAAGCATCTTCGGCAACTTCCTTGAGTTCCTCGATGGCTGCGTCCACTTCGGATTTCTGGTAATATTCGATATCTACATCCGCATTGCCATCAAGCATATCATCGTAAGTGTACGCTTTCAGTTCATCACACTTCATTACTTTATCTCCTTTGCGATTCTGTCGAACGCTATCCTCTTTCCGAAAAGTTTCTTGTCTGGCGTTTGCCATAGCTCGATGTCGTAGCCGTCCGCAATGTCACATGCGAACTCGTTCACAATCTTGAGCCATTCGGCTGTTTTCTTCGTGATTAATTTCGCCTTCTTAAGCCCGGGACCGAGAGCATCGGCTGTTGTAATAAGGTAACGTATAGCCGCGCGGAATCCACGGATATAGTCGCTAGATAATGTGTTTCTCATCGTTCAATTCCTTTATTTTTTGGCGCCTTTTGAATGGAATCTCCTTCGACAATTCCGTCAAAGCGTGCCATGGGTTTATCCACTTGTTCACCGCCAGCATGAGACGTATCTTTGCCGGCACGTCTTCCTTCATAGCGTCTTTGTACGGGAGAAGCATGCAGTACATCGTTTCCGCTCTGTGCATTCGTCCGTAATTCTTCATAGTGCCTCCAGCAAGGTTTTAACGCCGTCGGCGAAAATCTTGTAGTAGTGGTGGTTGTCTTGCTCTCTCGCGGAGCGTTCCGCCTTCTCATATCGTTGGCTCACGCCTTGTGCGAAGTTGCGTAAAACGTTGATTTCTTCATTCATGGGGGCGAGGTTGTTCAAAATAAACTGCGAGAGGATCTTTTCCCACTTGGTCTTGAATCCGTCGTTTCCGGCGATGCTCTTCACGTTGCCGAGGAACTCCTTCCGTTCTAGGCTGGAGAGCCGCCGGATTTTCGCCTTGCGGTTTTCCTCGTTGATTTCGGCTTGCGGAAGCGTGTCCGGCTTCGGTTCTTCAAGCTCGTCCTTGTGGGCTTCGAGTTCCGCCCAGATAGCGTCAAGCCTCGCCATTTCCTCCGCTGTCTTTACTTTCGCCAGTGCCATTGATTAGTTCCTTGAGTTGATCGTCCAGTTTAACCGCTTCCGCAAAGTGCGCCTTACTCTGACTTGCCAGTGTAGCCGCCCTGCGGTGCAGAAGTTCGGCCCCGAACGGGCTGTTCTGCATTGCGCTGTAGGCCGAAAAGAGGGCGTCGAACATGAGCGCCTTGGATTCTGCCATTTCCGCAATCTTGCAGCGGTAACGGTACGCCATCTTTGCAAGCTCGATTTCTAGGGGCGTGTAATTACCCCCCCCCATTTTTTACTTTGTTCAATATTTCTTTTACGTCCTTGAATTGGATTTGCATTTTCTATCCTTCCTTTTTGAGTTGTTTGGTGAGTTCTGCCGCCCTCTGTCTCCAGCGGTTGCACTCCTCTCGTTCGGCTTCCAGAAATTTTTCCGTCGATTTCAGATGGTTCACTAGCTGGTTCCGCTCGACCATAAGCGCGTCGTAGGCGTGATGCCACTTGCCCACTTCGCCTTCGAGCTGCTGCGTGTAAGCCTTGTATTCTTCGATTGTCTGCATTCGTCTTTCTCCGTTGTTCAAAAAGTTACCTCATGGATGTTGGCAGATTCCAGCAATACATCTTGCGATGCAGTACATGTTCTCCGTGGCGTTGCCGTTCACGGCATCCATGAGGTTTGGCCTTTCCCGAGCCTCAAAATTGTGCCCGTCTGTGGTCCTCGTCCGGGCTTCCGAGTTGCAGTATTACCTGACCTTGTTTGTGCTTATCTCGATGGTTTCTTGGTCGTAAAGTTTGCCGTCTTCGTGGCCGTACGACGGCGGTACGTTACCAGTATTATAGCCCATTGGGTTGCTCGCCTTATCGGTACAGGCATGTCGAGAGCAAACTTTGTCCGCCTTTATTGATGGAGCGGACGAACCACCTTCGCACGGGACATTGTGTAATACCCTCTTAGTGATTCATCTAACGCGGGAATTGTTTTCGTTAGGTGATCGTTTCGTTCCGTGCAAACTTGTTCCCTCCGGCGGCTGGAAGTGATAAATGAAATGCGTGTGTTAAGTGCGTGGCTTGTGCCACTGCCGCCATCGGGATTTTTAGTGGCTCCTGCGGGACTTGAACCAGCGACCTCTAGCGCTCTACCAACTGAGCTAAGGAACCGTTGACCGCGCACAAGGGGCGAATTACGGGAATTGGGAAAATCCGTTTTTCCTCGTGCGCGGGGTGCGGTAGGCGAGACATCAACAACAGAGAGTTTTCCGAGCCTTTCGAGGAGCAATGATCATCCGGTTTATTGGAGATTGTTTTTTCCTTGATTGGTTGGTTACTCGTCACGCCTTCCGCTCGCAAGGGGCTAAAGTTGGGCTCCGCTTGCGATTTTCAAAGCCTAGAACGGCAAGTCTTCGCAATCGTCGGCCTGCTGCTGGTCGTACTCGTTCTGGTACGCGTGGCGCTGCTGTTGCGTCTGCTGACCGTACCCGTTGCCGTTCGCTTGTCCGTTTCCGCGAGGAGTGAGAATCTGGAACGAATCGAGCAAAACTTCCGTCACGTAGCGCTTCTGTCCGCTCGCCTGGTCTGTCCAGCTTCGGTTAGTGAGACGACCTTCAACGTAGAGCGTTGTACCTTTACGCACCTGGAGCTGTTCGATTACGTCCGCAATCTTGCCCCAGCCTACGATGTTGTGCCACTGCGTATCTTCTTTCTGTTCGCCGTTGTTGTCGCGGTAGCGACGGGATGTGGCGAGGGAGAAAGAGACAGCCTTCTTTCCAGTCTGCGGACTCACGCGGATTTCCGGGTCCTTGCCGAGATTACCAATTAATTGAACTTTGTTCAAATATGCCATAGTGTTATCCTATTTTGTTAAGTTTTTTTAAAATTTCGAGGGCTTCCGCATCCAGCTTGCGCGTTATCTTCTTTCTTGCTGCCGCTCTGTCCGCTGCCGCTCTGTCCGATCGCAGGAAGCCCGAACCGAACAGGCGTTCTCATTAGTTTATACAAACTTCCCTTTCCTCACATCATACGTAGCGACTACCTTGTCACGGCTCCAGATGCTCTCGCCTCTCTTCTTGCGGCTTATCTGTGCGTATGTGAGGCTGTAGCTCTTGCCGTTCGCCGGCATATCAGTGATGACTCTTGGGATGTCATTCGTTGGTGTCATAGACCAATCTCCATCTGCTGCATCTTGTCCTTTTTCGTCCGCCGGTTGATGGGCGCGTACCCGTCGTAGCCGTGTGCGACGGCCCATTTTTCGAGAGCCTTGATGCGCCTGTATTCCGGGCTTTTCGCTCCGAATCGCTCGCGGGCGATCTGCGTTGACGGGTACTTCACCTTGCGCATCATATCACTTGATCTTGAGGGTGCGTTCCTTCGGTGTGCGTTCCACCATGTCGCCCAAGTCCGCATAGAGGCGGTCCATCGTAATCCCGGCGGCTTCCGCTGCCTGCTTCGGGGTCACGTAGCGTGCGAAGTTCTCGATGGGAGTTCCTTCGATCTCGATAAGCTTCTGGACCGCTTCGCCAGCGTCCGTGAACTTTTCCGTGAATGTCTGCTTGCTCCAGCTAACGTTTTTCGGGAGGTCTTCGTCGCTACCCACGTTGAAAGAATGCTTGAGCACCGTCTTGAGGTAATCGGCAAGCTTTTCGGCCTTCGCCTTGAGTTCGCTGATGCTCACGATCTCGTTGATACGTGCGTTGCGCTGTGCGACGAATTCGCGCTTTGCTTCCTCGTCCATTTCGACACCGGCATGGGCGGCGAGGAATTTCAGCGTGTCAAATTCGGACACGGTGAGGGTCATATTCTTGATGTCATCTTCACTGAACGCGATAATTTCTTTTGCCATTTTACTTTCTCCGTTATGGTTGCTGGCCATTAAATAATGTCGACTATTTCTCCGAGATCGCCGTTTTCGTTAATCTTACGTACAAGGTAGTTGCAGCCGTTGTCTCCAATATCTTCGTCAAGAGCTTCGGCGTAATCTCTGGCGTTGACAAAATAATGAATTTTCTTTACTACCTTTTCATTTCCGTAGCGGTCGCGTTCAATAACTGCGTACATAGTCGCTCCTAAAAAAGGCTGTTATCCACTTCGCCGTTGTCCGTCTGTTCGTCTGCGGTCGGTGCGCTCTGGTGCTGTGCGGCCTTCGAGATGTTCGCGACGATCGTGTTGAACACCTCGCCTCGGCGTTCAGGAGGTACGTTGTTGGCTGACTTGAAGCCGAATTCGTCCATCGTGGACTTGTAGATTTCGGGCGCCTGCGTCCACAGGCCTTTCATCCCGTCCATGAACTGCTTCGTATCTTCGTCGATTTCCTTCTTTGCGGCCTTCGGCTTTGCTGGCGTTTGCGTTTGTGTATCCTGCGGAATTGCCTGCTTGTTGTCGATGCTGACTTCCTGCTTGCCTTGCGCCTTGAGATGGCGCTTTTCGGCACTTTCGTAAGCGATGTCCTCCTCTTCCTCGATGGAGTACATTCCGCCAAGGCAAGCCGGGAAAACGGCGCGGATAGCTTCGGAAATGCACCTTGCGGACAACATCGCTTCGGGGTACTTAGTCCATGAAGGGTTGCCGAGAAGTCCCGCTCTCTTTGCGCGGTCAATGTTCCAGGTTACCTCAAGCTCGCCGCCCTGCTTGTGGCTCACGTAGAGCGTGGCTTCTGTCGCCGTGCGCTTGATCCATTTTGCCGTTCCGCCGGCAAGCTGGAATCGTGCGAGCATGGCTTGCGAGGAGAGGCTCGGCTTGCCGTTGATGACGTGGTATTCCTGCATGGCCTTGCAGGGGTGGATTCCTTCGGCCTGAGCCTGGAACATGAGCGTCATAGCCATTTCGGGGGACTTGATGCCGTACATCCCGGACTTTGCAAAGATTTGGCCCATCTGTGCGATTTCCTGCACAGAGTATTCCTTTGTCGTTGTCAGTTCGTTTGCCATTGTGGTATTCTCCTGTTAAAAGTCTTTCCAGAGGATTAAGATTGCGAAGACCGCGAGAAACGCGGTAACGACTACGCAGAGGCAATCGGTCACGAATTCGGCCCAGTCCTGGGGATCCTCTTTCATGCGGTTAATCTTTCTCGCTATCGTCTCAAGCGGTTTCATTTTACTTTCTCCGTAAGTAGTTTGTTAAAGGTTCAAATTCGAGCAGGGCGTGGTCGTTGGCGAATGCCCATGCGAAAGCGTCGCTCATTGTCATTACGCCAAGCGGCTCTCCGTTCGCCTCGACATAGAATATCTGCTTCGCATCCATGCTCTAAATCCGGTCGAGCATGGACGCAAGGGCCATGAGCTTGACAAAGAGGTACATGCAGCCCATTCCGACAGCCATTAGGCCGACAAATCCGGCAATATTCTTTACATTATTCATCGTCGGCTCCTATGCGTTGATTACAAGGAGCCTTGCGAAGAAGCGGAGCTCCTTGGCGCCGTTGCATTTTCCGTTACGTTCGCGCTGTTCGACGGCTTCCTTGACGGACTTCGGTACATTGCCTGTGCATCGGATGTGGGCGCCTTCTGCATCTTCGTCTACGACGATCTGCCAAGTTCCATCCTTGGAACGTATAATGTTGTCGGAAAAAGACATTTTACGCCCCTTCGATAAAGTTTTTTGCGTCGCGCAAAGTTTCGCTGATGGTGGCCGTGGAGTCCACCTTGAAGCCGAGTTCTTCGGCCTTCGCTATTGTCTGGATGTCGCTATCACGCGAGAAAGAGCGCACAACGGCCTCGCTAATCACGTTTGTGAGGGACGCGGGGATTCCGCTATCCTTGCGGCGCCTGGATTCGGCAGTGGCGATTTCGTAAGCCTTCGCCGTTATCGCCACGCTTTTGAGCGTCGTCGTTTCTGTTGCCATTTTTTAACCTTCCTTTTTTTCGTTTACATGTGTAAATATACCATAATTTTTATTCAATGTCAAGATATTTTTTATAAAAAACTTGATTTTTATTGTAAAATATTTATTAACACGAAAATAGCGCCATTGCTGACGCTATTTTGGCTTTTTTTTGTAAGAATCATTCCCATTACTTTTCCTCCTGTGACAATTTTCTAAAGATTCTACGCCATCTGTTAGCGTGTCTGTATGCCTTGTCTGATTTCTTGGATAATTCATCATACATTTCAAAATTACCCTCTTCTTTATATTTCAAGGCATCGTCTTTGTAAATCAATGATCTGTAAGATTCTGCAACGGAAGATTCATGTACAAACTTCTTTACGAGCTTTTTGTAGGACTTTTCAAGGACAAGGATTTTCTCTTGATATTCCGCGATCACCTTGTCGGATTCGGACTTCGGATAATAAAGGTCATCTGTTCTGTAACAATCTTCATACTCAATTATATTGTATATTTCACCGCTTCTAATAGCTTTCAGTTCGCTCATTTGCACTCCGTTATAATTTTGTTGATGCTAACAATATGTTTAAATTGGGTGGCCTCCGGGCGCGGTAAAAACGAGGTAAAAATGGATCATCTGTTATACGCCCATCGGCCTAAATCTTTTTTCTAAATCATGCGGCTTGATTCCCGTCAGACATGAGCAGGTTCTTTCTGGCCTTGGCCTCGGCCCTGTACTTGCGTTGCCTTGCGGCCCTCTTCGCCTTGAAATCCGGGTCGTTCTTGTGCGCGTAATAGTAGGTCCTCGCCTTCTTGCGCGAGTTCTTCACGCCCTTCTCGGTGTGCCTGTAGCGTTCGCCGCGGTCGTGCATGGACTTCTTGCCGGCCTCGCTCTGCTGCCATTTCTTGCGCGATTCCTTGCGCTTTTCGCTTTTTTCGTAGCGTTCGGAGCCGATCTTCTTCGCCCTCTTGCTAGTGTCCTCTTCCTTCGGCATAGTGGAGCACGGGCGCATTCGTGAGGCTATGAGCGATTCCCAGCTATCCATTGCATCCGTCCTTGCACCTGTAGACATCGTTCCCGACCTCCCTCATGTTACCGATTTTGCGGACCTTGCCGCACCTGTAGCAAGTCGCCGTTTGAGGTATTTGGCGTCCTTCCGCTCTCGGATGCAGCAGGAGCCAGCTTGTGCGCTTCGACTCGTGCACCGTCATTTGTCGTAACTGGATTCCGTTGTACGTCATACGTGCCCCGCGTTTTCGTACCCGAACATCTTGCGGAAGTCGTCAACGGTTGCCGGGATAAGGGCGAGAGATATAGGTCCGCTTGACGGGTAGCCGTTGGCTATCGGGCACTTGCGCCAGTACTTGAGATAGAGCCTGTAAATGGCCTTCTTGATGGGCAGCGTGTAAGTCCTGTAGTAGTCCGGGCCGTTAGAGCGCGCGTCGCAAAGGTTAAAGTACGCATTGCCGCCGCATGCAATGGTGTAGTTCCTTACGGCCTCGTTGCAGTTGATGGCCTTCTTTACGGGTTCGTCCGGCAGCCAGGTCCTGCACGGGTTATGCCATTCGTTCGGTTCAGGTTTTGGGATGACTGGATTCATGCTATACGCTCCTTACAAGCTCTTCAAAAGTCTTTCAATCTGAATTTTGATGCTTTTGGACAAAACTCCACCTTGATCAAAATTTATCCCTATCGGATTTTGGTCGTATTTAGGTTTAGGAACTGGAATGTCTTGTGATGGGATTTCTTTTGGACGTGCGGCAATCATGGCTTGCTTTTTTTCGTATGCAATCTGCTTGTACTCTTTTACAAGAGCTTTGTATTCAGGGATGGCGCAAAGTTCAATATCTTCATCATACGGGAGCTTGTCGCTCCAAATAGCCTGCTTGCATCCGCTAGCTCTGTAATAGCGCTTTTCAACACACCATCTAATGTCGTCTACATTTGCAGGCGCAGGCTTCAATCCTCTGGCCTCCCGCATTTCGGGGACATCGTTGAAATACCCTTTAAGCATACGGGTAGGGCATTTTAATTTGTCGATTTCCTCAATTTCAAAAGCGAGCTGGTCAGCTTCCGGCACCTGTACACGGTGTCTATGGAACTCACGAACGAGGAGCGTAAAGATTATCTTTTTGCGAAGGACGTGTTCCAATTCGCTAATTTGTTCTTTCGTCATTACAGTTTTCCTTTTTTAAAGTCCATAGAATTTAATCTGGTCATCCGTCAATAGCGAACGTGCCGATGCAGCCATCCGTTCACGTTCCTGTTGAGCAAAACTCTTTTGAGGTTGGTTTCTTTCGGCTTTCGCCCTTTTTTCCAAGAGGCTGTCATGCACCCATCCGCGCAATGCAGCGGCATCGCTCTTGTACTTTTTGCCTGTTGATTCCTTGTAATTGGATAATATGCTCACCATCTCGTCAAGGTCTTTCCCGTACTTAGTCACCAAATAGGCTTCCTCGTCGTCTGTAACGGTCACGAATCCTCTATCACCGTCTATCGCATGCTTTACGGCAGCTGGCTTTTTAGGCTCGGTCTGCTTGTCTTTTTCCTTGTTTTGCTCCTTTTCTTTCTGCGGCTCCTTTTCTTTTTTCGGCCGTCCGCCTTTTTTCCCGTTTTCAGAGCGTACATCGTGATCTCTCACAGCGGCATCCCACGCTAATTTCGCCCTTGCGCTATTCTTGAAATTTTTTGTTGACAAGGCCATCCTGTAAAGATATTCCTCACGTCCAAGTGCTTCGAAATTCACAGCGCCATCTTCGTTGCGGAATTGGTCTGTAAGTTCGGACAGGTTGCTTATCCAAACTTTTACCCATTTGGGCCTTTTATCGTTTTCAGCCATCAAACACCTTCTTTTTTCGCAAACGCTTCGACGGCCTTCTTCACAATCTTGCCCTTCGTCTCGTCCAGCTTTTCGGAAAGAATTTCCAAAAGGGCATCTGTACTTTCAGGGATTGCGACTTGCTTTCTTGCTTCTGCCATTAGATTCTCCTATCGTTCGTGCTGTCTCGATTTTCAAATATAATACTTTTAAAATAAAAAGTCAATAAAAAAAGTAAAATTTTTCTTTAAAAAATAAACTAAAAAAAGTTAAGCTAAAAAAAAGCTAAGGTTTTTTTTAGCTTTCGTTTAGTTTAAGCTAAATTAAAGCTAACACAAAAGCTAAACAAAAGCATATTAGAAGATAGAAGATAGAAGATAGAAGTATAGAAGTTAGATATTAACCATTATTCAATTTTATGTATTTATCCATATATTGAGAGAATGTACATTATAGGGGGTTCTAGGGGGAAATGAAAACAAAAAAATGCGCTTGATAGAAAAATTTTTTTCCAAACTGTTGACCGCCGAGGATTCCTCGGATACTGAAAAAGGGCGGATTGCTCCGTCCTTGGGCTGGAATCGATCAAAATGTTTAGCTTCGGGAAATTATTCCGCGTTTTGGGCGATATATCGTTCCACGAGCCAGCGCAAAAACTTGCTCGTGTTCGTCACGTTGGCGACGTTACGAACGTCATCCTCGACCGCCTTCTTCTTCGCACGGTCGAGCTGTTCCTGGTCCAGCATCACGTTCACGCGGTACAGCGGGCGCTCTCGCTCTTCTTTTCGTCTCGGCATGTGTTATTCCTCCCTTTGATGGTTTGCGGGTTTACAGCGTTGCCCGTGCGCCGTGGTGGAGTTAGACCTTATGCGTTGAAGTCGCTGTAATACGCCTTGATAGCGTCGTATGCTTCGGTGCAATAGTCGTCAGCGTTTTCATCGCCGTGAGCGTCTTCTGCTATCTTCATGTCACGGAGAGCGCAGGCTATAGCTTCATGCTGCTTGTCGGTCATGTTGTCGTAATTATCAATATTGGTGCCATTTGCTTCGTAATCGATAACTGCGTCAATGAACTGTTCTTCGGTGTATTTAATCATGTTTTTATCCTCTTTTTTAAAATTGCGGGTTCAGGCGTTGCCCGCTCGCCGTTGGCGGTTAAAAGATTTCGGTTACTTCGAATCCGCGTTTGAATGCGTACTTCATACATGCTTCGACAGAAGCGAAGCGGAATCCGATACTTAAAGCGCAGCCGTCTTCTCCGATGAATCCGAATTTTACGCCTTTTACTGTAGGAATATGGTCGATTTTAACTTTCATCGTGTTATCCTCTTGTTTGTTGTTTACGTGTATAATATACACATTTTATACATCTTTGTCAAGTGTTTTTTAAACTTTTCTCAAAATTCCTGTTGATAAGTTGTGATTTTGGGTGTATATTTTGAGTGGTAACTGTATCATCTGTATAGGTGTTCGGTTCCGGGAGGTCACATCAATGTCTAAATCAGTTCCGCAGCCTAAGGCGGCTGCAAAGCCTATGCCCGCAGATTGCACAGAAACGCAGTCTGTAGCCGATTATGTCGTCGGGCGCTACGGAAACATAGCCAATGCAATTCCCGCGCTCCTGTGGGCTATTCTGTGCGAAATAGTGGAGGTCAAGAAATGTCTGAACAGATGACCGAACTCCAAGAAAAACCCCAAGAAAAGAAGAAAAGACCGACGCCTGTAGGGAAGGCGCCTAATTGGACCTCGGAAACCGCAAAGATCGCGTCGAAGAAGGCTGCATGGACGAAGTCGAGACTTGCCGCCCAAAGGAAGGCGTACAAGCAGGCAGTCATGGAGATGCTCACGCCCGAAAAGTTCTCTGAGGCATTTCTCGAAGCCCTCGACAATCGAGACAAGGACGAGATGACCGCAGTCATCGAGGCGTCAAAGTTCCTCGGATGCCATTTCGACCAGTCCGAGGAAGCGGTGAAAAATCTAAACGTCAAGGCCGATGTCAAGAAGGCCGGGACGGTGAAGCTCGTCATCGAGGACATGACGAAACCGATAGAGGAGGCGTAGTTTTTGCATGAAGCGCGGATAAGGCTCATGTCTTACCAGAAGGAGCTGCTCAAGTCGAGCAACCCCTTCACTTTCGCCGTCATGGGGCGAGGGTCCGGGAAGACTTACACCTTGTCCGTCATCGCGCTAATGAAGCTCCTACAGGGAGAGAACCTCATACTTTGCGCACAGCGTTACGACTCGCTCCGTGACGTGCTCATGAAGGACGTGAAGCTGAGGGCTAAGGAGTGGGGGCTTGACGGGATCGTGAAGTTCACCGAAAAGCCAATACGAGCGGAGTACAACGGGTTCACGATGTTCGGAAGCTCCTACGAATGCCTCGACGGCGACCGTGGGCGCGACGACATCAACACGATTCTTCTCGACGAGGTTGCCCTGGCTCCGCTTGACGTGCTCGACATCCTCGGTCCTTGTCTACGTGGTCCTCACGTTCTCGACCCGACCGTAAAGGGCGCGACCACTCCGAGAGCGACGAGCCTGTGGAATCACCGATTTGTCGGAAAGATGGGCTGTGACGACTGGAAGATCATCAAGGCGCGGACTTACGACAACCTGACGCTCACGAAGAAGCAGCTCAACATGATTGAGCGTTCGGTGCAGACTGAGGAGATGAGGCGGCAGGAACTCGAAGCGGAAATCATCTTGTCGGGCGACTCGAACTGCCTCATGCACGAGGAGGAATTTCCGAGCTACTACCAGCCGAGCGGCGACACGCAGGTAATCGCGGGCTTGGACTTGTCGAAGGGCAACGTCGAGCGCGACGCCTTCGGTTGGTTCGTCCGAAGGGGCCACGAAGTCCTCGACATGAAGGAATTCCGTGGAAAGTCTCACGAGTGGATAGTGGACTACATCATGGACTTTCACAAGTCTACGAGGATTGACCGCCTGAACATGGACATGGCGTGGAGCGAGTACGTGTACAACATGCTCAAGTACCACATGCCTTGTTTCCAGGTTCCCTTCGCATCGAGGGCGAGCGAGGGAAACGAGCGCGAATACGCGAACATTCGCGCCGAGATGTGGTTCAACCTCGCGTGGGAAGTAAAGCACGGGCTTTACATTGGATTCCGTGACGGGACGATGATCTATGACGCTGACGGGAACCTGGTGGGCTCGGATGTCGTGGCGCACCTCAAGCAGCAGCTATGCACGTGCACATGGCATCGTGACAGGCAGGGCCGATTGCTGCTTATCGACAAGGACGAATGGCGTAAGCTTATACACATGTCGCCCGACATCGGTGACGCTGCTGCTCTGACGTGCCTTGAGAGGTATACAGGAGACGACCCGGCGATAAAGGTGCAGGCTGTGAACGAAGTAAATGAAGATGAAATCGAATCGATCATGTCGGAGGAATGATGGCTGTGGGTAAGCTCGACATTTGGGATAACGCGGACGCGCTCGCCATGGCCGTTCGCCTTCACGTGGCGCGGCGTGCATCCGCGGAAATCGAGGACATGCTCGGACTGGCTGTCATCGACATCGTGGACCTCGCCACGCGCCTCCTGCTAAAGTCGAAGCCGAACTATATCCCCTTCCGGGCGGTCATGTTCTCGAAGGACACGCAGGGTGAACTCGTGATGCTCGTGTTCCGCGCTATAGCATCCGGGAGGGTGGCGACTTCGAACCCTCGTGCGATGGTAAACTTCTTCATCAAGGTGGCGCAGAACAGGCTC
>Ga0247609_10002589_pt1 | contig 19031 bp, 13 predicted proteins | sample 172DNAGHGlowgp2_FD_193487 | JGI IMG/M metagenome (GOLD analysis project Ga0247609, IMG submission 193487) | Sheep rumen microbial communities from Palmerston North, Manawatu-Wanganui, New Zealand - 1728 DNA GHGlow gp2 | ecosystem: Host-associated > Mammals > Digestive system > Stomach > Rumen ...
TTGAAGGTGCCGTGGGAGTTTGCTTTCTTGTCCACGACAGCCGAGAAATAAATGCGCTGGTCGGCATTCGGCTGGTATTTCTTGATGTATTCCGGGCGTGTGATGACGTATCCCTCGACGGTGCCGTCCTCGTTAATCCACACCTCCGAGTCCTTCACCTTGCCGCTCTCGCCCTGTTGATGGCCGATGTCGAAGATGAGATGCGCGGACGAGGACTCGGGGAACGTGAAGCGAAGGTAGGCGACGCGCTGTGTCGCCGTCACCTCGGCATTGATGCCATAGTCCTTGAGCATGACCTGATAATAGCCTGCTGTGGCATATTCTTCCTCATGACTGAAGGCAGAGCGGTAGCCCTTGGGACCTGTGCCGTCGGGAAGGCCGGGGATGGTGCGCAGCTGCCCTGTAGAAGGGGCAAGGGTGATGCCGCCCACTTGGAACTCGTGGGTGCAGACGAAACCCTCGATGGACGTGTCGCGATAGTCGTAGCCGGTTGCTTGCCAGCCGTCGGCATTGCCGAGCGAGCCGTTGGTTGACGGGCCGGGCTTGGCCATTCCGAAGGGCATGGAGCCCGGGGCGAAGTGGAAAGCGCGGCAATGAGCCGTTCCGATACGGGGCTCTACATACTGGAGGAGGGACTTCGAGGCCTGAGCCATCGAAACTAAAGTGCATGCCAGGAGCGATGCAAGAAAGAGATGTCGTTTCATAAAAAAGTATAAAATGTGTCTGTTCCTGTGCAAAGTTACGAATATTCCTGAGAAAAACAATATCTACGACAAACAAAATCAAAAAAGATGCCATAGAGCGAAAAAAACGCCGCACGCGGAAATTGCCAACGCCGCACGCGGGGATTGCCATCGCCGCACGCGGGGATTAAAACGCCGCCTGCGGGGATAAAATCAAAGACTTGTTCATGTGCCAACAATGAGCACCCCGACTACCCTCTTCTCTTAAGCTTCCTCATCAGGCATTTTGCGCAATCCGAACGATGGACCAGTTGCCAAAGACTCAAGATAGACGCCACGACAAAAGCGATGACGCCAGCCGTGTACTTTTCCTCTACGGAAGGAGAAACCAGATAACAGTACTCAACGGCTACAAGCAAGCAGATAAACTGGCCTATGCAAAAGAGCAAGGTACTTCTGCGGAACACAAAGCCATAACGGAAATGGCAGTAAAGGAAATAAATCACCACGTCGTAAAAGGCTCCGACAGACAGCGCCATGCCTGCTCCAACGAGTCCAAACGCATTATAGCACCACCAGATGAGCAATCCGAAGAACACATCATAGCACACCTCAAGCACCAGGAACACGATACTGTGTCCCTTGGCAAGAACGCTGTATCCCATTGGCAATGCCAGACAACGCAGGAAAGGATAGAAGACTGCAAGCGTTGCCATACCCTCCACGACAAGGAATTCTTTCTCGAACAGCAGTTCCAAAACAAAGGGCATGAACACGACAAGCAGGATGAGCAGAGGCGTCAAGATGAGCGCACAGACGTCTATCTGCTGGTTGATGGTCTCGTTCATGCGCAACTTGTCGTTGCTCACAGACGACAGCCTCGGGAAGTAATCCGACTCCAGCGCCAGGAACACCAGACCCGCATAGCCGAACATCAGCGCCCAGCCCGCATTGTAATGTCCCAATTCAGCTTTAGTGTGATGAGCAAGAATGATGGCGACGATAACCATCTGCAAGCAGGAATTGGCAACACCTGCCAACACGTATGGGATGCCGACCTTGATAAGCGGCAGCCCCTCCAGAAATGTCCTGTACGAAAGGGGTTGCACCTTATACGACACTAAGGGAAGCGAGAAGAAGAAGTGCACGATGGCTGCCAGAAAACCGCATGCAATGAGCCCCAAGATGACACCACGGATGCCAAATATATAATAAAGAGGAATGGTACAGAGCAACGTCCCCAGAGCCAGTATCGTCTCTATGACCGCCACCTTTCGCACTTGCCTGAGGCCTTTCAGGATGGCACATTCACCCTCCGCAATGATGTTGCTCACCGCCACGAGCGATGTAAGCATCACTACCGGCCAGCGATGCCAGTCGTGCTCGAAAAAGAAATAGCTGATTATGGGCGAGAAGAACAGGCAAATGAGCACAGAAAGTATCGCCGACCATAGTACCCAAGTCCGAATGACCATCACTTGATGCGCGATCTGCTCCTCTGTACCGTTCTCAAACAGCGCGCTGGTCTGTCGCGTGGCATTCAGGGGAATGCCCATGTTGCTGGCTTTGCTAAGAAACTCGGAAACAGTATTGTATGCAGTGATCAACCCCATTCCCCAACCTCCGAGGATGTAGGCTGTGAGCTTCACTCGCACCATACTGATAAGCATCTTCAAGCCTTGCACACCACCAAAGATGCTCGTGTACTTCAGCACATGGTCGTATGAGGTGTCGCTCGTCTCGCGATTATGAAGATTCTTCAGATTGTCCATCAACTTTTAAGTCATTCGGGCTGCAAAGATACAAAATAATCTCTAATCCCTAATCTTAAATCCAAAAATTCTTTGTATCTTTGCACGAAATAGTAAATGCTAAACAGCAAATGGCAGCTCTTCAAGACATCATTTCCGTAATCGTTTGCACCTATAACCAGGAAGACACTATCGGCAGGACGCTCGACAGCATCCTAGCTCAGAAATGCCACTTGCCCATCGAAATAGTCATAGGTGAAGACGGCTCTACTGATGGCACACTTGCCGTCTGTCAGCAATACCAAAAACTGCATCCCGACACGATACACATCCTGGCAAACAAGCCCAACAAAGGATTCGTAAGGAACTACTTCGACTGCTTGCGTGCCTGCCAAGGAAAATACATTGCAGATTGTGCCGGCGACGACTTTTGGATAGACGAAAGGAAACTCGAGAAGACGTCCGTCATCTTAGACAATATGCCAGATGTTGGCATTGTGCATACCGACTGGCTCAAGTATGATGAGCAGACAGGACAATACAATTCTCCTGAAGAGCCTCGCTTCTGTCAAGATATCATCGACGGGAAAGAAATGCTTCTCGACATCCTGACCCCCATCGAACGACCTGCCGTTCATCTCTGCACAGCCATTTATCGCAAAGAATGGATACAGCAAGCCATGCAGGAATACCCGCAGTTCTTCAACCCGGACGCCTATCGCTGCGAAGACATTCAAGTCGTCTTCCTTCTCGCAAGAATGGGCAGAGTGGCATATCTTCCCGATCAGACGCTTGCCTATTCCTGTAGCGTCGGAACCGTTTCCAACCCTGAAAGTGAGGAAAAACAGTTCGCTTTTTGGGCAAACACGACACAGCTTTCCTACGATTTGGCAAGCACCTTCAATATTCATAATGAGCGATTTAACCACTTCCTGCAAGCTCGCATCCACAAGCTCCTGATGCACGCTTTCCGTAGCGGCAAACCTTCTTTGAAAACACAGACTTTGCAAATGCAAAAGGACATGTACATCGCCGACAATCGCCATATTCATCTTGCCAAAATTCTGCTGCTTCCAGGCATTTGGCAGGCGATGCGTCTCGCCCGGAACGCCGTTAAATCTCAAAAATAATCACTTAAAGAAGAAAAAACTTTCCCCTTCGCTTGCAGATTAGGGAAAAAGTTGTACCTTTGCACGCCGATTATTATCAAAGGGTATCTAAAGTGCCCTCTCGAAGCGTGTGAATAGTCCGCATCATTGGCCTGAACGGACGGTTCGTGAATCGCTACGACAAAATTGAGAAATAAACAAGGTAGAAACAAAACAAAAGTAAGACAAAGAATGGATACTTTGAGCTACAAGACCATCTCGATGAACAAGAACACCGTGAAGAAGGAATGGGTCGTAGTTGATGCTACAGACCAGGTTCTCGGTCGTCTCTGCACGAAGGTGGCAAAATTGCTGAGAGGCAAGTACAAGGCAGAGTTCACACCCAACGTGGACTGCGGTGACAACGTTGTTATCGTGAACGCCGACAAGATTATCATCACTGGTAAGAAGATGACAGACCGCACTTATCTGTCATACACAGGCTACCCCGGTGGCCAGCGCGCAACAACCCCTGCCGAGATTCTGGCTAAGCCGAACGGCGCAGAGAAGCTGATTCGTCGCACAGTAAAGGGCATGCTGCCCAAAAACAAGCTGGCTGACAAACTCATCACCAACCTCTACATCTATGGTGGCGCAGAGCACAAGCAGCAGGCACAGAGCCCCAAGGCTATTGATATTAACCAGTATAAATAATCACACCAAACATGGATACGAAATACATAGCTAATGCGCTGGGTCGTCGCAAGTGCGCCGTTGCCCGCGTCTATGTCAAAGAAGGTAATGGTAAGATTACCATCAACAAGCGCGACCTTACCGAGTACTTCCCCAGCACCATCCTGCAGTTCGTGGTTAAGCAGCCTCTGACTCTGCTCGACGTTGCCGAGAAGTATGATATTAATGTTAACCTTTACGGTGGCGGCTACACCGGACAGTCTCAGGCTCTTCGCCTCGCTATTGCCCGCGCTCTTGTAAAGATCAACGCAGAGGACAAGAAGGCACTTCGTGCTGAAGGCTTCATGACACGCGACAGCCGCGAGGTCGAGAGAAAGAAGCCCGGACGTCCAAAGGCACGTCGTCGCTTCCAGTTCAGCAAGCGTTAATCGCTGCATAACGTACTGGACCGCGAAAAGCTGTTTAGCATCTAAATCTGCCTGACTCCCTTTCCTTATATATTATATATAATGTATATGGAAGTCATGGGGACTACTCGCAGATTGGTTCTAAAACACAAAGAATTAACAAAGAAAGTAAACAACAAAACAAAACAAAAAAGACAATGTCAAGAACTAACTTTGAGACTTTATTGGAGGCCGGATGCCATTTCGGTCACCTCAAGAGAAAGTGGAACCCCGCTATGGCTCCTTACATCTTCATGGAGCGCAACGGCATTCATATCCTCGACCTGCACAAGACTGTTGCTAAGGTTGACGAGGCTGCCGAAGCCATGAAGCAAATCGCCAAGAGCGGAAAGAAGATCCTCTTTGTCGCTACCAAGAAACAGGCCAAGCAATGTGTTGCCGACCTCGCTACGTCTGTAGGCATGCCCTACGTTATCGAGCGCTGGCCCGGCGGCATGCTCACCAACTTCCCCACCATCCGCAAGGCTGTGAAGAAGATGAGCAACATCGACAAGCTCATTGCCGACGGCACTTTCAGCAACCTCTCCAAGCGTGAGATTCTGCAGGTGAGCCGTCAGCGCGCTAAGCTCGAGAAGAACCTCGGCTCTATTGCCGACCTCAACCGTCTGCCTTCTGCACTCTTCGTCGTTGACGTACTGAAGGAGCAGATTGCTGTACGCGAGGCTAATCGTCTCGGCATCCCCGTGTTCGGTATTGTTGATACGAACAGCAGCCCCGACAACATCGACTTCGTTATCCCCGCTAACGATGATGCAAGCAAGAGCATCGAGGTTATCCTCCAGGCTTGCTGCGCAGCCATCAACGAGGGTCTCGAGGAGCGTAAGGCTGAGAAGGCCGACGAGGACGCTGCCGCAGCTCAGGACGACCAGCCCGTGAAGAAAGGTCGCCGCAGCGGTAAGGCTCGCGAAGAGGAAGAAGAAGCACCCGAGGCTGAATAAGGTGCAGTAAACGAATCATTAACACTCAAAACATTCATACTATGGAAGTTACAATGAATGACATCAAGAAGCTCCGCGAGATGACGGGCGCTGGTCTGGCAGACTGCAAGAAGGCTCTGGCAGAAAGCGACGACATGGACGGTGCTATTGCATACCTGCGCAAGAAGGGTCAGGCTGTTGCTGCTAAGCGTAGCGACCGCGAGGCTGCTGAGGGTTGCGTGCTCGTGAAGGCTGAGAATGGCTTCGGCGCCATCATCGCCCTCAAGTGCGAGACCGACTTCGTGGCCAACAACGCTGACTTCGTGGCTCTCACACAGAGCATCCTCGACGCTGCCGTTGCCGCTAAGTGCAAGACTCTGGACGAGGTGAAGGCTCTGCCCATGGGCGAAGGTACCGTTCAGGACGCCGTTACCGCTCGCAGCGGTATCACTGGCGAGAAGATGGAGCTCGACGGCTATTGCACCATCGAGGGCGAGAACATCGCTACCTACAACCACATGAACCGCAACGGACTCTGCACCATGCTCAACCTGAGCAAGAAGGTGGAGGACGAGACCGTCGGCAAGAACATCGCTATGCAGATTGCAAGTGCTGCTCCTGTGGCTATCGACGAAAGCGGTGTGCCCCAGAGCGTGAAGGACAACGAGTATGCTGTTGCCATCGAGAAGTCTAAGGCAGAGCAGGTGCAGAAGGCTGTAGAGGCTGCCATCAAGAAGGCCGGCTTCAACCCCGCACACTTCGACAGCGAGGACCACATGGAAAGCAACCAGGCCAAGGGCTGGATTACAGCTGAGGACGTTGCCAAGGTGAAGGAAATCATCGCAACTGTTTCTGCTGAGAAGGCTGCAAACCTCAACCCCGCTATGATCGAGAACATCGCAAAGGGTCGTGTGAACAAGTTCCTCAAAGAGAACTGCCTGATGAGTCAGGAGTACATTTGGGACAAGAACCTTACCGTTGCCTCTTATCTTCAGAGCATCGACAAGGAGTTGACAGTCACCGACTTCAAGCGCTTCACTCTCCGCGCAGAATAAGCAACAAGCTTTCGATGCAAATAGCAAGAAGGGATATGCCAAACGGCATGTCCCTTCTTGCATTCTATCGCTTATTCAGTTTGCAACCGAATTACACATTTCTGCTTTCAAAGTGTCACTTTTCAGAATAGCGAAAAAGAGCCCGAAACACGCCGAATTTGATGATTCGGCATGGGACGATTTCAAACGCCGCACGCGGAAATAACCAACGCCGCCTGCGGCGTTTCATTTTTCGCCTGCGAAAAATCACTGTCAAAACACACCGAATTTGCCGAAAAGACAGGCGATTTTGCCATTCCGAGTTAGCAAAACGAGCATTTTTGACATTCAAGGCGGTTTGTAACTGCCTGTGTTTCAGTGCGGTTTCTTTCTAAGCACATTTCTCCTCAAAAGGGCAGAAAAGTGCTACCCGAAGCATTTTATGCGATTCTCGACATTTTGCCAAAATTCAAGATGTAAGCAAAAACGCTCATCAGCTTACTTTTTGACAATTCACAAAACCAGCTCTTAAAGATAATTTTGAATTTAATTATTTTGAATTTTGAATTAAAAACCGTACCTTTACGCCCGAAATGAAGATATTCGGCATAGGAATGAATTACGCAGCACACAATAAAGAGCTGCAAAATTCGTTATTATATATAGAAGACCCTGTTGTCTTCACGAAGGCGGACTCCGCGCTGCTCACGGGCGGCAAGCCGTTCTTCATCCCTGCTTACACGAAGCGATGTGACTATGAGACAGAGCTTTGCGTACGCATCAACCATTTGGGGCGAAGCATCCCGGAGCGCTTTGCGCACCGCTACTACGACGAGGTGACGGTGGGCATCGACTTCACGGCTCGTGATCTCCAGGAGCAGCTTCGACAGAAGGGACTGCCATGGGATCTCTGCAAGGGCTTCGACGGAAGCGCAGCCGTTGGCAAATGGATGCCGCTCACTCGCTACGGGAAAAGCATTCAGGAGCTGCAGTTCCACCTGCTCCGCAACGGCGAAAAAGTGCAGGAAGGCAACACGAAGGACATGCTCTTCGGCGTAGACAGGCTGGTGAGCTTCATCAGCCAATTCTTCACACTCAAAACGGGCGACATCATCTTCACGGGAACACCCGTCGGCGTCGGTCCGGTCAGCGTGGAAGACCACCTCGAGGGCTACCTCGAAGGAGAAAAAGTATTGGAGTTTAACGTAAAATGACATATGAAAAGACTCATCACGATATTCATGCTTGCAACATTGACGCAGGCAATCACGGCACAGCAGGAGCTGGCATTCACTAGCCTCGACTGGAACGAGATGCGGATTGACTCCGTCCTGCCTGTTTATACGGAAGTCGTACCCCTGGAGACCGACTACAGGATGCACTCGTACACCGTCTCCATCCTCTACCCCGAATACGCTCCGCTGAGCGGCAAAGAGGCACAGGTGGCAGAACAGTTCGACAGCCTGCTGAGCGAGCAGATCAACGTGGAGACATTCGTCGGCATCGAGCGCGGCAAAGGCTTGCTCGACATTTCCTTCATCCCCATCCGCCGCCAAGGCGCTAATTACGAGAAGCTTATCAGCGCACAGATTGTCATTAATGCCGAGCGGACCGGAAGGCTCAATGCACCCAGACAGAAAGCCGAAGGCGAAGGCCGCTATGCCGCCAACTCCAAACTGGCAAACGGCAAGTGGGTCAAAGTCAGCATCACCGAGGACGGCCTCTATCAGTTCTCGCGAGCTTCGCTCAAGAAGATGGGCTTCACCAACCCCGACAACGTGCACCTCTACGGCTATGGAGGTCACCTCCTGCCAGAGCTCATCCGTCAAGGCACACACCACGACGATCTGGTCGAAGTGCCACTCTACTACAACAGCCCAACCGACAGCTGGATCTTCTGGGGCAACGGATTGGTTTATTGGAATGAGGATACCCGAGTGAGCAACACCTTTGCCCGTAGTGCCTGCTACTTCCTGACACAAGAAGACACGCCCTCCACAATGGAGACACTCTCCTTCAACCCAAGCCTTTCGCGTCAAACATACAATACCACAAGGGCTCATACGCTCCACGAGAAAGACGAATTCGCATGGCACTCCGTCGGGCGTCATCTCTTCGAAAACGAAAACTATGGCACCAGCAACTCACATACCTATTCCCTCCCTGCAACTGACCCGGCAGGGAACGGCAAACTGACCGTCGTCTTCACTGGCAACGACGGCACAATTAACACCGTCAACATCAGCGGCAACGGCACAGCCCTCGGATCCTTCTCCGTACAGCCTCCCGGCGACTACACATATGCCACAGCCACAACACGAAACTACGACGTGAGCGCACTTGGAACACCCGCTACGCTCAAAGTCGGGATTCGCTCAGAGGCAGGCAAGAAGGCTCACCTTGACTACCTCGCCTACAGCTACGACCGCAACATCAGCACCGCTGCAAACGGCTACGTTGACTTCACCCATCCAGGAAACGATGCCGCACGGTTCAACATCAACGGCACGAACATAAAAGTCATCCGCACAGGCAGCCTCACAGAAAAAGACGCTCTCGTCGAAGGCACGCAGGAAGGCAACACCTACACCATCAACGTCGATAACGGCGGACAACACTTCGTGGCTTTCAACACAAGCCATGCCTTCCCAGAACCTACCGTCGTAGGAAACGTCGAGAACCAAAACCTGCACAGCCTCGACAGCCTCGACATGGTCATCATCATCCCAGCAAGCGGCAAACTGCGCTCCGAAGCACAACGCCTGGCCGACGCGCACCTGCAGTACGACAGCCTGCGGGTAGGCATCGTCCGCGCTGACCAGATATTCAACGAGTTCTCCAGCGGTACGCCAGACCCCACTGCATATCGTCTCTTCATGAAAATGCTCTATGATAAAGCAGCCAGCGAAGACGTCGCTCCGCGCTACCTTCTGCTCTTCGGCGACTGCGCTTGGGACAACCGTATGCTCTCCACTGCTTGGCGCAACAGCTCCCCCGACGACTACCTCCTCTGCTACGAAAGCGAAAACAGCTTCAGCGACACAAAGAGCTACGTCATGGAAGACTACTTCGGCCTGCTCGACGACGGCGAAGGCAACAACCCGCTACGCGAGAAGAGCGACATCGGCATCGGACGATTCCCCGTCACGCAATCCTCCAGTGCCAAGATCATGGTAGACAAAAGCATTGCCTTCCTCAGTAACCAGAATGCAGGACTATGGAAGAATCTGGTTTATTTCTTAGGTGACGACGGCGATCAAAACGAGCATATGAAGTACGCCAATAACGTCGCGGAGAACACCATCGCAAAGTACCCCAAGATAGAAACGCATAAAATCATGTGGGATGCGTACACCCGCGTCAGCTCGGCAAACAGCAACACCTATCCGGAAGCAGCAAAACAGATAAAGAAGCAAATGGCTGACGGCGCCTTGGTGATGAACTATACAGGTCACGCCGGCATACACGCATTCAGCCACGAGTACGTCATCCTGCGCGAAGACTTTGAGAACATCAAGAGCACGAAGCTCCCCCTGTGGGTTACCTGTGCATGCGACGTCATGCCCTTCGACGCATTTGGCGGCAACATCGGTGAGTCTGCCGTGCTCAACCCGACTGGTGGCGCACTTGCTTTCTACGGTACGACGCGCACCGTCTTCGCCAGCCAAAACTACAACATGAACCGCTACTTCATGCAATACCTCTTTGCCCGCAGCACCACTGGAAAGAAGGAACGCAACCGCATCGGCGACGCTATCCGTCTTGCAAAGAGCAGCATCATCAGCGACGGTCGCGAGGCTGGTTACTTGGAGAACAAGCTGCAGTATGCACTGCTTGGCGACCCCGCCCTCATTATGGGCAACCCTCTGCAGAATATCATCGTGGACAAGATAAACGACCAGGAAGTAAACGGCACGCCCATTCCTCTCAAGGCTGGCGAGCGCGTCAAGCTCTCCGGACATGTCGAGCAAGCTGACGGCACAACGATGACCACCTTCAACGGCATCGTTTACACCCGCCTCTTCGACAACCTGGAGACCATCGTATGCCGCAACAATGCTGGAGCCAACGAAGCATTCACCTTCACCGATCGCAACAGCCTGCTCCACGAGTCGCAAGACAGCGTGCGTGCCGGTGTGTTCAGCGAGGAGTTCATCATACCTGTCGACATCAACTTCAGCAATGAAACAGGCCGGCTTGTCTTCTATGCCATCGACACGACAACAGGCATCGAAGCCAACGGCTACAACGAGGACATTCCTATTGGCGGCATAGTGGACAACACTGACTTCGACAAGGACGGCCCGCAAATCTTTGCCTATCTCAACGACGAAGACTTCCAGAATGGCGGCACAGTCAACGCGACACCGCTCTTCGTGGCACAGCTCACAGATATAAGCGGTATCAGCTCTAGCGGCAACGGCATCGGGCATGACCTCTCGCTGTGTATCGATGGACGAAGCGACATGACGTACAACGTCAACGAATACTATACGCATGAGTTCGGCGACTTCACGAAAGGCACGGTTGCCTACAACATCCCGCCTCTCGAGAACGGCACGCACAACCTCACCTTCCGTGCCTGGGACGTACTGAACAATACAAGCCAGACAAGTCTTGACTTCGTTGTTGACGACGGCATGGCGACCAACATCGTTCGCCTCATGGCAAGTCAAAATCCTGCCATCACGAGCACGAACTTTATGGTAAGCTACGACCTTCCTGGCAGCGACTGCGACTTTGTTGTCGAAGTGTTCGACTTCTCGGGACGTTGCATATGGAAGCACGAAGAAAGCAGTTCGGGCGAACGCGGCGTCTATACAGTAACCTGGAACCTCACGAACGGAGTGGGCGCCAAGGTTGACACTGGCGTTTATCTCTATCGCTGCAGAGTGAGGTGCGGACAGAGCAAATGGACATCAAAGACGCAAAAAATCATAGTCCGGAACAATAAATAAGCCTCCTGCGCAGTTATTATAGAGTATGAAAGCACAAAGAATCATCCGCATCCTGTTGCTGCTGGTCGTATGCAGCACAGAAGTTGTCCTTGCGCAGGACAAGCAGAATATGTTCAATCCTGTGAACACGAGTGTTACGTCTCTTGCCATTGCACCGGATGCACGTGCAGGTGCCATGGGCGACATGGGTGCAGCCACAGAGGCCGACGTTTATTCGCAGTATTGGAACCCTGCAAAGTACCCGTTCAACATCGCACGTGCCGGTGTCGGCGTCAGCTACACACCCTGGTTGCGCAAGTTGGTCAACGACATCAACCTTGCTAACCTGACAGGTTTCTATCGCATTGGCGATTACAGCGCCGTGCACGCATCTCTGCGCTACTTCAGTCTTGGCGAAGTCTATCTTGCCGACATGGAAGACATGACCATCAAGCCCTACGAGATGGCAATCGATGCAGGTTATAGCCGCATGCTCAGCGAGACGTTCTCCATGGCCGTCAACCTGCGCTTCATTCTCTCCGATATCAAGTACGACTACACGGCTGAGAGCAGTGCAGGCAAGGCATTCTCTGCCGACATTGCACTTTATCGCTTGGGCTATTTCATGGCAGGCAACCGCGAGTGCAGTTTCGGCTGGGGTCTCAATATAAGCAATATCGGCTCGAAGATATCGTATGGCGGCAGCGACAACTCAGAGTTCATTCCCACCAATCTGCGTTTGGGTATGAACATAACCATCCCGTTCAACGAGTACAACAAATTCAGTTTTGGTGCCGACCTGAACAAGATGCTTGTGCCCACTTATCCGAAGCAGAACGAGGGCGAAGCGGACGAGGACTATGAGGAGCGCGTGCAGAAGGACTACTACGATGTGTCTTCCATTGCCGGCATCTTCAAGAGCTTCGGCGATGCGCCCAACGGATTCAAGGAAGAGATGCAGGAGATTCAGTGGAGCCTTGGTGCTGAATACACCTACAACGACCGCTTTATGCTTCGTGCCGGTTACCATCACGAGGCAGAGAACAAGGGTAACCGTAAGTACTTCACCGTCGGTGCGGGCTTTCACATGAGCGTTTTCTCCATCGATGCCTCGTATGTCTTCTCTACGGCACAGACGAATCCCTTGGACCAGACAATGCGCTTCTCGCTCGGCTTCGACCTTGACGGCATGCGCGACCTCTTCGGCAAGATGAGGAGAAGATAAATGAGCAAGATAAGAGTCGGCTTTGGATACGACGTCCATCAGCTTGTAGAAGGACGTGAGTTGTGGCTTGGCGGCATACGCTTCGAGCACTCGAAGGGGCTGCTGGGACACAGCGATGCCGACGTGCTGATTCATGCCATCTGCGACGCCCTACTTGGCGCAGCGAACATGCGCGACATCGGCTTTCATTTCCCCGACAATAGTGAGGCGTTCCATGACATCGACAGCAAGATCCTTCTGCGCAAGTCGGTGGAACTCATTGCCACTAAAGGCTATCGAGTTGGCAACATCGATGCGACGGTTTGTGCCGAGCGTCCGAAGCTAAAAGCTCGCATTCCCGAGATGCAAGAATGCTTGGCGGAAGTGATGGGCATTGATGCCGACGACGTTTCCATCAAGGCAACGACGACAGAGAAACTGGGCTTCACCGGTCGCGAGGAAGGCATCTCGGCCTACGCCACAGTGCTAATCGATAAAGAATCGTAAGCCCTTTCCTTTATGAAGGAGCGCATCGAGTACATCGACCTCGCGAAGGGCATTTGCATCCTGCTTGTCGTGCTGGACCACATCGCTGGCTACAGATACTTTTCCGACGGCAACTATCCCATGAACGACATCTTCGAGCAGACGAGGATGCCGCTTTATTTTATCCTTTCCGGACTGTTCTTCAAGGACTACGGCGGCATTCGCGAGTTCCTGCTGCGCAAGACGAACCGCATCCTCGTGCCTTACCTTTTCTTTTTGATACTGTACAGAGTGTCGGCGAAGGCTATCTACTCGTTCACCGGCATCAGCGTCGGCGAGATATGGGCACCGCTGTGGTTCCTGCTTTGCCTCTTTTGGATGAACGCCATCTTTGCCACAATGTACTATTCCGTCAGGCGATTCGTTCAGACCGAACGCACCTCGGAAATCATTCTGGCACTTTGCGTGCTTGGCTTCGGCATTGCGGGTTACCTTATTGGCCACACGCCACTGAGCATCGGCTCTGCGATGACGAGTCTGCCTTTCCTTTGGATGGGATACTTCCTGAACAGAAAGCTGAGCTTCTTCCAGTTGAGCATCAGGTGGCAATGGGCGCTGCTTGCAGGAATCGGGCTGCTTGCGGTTCTGCACTTCACATACATGGGCGACAATTTCTTCTACCTGAACACCTACAGCACGCCTTTGTCGCTCATTTACCTTGCAGGCCTGTTGGGCACGCTCGGCATATTGCTGCTGAGCCGCGTCATCAGGTGGCTGCCCGTCATCTCATACATCGGACGCTATTCCATCATTGTGCTCTGCACGCATATGGCAGTCGTGAAGGTGGTCATAAACCTCCTGCCCACCTGCTGGGGCGAGTGGTTTCAGGCGACGGACATCGCTCAGAGTCTCGTCGTCCTTTTGCTTACGATAATGGGCTGCGTTTTCTGCTGTTGGATACTGAGCAGATACCTGCCTTGGTTCACTGCCCAGAGAGATCTGTTCTGAAGGCTGTTTGCGGGCATTTCCTTAACGAATGTTAAAAACGCCGCGTGCGGGGATTGCAATCGCCGCACGCGGAAATGGCCAACGCCGCACGCGGGGATTTTCATCGCCGCACGCGGGGATTTTCGGTCAGGCTGTAGGGAGCGTCTTTTTTCTCTGTTCCCAGCTGTTTGTTCGGCGTTGCGGACATCTGCAACTGGAGCGTGCCGCCGGAGGTCAACTCCTTATAAGTGATATAGTTTCGTGTGAAGGGCTGGCCGTTCAGGCTGCGACTATCGACATAGACATTGTCCTTCGAATTGTCTTTTGCCTCGATGACGAACTGCTTGCCATCTTCCATCGTGATGGTTGCCTTACGGAAAATCGGGCTGCCAAGCACGTATTGGTCGGTACCAGGCGTAACGGCGTAGAGCCCGAGTGCTGACAAAACGTACCACGAACTCATTCCGCCCTGGTCCTCGTCGCCGGGGAAGCCGTCGGGCGTGCTGTGATAGAGGCGGTCCATTATCTGGCGAACCCAGTACTGTGTCTTCCAGGGCTGGCCGGCATAGCTGTAGAGATAGGGCATGTGTTGTATGGGCTGATTGCCGTGAGCGTATTGCCCCATGCCCGCTATCTCCATTTCCGTCATCTCGTGTATCTTGCCGCCGTACCAGCCGGGCTTTACCGTGCCGGGCTGCGAAAAGACGCTGTCCATCTTCTCCACAAAGGCATCATCGGAGCCGAAGAGTTCGATGAGGCCCTGCACATCGTGGAAGACGCTCCAGATATAGTGCCAGGCATTGCCCTCGGTGTATGGTCCGCCCCACACCAGCGGGTCGAAAGGCTCGTAGAAGCGTCCGTCGAGTCCCCTGCCGCGGAAGAACTTAGTCTCTGGGTCCCACAGGTTCAGGTAGTTGCGCAGCACTCTCGCGAATATTCTTTCATAGAACTTGTTGCCGCAGCTGCGTGCCAGAGTCCACGCGCACCAGTCGTCGTAGGCATACTCAAGCGTTTGCGTGACGCTGCCATGCGATTCGGGGAAGGTGACGTAGCCCAGCTGCCAGTACTCTTTCCAGCCGGCGCGACCGTTGGCACCGCCGAGAGGACCCTTGTTCATCGCCTCGTGGGCGTATGCCGTCAGCGCAGAGTCGGGGTTGAAAGAGCGTATGCCCTTTGCCCACGCGTCTGCCAGAAGCGAGATGCTATGGTTGCCGCACATGCCGCCGGTCTCGCCCGGACACGACCAGGCAGGCAGCCATCCGAACTGCTTCTGCGCGTCGAGGAGGGCTTGCATGTAGCGGCCTTGCTGCGTGGGATGCAGGATGTTGGTCAGCGGGAACTGGCTTCGGAAGGTATCCCAAAAGCCGTTGTCGGTCAGCATGTAGCCGTCGTGGATCTTCCCGTCGTAGGGGCTGTAGTAATACGGCGTGCCGTCCTCCTTAATTTCATAGAAGTGGCGGGAGAAGAGGTTAGCGCGGAAGAGGCAACTGTAGAAGGTGCGCATCTGCTCATCGCTGCCGCCCTCCACTCGGATGCGGTTCAGCAGGGCGTTCCACGTCTCGAAGCCTCGCTTCTTTGTCTGCTCCAGGGTTTTGTCCGCGCCGAGTTCCGACCGCCAGTTCTGCCAGGCCTGTTCCTCGCTGATATAGCTGCTGGCAGCCCTCGCCTGCACCTTGCTGCCCGGACGGAACTTGAGGTAACAGCCGTAGCGTTTGCCCTGGCCGTCCTTCTCGTGCGGAAAAGTCTGCTTGTTCTCCCCTTCCCAAATGCCGTAGTCGAGTATGGGCTGGTCGAACTGCACGACAAAAAAGCAGCGGAAGTTCTCGCTGTGATTGACGAAACGCTGGTTGTTGACCCAGCCCGTCACTTGCCGCTTCTCGGGATTCACATGGATTTCCGACTCCGCGGTGTAGCCGTCGATAATCAAATAAGCGTCCTGTTTCTTGGGATACGAAAAGCGAAGATGGACACCTCTCTCTGTAGGAGCCATCTCTGTTCGTATGCCGTTGTCGAACGTGACGCTGTAGTAGTGAGGCTGTCCGGCCTCCTTGCAATGGCAGAAACGTGCGCCGCGCTTGTCGGGATCGACTTCCAAGTTACCTGTTTCAGGGAAGAAAGTATAGACAGCATAGTCGCTTACCCAGGGCGAAGGCTGGTGCGACTGACCGAATCCTCTGATTTGATCCGACTCATAAAGGTATTTAAAACCCTCGCCATTGGGTCCCGTCTGGGGCGTCCACATGTGTTGAGCAAACGGCATAGCCGTTGCTGGGAAGGTGTTCCCATGTGAAAGACCGAAGTTCGAAAGCGTGCCTTGCAGCGTATTTACATAGCGAACCAAGTCGGGTTGGCTTGCCGCATTAACCGACAAAGCACAGAGCAAGAACCCACAGAGGGAGGAGTACAATCTCATTATCTACCAAGTTTTACTTTATCAATACTTTTCTTCCATTAGTGATAACGATGCCCTTGTAGTCTTTCCTCACGCGTTGGCCAGCGAGGTTATAGGTCGCACCATCCTCTTTCGAAGCAGAAACGAGGCTGATGCCATCGGGATCTACGCCAGGAGTGAACGTCACCTTGTAGTTGTTGTCATAGCCATAATCGCTGATGCCATTGGCATATTTGTATTTGTTGCCGTTCGCGTCGCCTCCGTCGGCAAAGAATTCGAGGGTCTTTGCCACGTTCTGATCGAGCCATTCGCTCGCGACGCACTCTCTTCCTTCACCCCAGTCGAGCACCCAATGCCCGCCGCCTTGGTTGTCCATGGGAATCCAATCCCATGCCGTATCGTCGTGCTGCCATCCATCAGCCGTGTCGTAAATGGTCGAACAGAAGCCCACGTAAGTCAACGATTCACTCGTTTCGACCTCGACTCGCATGACTTTAATGGAGGAAACCAGTCCCTCGATAGCATGAATCTCCCAGCCCTCGGACGGGAACGACTCGGTGAAGACCTCGCCATCGCAGTTGATGGTGAGCGCCATGCTGCGGATGCCGTCGCCACCACCGCCGCTGCCAGTCGTAAAGCTAACCTTATAATCCTGTCCTTCATTATCGTAAATAATACCGTTCCCTTGCCTGTCCACTGCCGTGACATAGAACTGGAAGGTCTTTGACTTGTCGTTATTGATCCATTCATCCTCTACAATCTCGTATCCTTCTTTATCGAAATCGAGCAGCCAATACCCGTTGTCCGATTGAGTTAAAGGCATTGAACGCCATTCATCGCCACCAGTCGGACCGCCATTCTCCGTGTTGTACATCGTGCCGACTACGTTCACGCTTTGCACACCTTCTGAGGTCCAGACCTCAGCCTTCATTATCTTCAGGGACGTTGTCTGCCCTTCCAGGTTCAACGGAACTGCATTCTCGTGGTCGAAATACACTTCATAAGGCTCGCCGCCGTTGTGTTTGAGCGTCAATATCACGCTGTATATCTCATCCTGAACCACGTTTTCCGTGAGGGTGAACCTGAACTTGCTGCTTTCTTTATTCTTACCCAAGAAGAAGTATTCCTCGCCGACTACAACCTGATAATTCACCTCAAGAATATAGACTCTGTTTGGTTCCAGTCCGCTTGTCACGTCAAGTCCCATCATGTCGGTATAGAAAAACATCGTGTTGCTGCCCTGGTCGTAGAACTGCGGAGCATCTATTCGGTTCCAGCCGCCTTCCGGCTCTTGTCCCTCTTCATAGACTCTGTACTGAAGACTCACGTCGTTTGTGCTCACGCCCTCGTTATAGCGGAACCAAAGAGCGAACTGATCGATAGCGAGCGAGCTGATTTGTCCCAGTTGATCCTCAGGTGTGCGACTTCCATCACCGTTGAAAGAGTAGCTCCGTCCCTCGCCACCAACGTTCAGAAGCAAGTCTGCAGTAGATTCTTCGAGGAACTTAATCTTCCAATCACCGCCTTCGCCTGTGGAGAAGGTCACTTTGTAGTTCGCTCCGCCATTGTTGTAGAGGAACTGACTGCCCGAGCCGTCATATGCCTGGGCATAGAACTCGAAGGTCTTCGTCTTGTTCTGCCCGAGCCAATTTGCCTCAACAAGGTCGATGCCTTCGTCAATTTCGAGTGTCCACCAGCCGTTGTTCCGGTTCTCGAGAGGCATGGAGCGCCACTCGCCATCATTAGACGGGCCGCCTTGCGAAGTACTGTACATCGTGCCGGTAAACATGACGGCAGCCAACGAACTCGACGCTTGGACTTCTACTTTGCTGATAATTAACGACGTGGTTTGCTCGCCAAGAACGAGCTCTTCCCAGCCCGAAGAAGGGAATTCCTGCGTGAAAGTTGGGCCACCATTATGGCTGATGGTCAACTTCAAACTCGTGATTCCATCGGCTTTTGCACTCCAAGCGAATGCAAAGAGCGCCATAAAAAGGGTAAGAATTCTTGCTTTCATATGCTTTAAGGTCTAGTGTTTTGTCACATTATTCTCGCCACAAAGATACGAAGAAAATGATAACATCCAACTTTTTATTTAGGGAAAAAAACAAAAACGCATGCCTTTTCATTTGACTTGACGCGGGACAATAAAAAACAAAGCGTGCCGAGTCTCTCAACTCGGCACGTTAAGTTGGTCAATTTAACACGTTAAGTTTGCAAAGTTAACACGTTAAGTTTGGCATCTTAACGTGCCATCTTTTCCAGCGAGGCTCGCCACCTGAAAATCAGATGCTTAGGAAATGAGTCTTCCTTACTTGATGTTCGGCTCTTCAAGGCCTAATCCTTTCTTCTTGTCAACGACCTTCAGGACGAAACCAAGCAGGAGGGCTGC
>Ga0247609_10002591_pt1 | contig 19029 bp, 9 predicted proteins | sample 172DNAGHGlowgp2_FD_193487 | JGI IMG/M metagenome (GOLD analysis project Ga0247609, IMG submission 193487) | Sheep rumen microbial communities from Palmerston North, Manawatu-Wanganui, New Zealand - 1728 DNA GHGlow gp2 | ecosystem: Host-associated > Mammals > Digestive system > Stomach > Rumen ...
TGACCATCAGCCCGAAGGTAAGAATAGTATAGATAAAAACCTTTTCACAATTCCATGAGTATTTCGGTTGATGAATCAGTTGCCCGTGAAGAACGGCACCACATAGGGTGTTCCCTGGTCGGTGGGCTGTATGGAAGAGTCAAACTCCTTCCATTCGTTCACGGTGAAGATGCGGTGCAGTTTGTCACAATAGTACTTCAGCGTGACGAAACCCTCACCGCTGTTCCCCAGGATGGGCAACATGAAATAATGCTGTCCGCCCGTCGTCCTCAGGGTGCTCACAGCCCGCACCTCGCCGCCCAGCACGGCACACATCAGGTCTGCCTGAGACACGTAGGGCAGCAGTTCGGACTGGATTCCGATCTGTACCGACATGGGCCACTCGTCCAGCAGGTCTTCACTGGATGACACCACCCACGAAGGACGCTCGTCCGTTCCGGCTGTCGGTATCATGCTGACACCTTCATTTGTGTTCGAGTCTTCATCGTCAGACGAGTGACAGGCTCCCAGAAGCAGGGTGGCAACCAGTGCCACACCTGCGAGATACAATAGTTTTTTCATTATTTGATGATTATTTTTTGACCATTAAAGATATATACACCTCTCTGCTGCGGACGCTTGTCATACTTGCGACCCATCAGGTCGTACCAGACGCCGTCGGCATAACGGCTCACAGTGGCGAAGTTGATGACCGTAGGTTCATCGATCGTTCCGATGATGGCATCGGTCCGATAATTCATCTGCTCACTGCTGAGTGCCAGCACCTCATCGCCACGCTGGATGGCGAAGGTCAGGCGGTCATTGCCATAGTCGCCAACCGAGAGGTAGAAGAGGTCGTCGGCAGAGAGTTCAGCCATGCCACACAGTTCCGCGCCGTTGTATGCCAACAGACAGTCACCCTCTTGCAGGTCAATACCAGCGGTACGTGCCACGATGTTCATCGAGTTGGCTGTGTTGTTCACAAACTTCGGAGCCCGATTCTTATGGGTGCCATAGCGGGTGGAACCTGCATAGTAAGGATAGGTGAAGACCACCGCCTCGGAACCCTTGTGATGAATCATATAACCCTGACCAGCCGTAAGGTGTGTCAGCGTACCCTTCCACATACGGTTCCCTTGTGAGTCCTCCACAAGGATGGCAAATTCGCTTTGCGACTTGATCATGTCGCCCACCGTGGCTTCCACCGTGTAGTCAGCCAACGCTGTGGCAATAGGCAGGTTCAGATGCGAGAGGTAGGCAATGCGGTTCCAGCCAGGATTCACTTCAATGGCGTCATAGTAACGCAGACCGGAGATGTATGCAATCTTATCACTGCAAGAATAGAAGCGATACATCCGCGTGACATCGACATCGATGCTGTCATTGCCATTGTCCCAGAAGTAATTGATGCGAGTCGGGTTGTCGGAAGCAGGAATACCCTTATAACTGATCTCGTAGAAACCGTTGTTGCCATACACCTCCATCGCGTCGCCCACTTCCCATGCCGTGGATCGGTTGAGCAAGTTGCTGATGATGTTCTTCTCGGGCTTCATATAGAACGATATCCAGTTCCATCCCTTCTTCAATCGCTGCATCTGTACTTCTTCACCGCTGTTCACCAACATGATCGGGCTCTCAGTGGTGCCTAAAATGCTGTCAGGATAGAACACAAGCGGTTCTCCATCTTCGCGTGTCAGCACATTGATGTTTCCTGTTGAACCATCATGGTATTCAATGCGCAGAGGTTGCTTCCCAGAATTGTTGTTGTAGATGGTGAGATAGACCAGCGACTCGTGGGCATTAGCCGTATTGTCAACGTGTAGATGAGAAGTACCAAGTGTCTCATGCCCGTTGCCGAACACACCGATGATGTCTTCAGGATCGTCGGCAATGACACCGTCAATCTTCACGCGTGCAATCATGCTCATGGTGATGTTCTTCTTTTTCAATGACTCGCTGACTGCCCAGTCTGGCGTTTCTCCACGCACCTTGATGTGTACGGGTAATGCTTCGCTCATGCCATCCTCGCTGACCAGATTGATAACCTCGTCGAAGTCACCTATGTTGGCAAAGGGCGAAACGCTCAACGAGATGGTTTCCTGATCGGTGGCGCCAATCGTTCCGCTGGTCTTCGAAGGCGTGATCCAGAGCGGCTGGTTCTCAATGTAGTAGGAATGCGACTTCCCGCTCTGATTCTGGATGGTCACATCGACTGTGGCACCATAACCATAATAGGTTTCCACGTTCAGACGCTTTTCCGACCACCGCAATGGATTGCGATAGACATAAAGATCCATCATGACAGGATTCTCCATAAGGTTGCCATTGAGGTCTGCCACATCGCGCACGGTGATATAGACATTGGTCTTCTCCATATTCACGGCTGGTTCGTCAATGTTGATGAGCAAGTTCTGACCATCAACCACATAACTGTAGTTCAGGTTCTCACGTTGTCCTGTATTGTCGATAGGAGCATAGTTCTCACGGTCGCTCACCCGTTCCATCATATCATCGGGGATGATGACATCCATGCGTGTGGAATAGTTGCCTTGATTGTCACGGCTCTGCTTGATGCTTTGTCCCGATGCAACCATGCGCTGCTCATGGCTCTTTTGCGTTTCTGAACGGCTGAAAGGCAGATAAACCAATGTGCCCATCTCACGTCCAGAAGGCGTGGTGGAAGCATAGTCCTTGATGACGCTGACAGGCAGAGTCATCTCGTAGAGTGCCACCTCGTCGATGTTGCCCTCAAGTGCTCCCGAAGTGGTGTAGGCATCTTCGTAGGTGATGCCCGCAGACAGCGTGCCACCCATGATGCCACCCAGTGTGTCAACAGGGAATGTCTGCAACAAATCATGGTCAACGTACAGATTGCCGACATTACGCGAACGGTTGAACGTAACTGCCAGGTGGTGCCATGCTCCATCGTTGTACGTCTTATTGCTGGTCACCTCGAACTTGCCGTTGCGATAGTACAGTTTATCGTCCTTCATGCCGATATTGAAGTGATTCTTCCACTGTGGCTCATCCTGAGCAAGACCATTTGCCAGAAGCGTGCCATTCGGGCTGCTCGTGCGGAACCAGAACATCAATGTGTAGTCCTGCGTGTCAGTGCGGACGAAAGCACTGTCGTTGAGCACCACCCCTTTCTCTCCGTCAAGTTTCACGCTCAAGCCAGCAGGCACATTCCAGGTGGCAGAATAGAGAGTGAGGTCGGTGCCACCCACAGCCTTATTGTAGCAGATGGTTCCCTTACCTTCGTTGAGCGCGAAATTGTCGAGCAATCCTGACTCATAACCTGTCAGACGCTTCTTGCCATACTGTTTGATTTCGTTTTCAGAGAGCGCCTTGTTCCAGATGCGCATTTCCAGCATGGTGCCGTGGTAATCTTCTGATTCGAAATCGGTGTCAGTACCTAAAAAGAGCCTATTGCCCAATGACAACGTACCCATTCCATCATATATGCCTTCATAAACCGCCTCGCCAATCTTCGTGTTTCCGTCATAAAAGGCAATGTTGGTCTGCTGTTTCTCCATGTCGGCTGTAAACACATAACTTACCTGATGCAATCCGGAGAACTCCACAGGCTTGTCGCTGTAGAACGGCTGATTGTTGATGATGACCATCAGATAGTTCCCGGCATTCAAACCTGCTTGCAAATGATTTCTCACCGTGCCATGTCTGAAAATGCCCATCGGCTGGGTGTGTTCATCAGGATTAATCATCACATCCAATGTGAAACTCTTCGCCGAGAAATTGCGGCCGGAGTTGGTTTCCGCCCCGTAACCACCATTGAAGCGCAGACAAGTGCCTTGGGTGATGTTGGCGGAGTTGGTCATGCCCAGCACCTCGAAATTGTTCACTTCAGAAAGATAATTGCCGGCTATCGGCTCTGAGAAGGCAATCGTAATATCGTCACCAATGCCCAGAACTCCGTTCACCGGTTTCGGTGTGCCGAAGAGTTGAGGACGACGGGTGTCCTTCACACCTGTGAGAATAGGCGATGCTGCCGTGAGGAAACCATTTCCGTTCCGGCAATAGACCACGGCACGCAGGTCGTAGTACTGCTCCACAGGGTCTTTCTCGCCAAAGAAACTTGCTAAGATGTAGCCGTCGTTCTCAATGAGTTTGCATGCACCGCTGGCGAGCGCCATCAGCGAATCACTCTTGTAGTAAGAGCAGATGTTCACCCAGTCCTTCTCTCCCTGAGTGGAGAGTTTGTACTGCAATTCGATATGGTCGAAATTGCGCTGGTTCACGTTGAAGCCGTCAATGCGCACAGGCATATAGAAGCCTTTTTCCTTCTCGTCGTAAGGCGACTCGGTATTCATCACCCACTTGTCGCCCGGGGTCGAGATGGAGATATTGCCTGCTGAAGGCACAAAGTGGGCAGAGAGTTTCAATGTCTCGATATGCTTTGGGTCATTAGGCTCCATCAGGTTAATGCCTATGTCCTCATAGTCGAAACTGCTTCCTGCATATATCTCTATCTCCTTCGTAATCGCTTCACCCGCCTTCAACAGCACGGTGTAGCCTGATCCGTTGAGCGCATTGCCGCCGAAGAGCACCTTTGCGCCCTGCTGATTCAGGTTGTCTGGAACACAAATGTTGAAGATCTGAGTGGCTGCATCAGGAAGCGGACTCTCGTTGATCATGTGGATGGTGTAGCGGGCAGGTTCCCCGTATGGCACGTTCGACACGATGCTCTGGTCAGCCCAGATGCGCAACTGGTCAATCTTAATGGTCTTCTGGTCATAGACAGTGCCGGGACTGTAATACTTCGTCTTGCGCTCGTCTTCCCATGGCTGGCAGGTCGCGCCACCATTGGTCTTGAAGATGAAATTACCATAGATTTGTTCATCACTGCCTGCATAGGTTGTCCAGTTCATGCCGACTCCCAGCCCTGTGAATCCGCCACGCACGTGGTCAAGCGTGTTGTTGATGTACTGCAGGAACACATCGGCATCGCCCTTCTTCACGGCATCGTCAATTGCGTTCTTATCCACTTTGGTGCGATAGACGCTGATGTTGTAGTTCGAACGAGCCGCCGCACTCAGCGTGAAGCCTGTCTTCTTCGACCACGATTCCGACTTTCCGTTCTTGTCGTTGAAGTCAGCGTTAAACACAGGCTTGATCTTGAACTTCACCTTGGAACCAAATCCTGGATTGACATAGATTTCGCCAGAGGGATGCCCTTTGCTGTCTTCTCCACTGAAAGTATCGAAGGTGGTCTTCACCAAGTTGTTGACGCCATCCATCGCGCCGCCCTTGGCGAACGAGAGAGGCGAGATACGGAAGTAGCAGGTATAGTCATCGCTGGTGGTAAACGTCTCGCTATATTGTACATTGGCTGCACCGTCAAAGTCGATGTTCTTCACCAGGTCTGCCGTATAAGGAGCCAACACCTTCTCATACTCGTTTTGTGCCAGAAACGATGCCCAGGTCACTATCTGGTTATTATAATCTGCCACATCATCTGTCAGATTCGGGTTCTTCGCAGGTCTGACAATCGTGTACCTGTCCTTATTGTCAAGTGTCAAGTCTGCATGATAGCCGAAGGTCGGGTCGTTGGCATCAACGGTACTGATATAGACGTTGCGCCCGTCACGGTCCGCCATCGCCTGTGCCTCGGCTGTAGAAGTGCCTTTCGGCAACAGTCGCTCGTTGCGGAGATTGATATAATAAGGTATCAGTTCCGTCTCGATGTAGTCAGCGGTGTGCATGAACTCAGAGTTGAACTTCGTGCTGTAGGTCATCACCTCATCGCTGATCAGATAGACCTTCTTGCCGTCATTATCCACGCCTTCTGCCAGCACGGTCACCGTACCGTTCTTCACGTTGAAGGTGTTCTCCCCCACTGTCGTTGCACCCTTCGTGCGATTCATCAGTTTCTTGTATTGGCTCTCTGGCACCATTCGCACGGCGATACCGTCACCAAAGATGAAGTTGTCGGTGAAGCCGATGAAGATGTCAGCCTTGTCGCCAATCCACTTGCCGCTTGTCGAGGTCTGGATACGTTCGGTGGTGTTCATCTCATAACTGTACACCCATGTGCCGCCAGCCTGTATGTTGAAACTGAACGTCCAGTCGCTGGTGGTGCTGGTAGAGTTGATGGTTCCGTTGGCAGGACCGGAGCCTGCGCCAGCCCAGGTGCCGATGTAGTAGTCACTGCCTGTGCCTGTGGTCTTCTCTATCGATATGCCCAACTTGCCGTCCAGCACTGCCGTGTAGGAATACTTCAGTTTCGAGCCTTTCTCTATGTAGGCAGAACTGCCGGCACCTGGCGGGTCGCGGAGGATGTCAATCAGGTGGGTGGCACCCTTGGCGATGGTTTGCTTTCCCTGATTCTCGATGGCACCCATCACGTAGCATTGCAAGGTCTTTCCATCGAACGGCTTGATGTCGTAGTACACACCGTCGTAGAGCAGGTTGATGTCGAGGGTGCGCAGTGAATTCTTGTCGTTTCCGAGGAACGTGGTGTTCTTTGGTATGAACTGATACTTTCCTCGTCCGACAGAATCGAGTTTCACGCTGTCAGTCACATTGTTGCCCACCAGGTCGTTGTGGAAATAGACCGTACCTTCATGCAGCGGCACGATGTCAGCCACCGTGTCGAGACGGTTTTCAAACGGATACTCCTCTTGTGCCTGAAGGTTGAACAGATAGGAGGCATTGCTCATGAAGACAGGATGTCCGAGCACGTAGCGTGCAGCAGTGTCTCCCGTCCCCGGTGTCCAGATCTTCACCGTGTCGGCGTGGTTGTCAATGTCCTGCGCCATATAGAATGACTCACCATAGAACGGCTCACCGCTGTAGTTGAACTGGTTCACCGCCAGTCGCACGGGTGAATGATAGACGCACTTGTACTCGACGATGCTGTCCATGCCCACATGGGTCAGGTCGAGCGTCTCGCCCACTTTGCCCTGCTGGAACAAAGTAGAATAGCCCGTGCATGACTGCTCGGTAATCTTATACTTCGCAGGGTAGAGTTTGATTTCAAACTCACCCGTCTGGTCATCGGGATGGACGGTGATGCTGTGGCGGGTCATCTCCCAACGGGTCATCTCCTTTGGCTGCTTGGTCTTCTGGTCAATGGCACCATGCTGCAGCGAGTCCTTGCGCTCGGTGATGGAGAGGTTCTGCGGGTCGCGCACAATCCATGAGGTGTTGTCGCCTTCCAACTGCATCACCATCTTCAGGTTATGACCCAGGTTGTTGGTCGAGAGGGACTGTCCCAGAGGCTTCGAACCTTGAATCTCGCCGCCCACCATACGTCCGCGCACCGTCACACGGGTCTGGTCCCAGAGATACACATCGGCAATGTTGCGCTGCCAATTGTGCTCCGTGGAGTCATTCTTGTTGTCTTTATCGATGTAGTAGCCGTCATATTCAAAAACGTGTCCCTCCTTCTCCACCTGTATCTTGTGCGGTCCTGCCGGAACGTTGAGGGTGAATGCGCCTTGAGTGTCGGTCTCCACACGCTTCTGGAGGTGGTTGTAAAGAGGATTCCCATCTATTTTGAACTGTGCGCCAGGCACTGGAATGCTGGAGCCTTCGTAGAGCACCTTGCCGGTGAATACGTAATACTCACGCAGCGCCAACACCATGTTGGTGAACTCGTTCTTGTCCTCCGTAAAGTTGATGACGGCATCCGTATAGTCTGGACCATCACCTGTCACTAACACCTGAACAGTGTATCCACCATGGTTAGGCACATAGTAGAGCGAATCAATGAGATAGTAGCCTGTCTCGTCGGTGGTCACGGTGCGTTCCACTCCCACGCCGCTGAGTTCTGGCAAAGGAGTCGCCTTGACTTCCACGCCTCCGATGCCGATGCCGTTGGGCATGCGGACGAAACCGCTCACACGACCGAAGTTGTCGCACTTACCCTTGCAAGTGATAGAGTCGAGATGCACGCCCTCGCACTGCACCACTGACCTTACCTTATATTCATACTCATGATGCGCCTTGGCAGTCATGTCGGTGAAACTTCTCTCCTGCACCTCTCCATTCAGCAATACAAAGCCCTTCGTGTCAGACAGGTCGCGACGATACACCTCGTAGTAATCGGCAGCACCTCCGTTGGTGTACCACTTCAGCAGCACGGCGTCGTGTATCGTTATTGACTGGATTGAATCCAACTTCACGTTGTTGTCGAAGTAGAAGGGTGATGTGGAATACTCTTCGTGTGTCCAGGGAGAGAGTTTGTTTTTGTACACTGTCCATGGGTCGCCGAGATCCGCACATAACTGTGAGAGGGTGTACGATGAAGCATCGGTGCCCTGCAACTTGCCTATTGGTTTGGTGTAGTAACTGTTCGTGATAGTCACAGCATCATATCCGAGGTAACTGAGAATCATCGTTGCACAATCGGTTTGGCGAGAAGGCAATGATGAGGGACTGAAAACGCTGTTTTCTATCAGAACATTAGTATTCCTGCTCAGAATTCCTGCCATTCCACCAATATTAACGAGGCTGCCCGCAAAACTCATAGACCCGTCAAACACGCAGTTCCTGATCACAATATCACCTCTTTCAGCATTTTCTATGATACCGCCAATGTGGGGACTATTCGTGTTCAGACTGGTAACGGTGGTCATAAGATTTGCCGACACGCGGCAATTCTCTATCGTTGAGGATATCGCTCTCTCTGCAATACCACCCACATAGTAATTATCACTGATATTGCCTGCCACATGCAAATTCTTGATAGTTGCATTTTCCAGCCAGTGGAAAGGGGCTGAATGCCGCTTGTAATTGACGGTCAGCGTGTGTCCGCGACCATCGAACGACCCACGGAACTTGGTATAATTGACATCGGTAATGTCACCGATGACGGCCTGACTGTCACCCAAATCAATGTCGTCTGTCATGACCACATTGTAGGATTTCATGTCTTCATCCTCGTATTGAGCCACTGCAGCCACAAAATTCTCCCAGTCCTGCCGCGAAGCGAGAACAATCGTGTATCCTGATACCGATGGTACAGGTATCACCGGTATGCTATAGACGGACGACGCAACGTCCTCAGTCTTGTTGCCGATGCTGAGCAGCGAACTGCCTCGGTTCACTTCGATGCGGAAGCCATAATCCACACAGGGTGTCAGGAGTTCCATCTCCAGCCGACCAGCCTTCCGCTCATCTTCGGTGATTTCACGCTCATCCGTGTAGCGAAGTTCTCCTTTCACATACTTGTCAGTGTACAACTTCATCTGGGCATTGTGATCCCACACGTAAGTTCTATAATAGTCTCCTTCCGAACTGGTATCCATCACTGGCACGCACTTGCCGTCCTGCACCATCCAGCAAGTTCCCAACTTACCGACCAGTTCTGCCGCTGAGAGGTCTTTGACATTGGCATAGCCGTTGCCCATCTCCCCCCAGTTCTGGAACGAATAGTTATTCTTGCTGCCACTGTCACCACCGTTTCCGTAGGCAATCGCACTTGAAGAGTAACGGTAGGAGAAGCCAGCATGCGCTATGTTGTTATAGGTTCCACACTCCAGGTTGTTTTCCAGGTAACTTTTTGCCGTGTGTTCCCAACCAACGAAAACGCCTCCATAAGAGTCCGTTCTGCTTGTGGCAGTAAGGGTGCCGTCGAAAAGGCAGTTTTGTATTCTGTAATATATGTCATTGCCATGACCGACGAAACCGCCACCGTGAGGTGCATTGACGGACGAACCGCTAAATGTGATGTTTGCTGACACTCGGCAATTCATGATGGTAGTGCTTCCGCTACCCACACCTTTACCAATGAGTCCAGAACTATGCATGCCGCCCTTTACGCTACCTGCCACATGCAGGTTCTTGAAGGTGGCAGCACCTACATAGGCGAACGGAGCCGTATATTGAATGCTGGTGCTATACTTCACCGTCAACGTATGTCCACATCCATTGAACACACCCCTGTACGGATTAGCCTCAGTACCCACCATCATCTCGCTTTTGCTGATATCAATATCGGCTTCGAGTACGGCGTTCATTTCTGTATTCCCTTTCTTAACAAGTGTCGCAAAAGTCTCCCAATCCGAAGAATCCTTAATACGGAAAATCTCCACTACCAGCGGCACACACATGCCTTCAAGCACGGTCCAGTTGTCCCCCAACTTGGTCTGCTGGTCCTGAGCCGTTCGCGAAATCTGGGTGCCCTGTGCAGCACCGCAGGTCTGCGTGTAGTAGCAGTCGCTAAGTTGGCAAAAATCAGTATTGCCTGTATTACGGTAGAACGTGCTCGAACCACTTGCGCTGAAAGTTACACTTTGTGGATTGAAAAGTACACGCTTCATGGTGAGGCGGCTTCCACTGGCTCGCCATCCTATGATACCGCCACAACTGTTCGTCTGACTGCCCGTGAACTTGCCAGCAAACAGGCAGTCGGTGATGGATAGAACCGCGTCCTCGGCTATATGACCGACCAAACCTCCATGCGTACCGTCGCCATTGACCGTTGAAATGACCTCAACCGATGAACGACACTTTTCAAAAGTAACAATGCCTGATAAACTTCCGGCAATGCCACCTGCATACTTCTTGGAGGTCTGGATGGTTCCTCTCGTATGCAGATTCTTGATGACAGACCCGCTGCCTACATATCGGAACGGACCGGCATCATCTTCCTCCGTCTTGTAATTGACGGTCAGCGTATGACCACGTCCATCAAACACACCACAATAAGGCATTTCTGCCTCACCCAACATAAACTCACTGGCACTAACGTCGATGTCGTTCAGCATCACGGCATTGACGGTGTTGAAGCCCTTGCTCACCATGATGCATAACTCATTCCAGTCGTCGAGGTTACGCAGACAGAAGGTGGGGCTATCTATGTCGGTGATATTCTGATTGGTCTCCCAACTCAGCACCACCTTATGCTGGTCGTTCCTGCCCCAATCCTCAGTTTTGACGGCTGTAGCCGACAGCACATCGGGCAGTGCCAACTTCTGCAGCAGCACACCTTTGCCGGCGCCGCTCTGCGTGCCATACCCCCAACTGTTCGCCACCGATGCACGCTGCACACGGTAATAGACCGTCTTGCTCTCATATACTCTCGTCAGCGTCTCATCAAGGAAACTGAAATACTGCTCACCCTGCGTGAAATTGACCTGCCCGATGGTGGTCCATCCCTCATCGTCATCCTTCATCGAGCCTGTCGTGTTGCGCTGAATGAGCCAGTAGTCCGACTGCTGAATATCCGTCCGGGTGGGATTATCCACCTCCCAGGTCAGTTCCACGTTGCCGTTGGTAAGCAACTTGGTCTTCACGTTTTTGGCCTGATGGAAATAAGGCACATCGAAGGTTGTCGATTGCTGCCCCGTCACCGTATGATTCTCGCTGTCCATATAATCAACCTCCACTTTCAGGTCGTTGATCAACTTGTCCGACGGCACAAAGATGGTTCCGAAACTCTCATTCGGCAACGTCGTTCTCGTTTCCACACCATTTGCCTTGTAAGTGGCAACGGCTCTTGTCACCTGACTGGCAGCAATCTGCCATATCACACTGATCTCCTTCGTGTGACCCGATTCAATCGTGAGCATCGAATTGACGATGCTGGGTTCAATCTTTGCAGGAGGAGCCGTCAGAGCGGGAATCTTCTTCGTAAATGACTTGTTCCACTCCTTCCAGGCGTTCTGGTCACCATGCACCTGAACGGTAAATTCCAGATCCATGCCGCGCCACTCGTAGGGTGCCTCCCATTCCAGCACAGCGGTGAAGTTGTCACCACTGCTATAAATCTTGACCGTCTGCTGACTGCTGCCCAGACGCACCCAACTGCCGCTGGTGTCCTTAATCTTCAGTACGCCACCAGCACTCGTGTCGAACTTGGCATCGTTGGTCGTCGCACTGCCCGAGATGTCGCCCTGCGACTTGTAGTGCAGCAGCGTCTGCTCCGTCTTGCCGGCAGCCTTTACTTTCACGTAGCCGTCGATGACCCACATGTCGCGACCGTCTTTATCGTAGATTGGCAACTCAATGCTTACGCTCGTACCTATGTTGCGGAACACGTACTTGTCACCATCCCACATGAAGTCGTAGGCGGATGCTTTCTCAGCTGAGAGCAACATCAAGAGCGACAGCATGGCTGACAAGAGGAAAGAACTCGCCTTCCCGCTTCCTTTGAAGATTGATAATAATTTATTCATAATGATAAAGGTTTGTGTGTGTTATTCTGCGACAAAGATATAGGTTCTTTTTTTATATTCCTTACTTTTTTGCAAAAAAAATGGTTCAATTTGTAAAAAAACAATAAAGTAGAGGCTCCGATTGATACGAAGCCCCTACTTTTTAATCTTAATTACTCAATTTCCGTAAGTTGAGTAATATTATTTCCTTGCCTCCAACTCGTGCATCAGAGGGATAATGTCCTTCACTTCACCAAAAGACTTCATGATGCGTTCACCCTCAGCTTCAGACACCTTCTGACCATCCTTGTAGTAGGTGCTGACCATTTCGTCTTTCTGGTAGTTATAGTCCTGCTGGTCAGCAAAGCGATACACGGGCTTGCTCTCGCCAAGTTTGGTGTAATCTGCACGGAAACACCCAGTTCCGCAACTGCCTGCTGAACCAATCACGCAATTCTCGTGGAAGATGAAGTGGGTCTTGTAATAAGTGGATGCCAGCATCTCGATTTTACCTTGCCGAATGGTGTAGATGGCCTGGTTGTCATTGTTGGCTGAAGAAACCCACAATTCCGGATTGTCATCCTCATCGAAGTCATAAAGGGCATACCTGTCAAACTTCACCTTCTCAGGCAACTGATAGGTAGTGTCGTACAAGCGGCACATCTGGTCATAGCTCTCAATGGTGGTGTTTGTCCACTCAGGTTGCATGCCATTCCATTTGTACGTCTGTTTGATGGAGATGCCCCAAGGCATGACGTACTCGTCCACCACCACATCCTTACCCTTCTGTGGCAGATGGATGTGAACCATATCGACAGTGCGGTCTGCAAAAGAAGGAAGGAACTGCACCAAAGGCACATCAAACTCAGGTGTGAGAGTGCCCTTTGTGGCGTCATAGTCGTAGAAGAGAGCAATAGGATGAGGAGCCAAGCCGTGATAACGCGTATAGACCACAGCAAAGAGCTTGTGGCCATTTGAGCGTTTCCACACACAAGCCTCGATGTCCTCGCCATCATCACCCAACTCAGCGGCGCTCACATAGCCATTAGGAGTGTCCACCACAATGGCATAAGAGTCTTCATGATTTTCGTTTGTGACTGGGCTTGCCAGCAATGCCGTGGCAGGAGCTGTTCGCCATGTTTTGTTGAAAGCGGTGAGCAATGGAAGGATGTTGCCACTCTTCACACCTGTGATGGTCTTCTTCGCCCATCCAGCACGAATCTCGTCAGTGGTGTAGTTCTTCTGTGCCAAAGCCATAGCAACCGAACCACAGAAAGCCAACAGTATCAATAACTTTTTCATATCTATCTGCTGTTTTTATTTACTTGCTCTTTGTTGCCATTCAGGTGTCACGGCATTGCCTTCACCCATGCGCTTGATTTCATCCTTGATTTTCTTTGCCTCAGCTTCTGTGATTTCCGTGTCATGCAAATAGTATTCGTGGTTCTCATACACTTGGAAATCCGTGAAGTCATACTCCACATGGCTGTCTTTCAGCACGACATAATGATTGATGTAGGAAGGACCACCAGCAGGGTAGCCATTGCCCACCCATCCCTTGGCAACAGAGAGGCGTTTACCTTCAGTCTCCGTGATAATCAACTGAGGTTCCTCCTCATCGTCAAAAAAGAAGAGGGCGCCATCCTCGTCATTTTCAGTGCGCACCCACACCTCATCCTTGCCATCCCCATCAATGTCGATGAAGGCATACTTCGTCAAGGGGTAGTGAATATCATCCAAATCTCCCTCTTTATACAACTCTTGGAACCTTTGCCAATACTTCTCCACATCAATGGTGGACACATTGTCTGACACCTCAGTTTCTTCAGCAGCAGCGTCAACACGCTCGGTGGTTGTTGAAAGCGAGTCAGCAACCACATCGGCAGCCTCCCCACCCTGCTTGCCATCCTTGCACGATGTCCAAACCAACATCGAGCAAAGCATCATGAACAAAGTCTTTTTCATATCAATAGAGTTACTTTTATTTTTCATTTCGGTTACTTAGATTTTTCACTTTTCACTGTTGGCTTCGCCGAAGATGCTCACGCTCGGCATAGTTCAAACAAGTTTGACTTCTGCACTCGCTTAATCGCATCTTTCACTTTTAACTTAACAGCATCAATAATCTACATGTAAAATATGGTGAAAAGCCTCCAGAAAGTCGTGAACGAGACGTGTGGAGAACACAGCATCATGATAGTTCTCCCCCTTCACATCCTGATGAGTCAACTCGCCATTCTTATCATAATAATAACGTGTCTCACTCTTCGAACCATCATACTCGGGAGCATGGAAATAAGCAAAAATCAGTTTCTCTGTCTTTTCATCAATCAGATACTCCTCATAGAAATTGCGTGCAGCCACGTTGTACGACACAGTGATGAAGTAAGGGGTAAAAGCTGTCGTTTCGCCCTCATCACTCTCCTCCTCACCAAAATAATAATGGATGTGGTGTTTTGTAGGACCAGCACCTGGCACCATGTAGTAGAACGTTGTCTCCATGCCGCTCCGTGCAGGATTCTCCTCGCGGTCATTCTGTGCCATACGCTCCTTTGCCGCAGCATAAAGTTTTCTCACCTCAGCCACACGCTCCTTCGCCTTGGCAGAAGTCTGGGCCTGCATGGTCAAAGCCATCAGTAGCAGGATTCCGTAAATAGTAATTCTTTTCATAAACATTAATTTAGGTTCGTTCATAAACTGGGGGCAAAGTTAAGAAAAAGTTATCAATAAAATGCAAGAAAAAATGAAATCCTTGCAAAAGTGCGAACTTTTCTTCCAATTCCGTTTTGTGCGCACACATGAAATGAATTTGAAAGAAAAAAATGATGGAATAAGTGGATCATGCAAACACAAGTATTGAGAGTGAGCCGGAAAGATACACACATTTCAATAGACCAAATGTTAAATAAACGTAAAATACGACGGGTTTTGTGATTATTATAAAGTATAGTTTAGAATATTTTGCTACTTTTGCAAAGTAAACATGAGAATTCTGATATGGACAAGCAGATTATTAAGGCTGTCATCGGTGAAAAACAACAGCAAATTGGTAAGACCAGACTATTGCAACGGAGTGGTCTTTTCGATGAGCATTCAAACTATGTGCTCGTAGGTGTTCGCCGTGCTGGTAAGTCATACACGCTCTATCAAGACATGCAGGCCAGACTCTCAGCTGGAACTGCTAAGGTAGAGGATTTTCTTTTCATCAATTTTGAAGATGAGCGTCTGGCATCCATGAAGTCTGATGAACTTGGGCAGTTGCTGGATGCCTATTGGGAAATGTACGACCAGAAACATCCCCTCATCTACCTTGACGAAATTCAAAACATCATCGGATGGGAGAAGTTCGCCCGCAGGTTGACCGAGGCGAAATATCGTGTAATGATAACAGGCAGCAACGCCAAGATGCTCAGCCGGGAGATTGCCTCCACACTGGGAGGCAGCTACATACAGCGCAACATATACCCCTTCTCATTCAAAGAGTATCTGGACTTTTACGGCATACAACTTGACAAGAACTGGGAGTTCCAACCAGAGAAACGGCTGATGGTGGTGAGGCACTTCAACGAGTATTTCTATCGTGGAGGGTTTGCTGAATCTTTCGACAAAACTGACAAACGAGAATGGCTGACATCACTTTATCAGAAAATACTGATGGGGGACATCGTGGAGCGCAACAAAATCCGCAATTCACGAATTTTCCGACTATTGGCACGGAAACTGGCGGACAGCGTTATGCAACCAACATCGCTGAAGCGTTTGGAACACATCATTAAATCAACAGGCGACAATATCAGTCCAATGGTACTGAAAGACTATCTCGAGTATATGGAAGATGCCTATCTCATTTTCTCCATACCCAACCTTGTCTCACCGTTGACTGAACAGCAGACCATCGTAAAGCGCTATTTTGCCGATAATGGTATATTGAACCTGTTCCTTATGGGTGGTGAAACCAAATTGTTAGAGAATATCGTGGCCATTCAGTTGAACAGACACTATCATAACACACCAGATGAGCTGCGTCTTTTCTATTATAATAAAGGGGTAGAAATAGATTTCTGCATACCAGAAGTGAATAGAGCTATTCAGGTGTCTTACAGCCTTGATGACCTTGATACTTACAAGCGCGAAGTGGGGGGACTCGTCAAATTCCTGAAAACCTATAAGCAATATCAAGGCATAATCGTTACGTGGGATACTGAACAGCAAATTGTAGAAGACGGCATCACCATCCAAGCTATACCTGTCTGGAAATGGTTGGTTATGAATTCTTGAACCAATAAGAGCTCCGTCCGGATGGTTCTCCAAGAGCCGTCGAGGCTCTTCCAATTCGTAAAATTCGTGCAATTGGCTACGCCGAGCTAAAGGTTCGTAGTCGAAAAAGATTCGTTTCATTAGTTCTATTGGCTACGCCGAGCTAAAGGTTCGTTGTTACAGAAATCTATGAGTGGTTTATATAACTTCCGATAATTGAGTAAATGAGATTTTGAGAGATTTTGAATAGATTTGTATGATTTCTGCCTCGCAGAGGCACTAAAAAAACAAATTTTGTTATATCGCACTCACGTTAAATCAGGATTTGTTTTGTTCTTCGCTCGGTTTTCACTACCTTTGCCCCCATGTTCAGTTCTCCACACAACAAAGTCATTAAGCGGTTGCTCGTCATGCGTTTCAGTGCGATGGGCGATGCTGCCATGACGGTGCCTGTGCTCCATGCCCTTGCCACCCAGCATCCCGACTTGCGTATCACCATGCTGACGCGCACACGTTTTGTGCCGATGTTTGAGTGGCTGCCCGCCAATGTGCAGGTGAAAGGCATTGACTTTGAAAAGCAGGATGGCATCATCGGCTTGACAAAGATTTACAACAAGCTGAAGGAGGGGGACTTCGATGCCGTGGCTGACCTTCACGATGTGCTCCGTTCCAAGTATATCCGCACATGCTTTGCCATGGCAGGCATCAAAGTGGCGAAAGTGAACAAGGGGCGCTCTGAGAAGAAGGCACTGATTGGCAACGGACAGACACACGCTGCCTTGACGCCCATGACAGAACGCTATGCGGAGGTGTTCCGCTCACTGGGATTCCCCATCGACTTGACTCAGCCCCTCAAGATTGACTTGAAAAAAGAGGACTTTGCACCCATCAGGAAATTGGTGGGCAAGAAGATGCCTGAGGAGAAATGGGTGGGTGTGGCACCTTTCGCTGCACACCAGCAGAAAATCTATCCATTGGACAAGATGCAGCAAGTGGTGAACACACTGGCAAAGGAGGGGTGCAAAGTGCTGCTTTTCGGAGCCGGCAAGAAAGAGGGCGATGTCCTGAAAACATGGGAAGAGGGGCAGCAAGGTGTTTTGAGTGTATGTGGAAAAATGGGGGGACTGAAAAACGAGATGCTGCTCATGTCGCAGTTGGACCTGATGATTTCGATGGATTCTGCCAATATGCACATCGCCTCCATCTTCGGCATCACCACCCTCTCCATCTGGGGAGCCACACACCCCAAAGCAGGCTTTTCAGGTTATGGACAAAAGGCAGACAACGAGCTGCAAATCGACTTGCCTTGCCGACCTTGCTCCATCTACGGAAAGAAACCCTGCAAATTCGGTGATATGCGCTGCATGAACATCGCCCCTGACACGATAGCATCAAGGGCACTTAAATTGCTACACAAGTAATCATGTTTTTATATAAGATTTTCAAAGGATGGCTATGGACCATCAGTATCTGGCCACTCCCCGTTCTTTACGTCTTCTCCGACTTCATCTGTTTCTTCGTGAGGAGGTGCTACCGCACGAAGGTGGTGCGCGAGAACTTACGTACCGCTTTCCCCGAAAAGAGTGAGGCAGAACGGAAAGACATCGAACGAAAATTCTACCACCAATTGTGCGACAACTTCTTCGAAGACATCAAGATGCTCACCATGTCAAAGGAGGAAATCATGCAACGCATGACATTTGGAGGACTGGACGAAATCAAGAAACGCCACGATGCAGGGCAACAGCTCCATTTCTTATATCTGAGTCATTTTGGCAATTGGGAATGGATAGCCTCCATCAACTACAAATTTGAGTCGTGGGGACGTTCCGGGCAGATTTACCACCCCCTACGCAATGACTTGATGGATCAACTTTTCATCGAACTGCGCGGACAATATGGTGGTGTCAACATCAAGATGAAGGAAACCTTCCGACGCATCCTCCAACTGCGCAAGGAAGGTGTCAACTACACCATCGGATTCATCAGTGACCAACAGCCCAAATGGGCGAGCATCCACCATTTTGTGCCCTTCCTCAACCACGACACGGCAGTATTCATCGGTGCCGAGCACATTGCACGCAAAGTAGATGCCTTCATGTCCTACGGACGCATGAGTCGCCCCAAGCGAGGCTACTACCACTTGGACATCATTCCGATGGAAGACCATCCAGCCTCCGTGCCTGAAAACACCCTCACCGACCGCTACTTCGAACTGCTCGAAGCCGACATCAAGGAGCATCCAGAGATGTGGCTATGGACTCACAAGCGTTGGAGCCGCACAAAAGAAGAGTGGCTCAGAAGACAAAATGCGGGGATAGAAGAGGAGGATTAAAGCATGTACAATTTGACCATTTACAATGTACAATTTATTTGGCAATTGGAAAATTAAAGAAAACATAAAACCACGGATTTAACTCTAACTACGAACCTTTAGCTCGGCGTAGTCAAAAAAAATCCGTTGAATCGGTTAAATCCGTGGTTAAAAAAATTATCTCCGTTCAATTCCGTTCAATCCGCTCAATCGTTCCGTAGGAACTTGTCTTAACGTGAGTTCGGTATAAGAAGTTGCGCCGTTGGCGCCGAAAGAAAAATAGATAAAAACAAATAAAAATAGATAAAAAGATCATGTTTTTTTATATTTTCACCTGTTTTTTTATATTTTTCTTTT
>Ga0247609_10002592_pt1 | contig 19025 bp, 3 predicted proteins | sample 172DNAGHGlowgp2_FD_193487 | JGI IMG/M metagenome (GOLD analysis project Ga0247609, IMG submission 193487) | Sheep rumen microbial communities from Palmerston North, Manawatu-Wanganui, New Zealand - 1728 DNA GHGlow gp2 | ecosystem: Host-associated > Mammals > Digestive system > Stomach > Rumen ...
CATTTAAAAAATACTTAATAAAAAATAATTTAAAAAATACTTAATAAAAAATAATTTAAAAAATACTTAATAAAAAATAATTTAAAAAATACTTAATAAAAAATAATTTAAAAAATACTTAAAAAAAAGATTTAAAAAATAGTTAAAGAAAGAGAAATGAATAATTTATCTCTGTCTATTTAAATATATCATTTTATAAAAAAATATAAATATCAATAGCATGAGTGAAAATACAAATAACCAAGATAATAGAAATATTAATAGTGAGACTAATCTTTCTTTAATTAAAGATAATGAAATAATAAAAAATAACGATTTAAACCCAGATATTACAGATGATAATAAGACAAAAGCAGAAACAACCACAAATATATCAATTAACGAATCTCAACCAAAAAAGGATTATCAAAGTTTATATAAGCGTACAAATTTTATTGATGAAAGTCAAGATGATAAAATTAACGAAATAAAAAAAGAAATTCTTATTAAAAAAGATGAGCCTGTTAAAAGTATTATTTTAAACGAAGAAGAATTAAAAAAAAAAAATTTTATTTTAACAGGAAATGCGAAAGAGCGTTTAAGCAAATTATATAATTTTATTAGATTAGGAATTCCTGTTCTTTTAGAAGGGCCAACTGGGACATCAAAAACTTTATCAGTTGAAATAATTTGCTCAATTCTTGAAGAAGAAGAAAAATTAAAGCCAACAGATGAGAGAAAAAAAAGAACACTAAAAAGATTCAATTTAAGCCAAGAAACAAAAACACAAGATTTATTAGGAACTTATATTGGAGATCAAAATTCTTTTGCAGGAATAAAAAGTGTAGATGGTCCTTTTATTGAAGCATTCAGAGATGGATTTCCATTATTATTGGATGAAATAAATTTAGCTTCAAAAGAAGTCCTTCAATGCATAGAAGAATCTTTAGATAGTAAAATATTAAGTATTGAAATATCAGGAAAACCATTACAAGAAATTAAAGCTCATCCAGATTTTACATTAATTGCTACACAGAATCCAAATAAAGGATTATTTTCTGGAAAAAGACAGGATTTAGGACTTAAGTTTTTATCCAGATTTCAAGTAATTGAATTTCCTGAATTATTTGACGAATTAAATGAAATAGCTGAAGGATTAGGAGTAAGATTTAAATATTTGGAAGAAAATAAAAAAGATGTCCAGAAAATGAAAAAAGAAAGAAAATTATTAAAGACATTGTAAGCTTTCATTAAGAATGGTCAAAAAATAAAATTATTGAAGATGATGTCCAAATGTTTACAGTTAGAGAAATTGCTGCAGTCATGAAAGCTTTATCTGATGGTATGGACCCTTTTGAAACAATGTTAATTATATACAAAAGATAAAAAAGAAAAAATGTTATCAGTTTTTAAATCAAAAGATAGTTTTAAAGATTTAGACTATCCTAAAGTAGAAATACCTAAAAATTTTCCTAAATGTTATCCAAGCAAAAGTTTATGCGAAGCAATTTCTTCTAATCTATTTTCATTTAAAAATGGGAGACACGTTATAATTAGTGGTTATTCAGGATGTGGAAAAACAAAATTAGCTAGATGGATTGCAAAATACTATGAAAAAACCAAGAAAAATTATAATAAAAATGAAAATTATTTTTGTATTTGTACAGAAGAAATTAAACCTTCTGACTTAATAGGAAAGCAAAAGCCATCAGATAAAGATACAATTAAAAAAGGGGGGGAAATTTTAAGTTGGAAAAATGGATTTTTAACTGATGCAATTATAAAAGGTAGAGTTGCTATTTTAGATTGTATAGAACAAGCTCCAACAACAGTAACAGAAAGATTGAATGGATTGTTAGACAAAAAATATGATGGAAAAGAAAAGTATTTTGAAGTTCCTGAAAATCCTAATTATAAGCAAGGAGTCCTAATGGATGATAGATTTAGATTATTATGTACTTGTAATATAGAGAAAGTAAATTCAATGTCTCCTGCATTTGTTAATAGATTTGATATGATAGTTTTAGAAGATCAATTAAATGATTTAAATGAAGAAGATTTAAAAAATTTAATAATAATATTATTTGAACAATCAATTGAAAAAAAAGTAAATAATAATAAAAATAGACCTGAAAATATAGAGATAATAAAAACTGAATTTGATGATTATTTTTGTAATTCCAATGATAATAATCAGAATATAGAGAATAATAGTGAATTAATTAATGCCAATGATACCATAGAAAATCGATTTGATGAATTTGGAAATATTATAAATGAGCAACAACAAAAAACTGATGAATTTGGAAATATTATTAATGAACAACAACAAAAAACTGATGAATTTGGAAATATTATTAATGAACAACAACAAAAAACTGATGAATTTGGAAATATAATAAATGAGCAGCAACAAAAAACTGATGAATTTGGAAATATAATAAATGAACAACAACAAAAGACTGATGAATTTGGAAATATTATAAATGAACAACAACAAAAGACTGATGAATTTGGAAATATTATAAATGAGCAACAGCAAAAAACTGATGAATTTGGAAATATTATAAATGAGCAACAGCAAAAGACTGATGAATTTGGAAATATTATAAATGAGCAGCAACAAAAAACTGATGAATTTGAAAATAAGAATAATTTAGAATCTTTAAAAAATGAATTAGGAAATTCTAAAAATAAAAATGATAATAATAAAAATATTGAAGATGAAAATTTTGATAGCGGTGAAGATGAAGATGAACCAATTGAAAAATATATTCCAAATGATGAAATAGTATCAATTATTATTCAAAAGTACAAAATTATTAATGAAGAAAACAAAAAAAGAAATCAACCTCCAATAAGCATCTATACTTTATCTCAAATATGTAGGGCAATAAGAATTTTTGAAATTAAAAAAATCGAAAATGCTTCAAACGAAATGTTAATTGATTTTTGTTTTATTATGATTTTAAATAACGAATTAGAAAATAACAATTTAATAATTCCAGAACCAATAAAGAAATTCTTACTTAATTTGCCTGATGAACCAGAAAGTGATGATAATAAATTCTTTTATCAAGATTCAGAAAGTTTAAAAAATTTTATGGCTATTGTGCATGCAGCTTCGATTATTAATATACCTTTATGCATATGGGGAGCTCCAGGAGCTGGAAAGACTGCGATGATCAGAGCCTTTGGAAGAATTAGAGCAGAAATGGAAGGAAAATATTCTAAATATGCACCTTCTTTTCAAATGCATACTTTTCATAATGGTACAAAAGCAAACGATTTTTTTGGAACAACTACAATTAAAGAAGGAGGAGAAATTTCTTTTACAAATGGAACTCTTACTACTGCAATGAAAGATGGATATATTTTTATTGCAGATGAAATGAATGTTTCTCCTATTCAAACAATGAAATCATTAGTACCTGCTTTAGAGCCAGCTTTTGGAGAATGTATTTATACTCCTGGAGTAGAACAAAATATTTATATTAATAAATCTTATACTTTTATAGCATGTCAAAATTTTATTGGAACAGTTGGAAGAAATGCTATACCTGATTCAATTGTTAATAGATTTAGACAGCTTAATTATCCTATTCAAGAAGAAAAGGATATTCAAAATATATGCTCCGCTATGAAAAATTCATTTTATCAAAAAGGAAAGAAACCCAAATTTACAGATAGAGAAGCAGCTTTATGTGGATCTTTTATGTTAAAATTTAATCAGTTAGAACAAAGATTAGTTCCAAAGTGGTCTTTAAGAGATATCACAAAAATATTTAAAAGAATAGTTAATCAAGAAGAAAATTTTTCAAATTTTTTGAATATAAACATTACTCATAATATAATGTTTTATATTTTATCTTCTGTTAATCAAACTGAATTAAAAAGAAAGAGTTTTGAAAATGGAAAAACTTTCATGGATAAAATTTTAGATATAATTAAAATTATATATATGGATGAGCTACATTTATCTGAAGATGATATTAATGATTTAAAACATTGCTTTTTAGATACTCCAGTAATAAAAAGTAAACAAGATGAAAATGGTATAAATCGTTATTATTTAATGAAAAATAAAATAGGAATTTCAATTGATTTACTTAATAATTTATTCAAATCAGATAAAAATAATTCAAATAATACAACTGATTTAGAAACACTTCCATCTTTATCAAATGATTTATTTAAAGTTTTATTATCTGATGCAGAAGAACCTATTTTATTAACAGGACCTACTGGATATAAAACCTTTTTATCTCAGCAATTTCTTAGAGATACAATTCCAGTTACAGTTAATCAAGAATCTACAGTTGAACAATTATTAGGAACTTCAACATTTTTAAGTAAAACTGAAGCAAAATTATTTTATTTAAAAAATATTTGTAATATTTGCGATTCAGGAGAATATGAAGAATTATCAAAAAAAATAATTAATGGAAGTAAGGAGAATAACGAAGACAATGAAATAAAAGAAGAAGAAATTAATGAAATTCTAGAAGGAAAATATGATTTATCACCTTTTCAATATGCATTGGATAATCTTAAAAGCAAGTTATTAAAAAAAGATAAAGAAATTGAAACTAAAAATGCATTAAGTGATATGATATTAGAATTCAGGCCTGGTTTATTTTTAACAGCAATTTTAAGTAAAAAAAAATTAATTTTAAAAAATTTATCCAATTTACCTACAACTATCCTTGAAAGATTTAATGAGCTATTTTCTGGAAAGCATAATTTAACAATAAATGAGGATATACATAATACTTTTACTCCTCCCCATGATAAAGAATTAAGAAATTTTAGTAAATATTTTAGAGTTTTCGCTACATGTCCTAGTGGATTAGCTTCTAAGTTATCAGAAGCTGTTCTTTCACGTTTTTCACTTATATATGTTGAAACATATAATGAAAATGAACAAAAATCTGTATTAGATTCATATTGCAAGACTAAAAAATTAGACATAAAAATTGAGGAAATAAATAAAGTTATTGAATTCGTTGCAACTTATAAAAAAAAGAATAAATATATTAGTTTAAATCAAATGATAAATATTTTATTTATTACATCTCAATTAAATAAAAAAATGCCTGAAAACAGGGCTTTTAATTTATCTTTAATTATTTTTAGGGTAGCTAATGGTTTAAATATAACAAGAGAAAACGAAAAATATTTACTAAATTATCTTTTTGAAGAAAAAAAAATAAATATAAATATTCAAATGGAAGCACCTTTAGAAGAATCTAAAGATAAGAATGGAAATAATGGTATTTTGTCAAAAGTTACAAATTTACTAATTAATACAAATCAAAAATTATCTAAAAAAAAATTAGCGTTTACAAAAAATATGAATGATATGATTGATATTTTACATCTAGGAATTTATGCCAAAATTCCAATCATTTTTGAAGGAGAAACTGGACAAGGAAAACAAACAGCAATACAATATGTTGCGGAGTCTCTTGGATTAGAAATTATTAATATTATTTTATCTCAATCTACTAACACCGAAGATTTATTAGGAAGAGTGAGAATATCTAAAAATGAAAATAATGAAATTAAAGTCGAAACTATTAAAACAAAATTAAGACAAAATTTAGAAGCTTCAAGTAATTCTGGTAAATCAATAATTGTTTTTCACAATTTAAATAATGCAACTGCAGCAGTTTTGGAATTAATAACGAATATTTTTGATTATAAACAAGAAGCAATTCTTTTACCAGATGGTTCAAAAATTAATAAAGGTCCAATTAATCTAGTAGGATTATTTGATCCACAAAATGGGATGAATAATAGAGATAAATTGCCAACTAATTTGAGGCAATCTTCTATTTATCATATTTTAAAGTATACAAATGAAAAAGAAAGAATTAAAGATTTATGCTCTGTAATTGAAGTAAAATTTGAAGATTCATCATATGAAGATGATAATGGAAATTACAAAATTTTACTTCAGATATTGAAATTTTTATAAAAAGATTTAATGAAACATATAACTTTCTAGTTGAGCAAAATGAAAAAGTTTTAACATATAATGATATATCTAAATATATTGTCTTAAGAAAAGCTACAAAAAATAAATTAGATGAAAAAATTATATCACAATTTAATTTTGCTTATTGTCTTTCTGATCAGGAAAAAATTGAAAAAATTTTAAACAGATTAAATTTAGATCAAGCCAAATTTAATCCTAGTTTTACTTATAATAACACTAAACAAGAAATATATATTAAATTAGCTAGAGAAGGAAAAGAATATTTAACTTTACCTATATATAAAAAATTTACTCAAGATGAAATTAATATTATAAATAATAAATTAGATTCTTTAACAAAACCACAAAAGCAATGCATATTAAATTTAAGCTCAGCTTTATTAGCAAAAAGAACATGTATAGTTCAGGGAGGAACTGCATCAGGCAAATCTTTAATTATAAGAATTTTTAGTGAAATGATGGGTAAAAAATTAAATATTTATCAAATGAATTCAGAAACTGGAATAAGCATTATTCAAGGTCAACCTCAAATAATGGAGGAGTTAGATGAAAATGAAATAAATAAATTATCAAAAATATTTTCTGATATTAATATAATTTTAAATAAGGAATTAATAGAAAATAGGAATATAGGTGATATGAAAAGAAAAGACTTTGAAGAAATTATAAATCTTATTGAAAAAGAATTAAATCCAAATAAATTATCTAAAGAAAATTTAAAAATTTTAAAAGATTTTCAAAATATAATAAATAAAATTATATCACCTGCTTCTAGATTTAAAACTCAAAAATCAACATTTATTAAAGCAATGGAAATAGGAGAATGGATTTTAATTGATGGTATTGAATCTGCTCCATCTCAAATACCAGAAAAAATTTCTTCTTTATGTGGAGATAATCCAGAATTAGATTTAATTGAGTGTGGTCCAGAATTTTGTTATTCAATGATTGAAAAAGAAGGATATAAAAAAATTCATCCAGAATTCAGAATATTTATAACATATAATCCTAATGGTTCAAAAAATTCATCAATTATTGAGCAAACTTTATTAACGAAATGTATTAGTTTCGGTTTACCTCCAATGGATTCAAAAATTGAATATTCTTCTCAAATATTTTATTCTTCTTTAAAAGATGCTGGATATAATAAAGCTTTATGTGAAAACATAGCTCCTAGATTAGCTAATGTCCATAACTTAGTTTTAAGAGATAGTATAGAAAATACAGATAAATATTGTGGAGAAGTTCAATTAACAGGAAGAAAAATAATTTTTGTTTCTAAAGAATTTTCAGACAAAAATTATTCACTCAAAGAGCAAATAGTTGATGGAATAAGAACATTTTATTATTTAGGCTATAACGACAATAATGAATTACCAAATTTAAAAGATAAAATAGTTAGTGAATTTAGAAAAGATGTAGAAAATTTTAAATCAAATAAATTAAATATAGAAGATTTGCACAAACCTTTATTAATTATGCTAAGAGATATTCAATTATACTGTGTTAATAATAATATTTATAAAGATAAAACAATCGATTTTGAATTTTCACAATTTATAGAATATTGTCTTAATATTAGAATGGATTCATTAGAAGAAATTAATTGGCATATTAAAGATACTATAAAAATAATTGATAGCTATAATACTATCAATCAATTTGAAAAACTTAAATTTAAACAAATAACTATTATTGAAAAATTATTAGACTCTTTAATAGAAAAAAAAAAATTTTTAAAACAACAGGATATTGAATTACCTATTAAAGATCCTATCTTATTAAAAACTCAAGAATTAGTTAATCCTATTTTGAAATTATTACTTTTATCTAAATTAGTAACTAAAGAAGAATTATATTTTACAAGAAATTTAAATTTAGACTTAATAAAAAATCTAAAAGCAAGTATTGACAAAATATATGAAAAAATTATGCTACTCTATACTAACCAAAATTTAAATACTTTTAAAAATTTCATTGAAGAAATGAACAAAGTAGACACAAATAATGATTATTTTAATATGAAGTATATAAAAATATTATTTCCAAATCCAATATTTAATGATACAAATTTTTATTTAGTTAATTTCTGGATTGATTTGATAGTTAAATTAAATGAACAAAAAAATACATTTATAATTAATTTTGGTAATGAAAATATAATTTTTAAAAGTCAAAATAAACCTAATCCAAAATCTTTAAATATTAAATTAATATTTGATAATGATGAATTATTATTAACTCCAGGAAGTTTTATTAGTTGTAGTAATTCAAAAATGAAATTTGAAATAAAACAAAAAAATAAAAATGATACATTTTTATTATATAGATTAATAGTTGAATTTTATAAGAAGGAAAATGTTTCAATTAATATGATTAAAAATAAAGTATTAGAATTAAATAAAAAATATGAATTATCTCTTCCTTATAATTCTGAATATTTTAATATTTCAAATTATTTTTTATCAAAAAATGAACATACTATTATAGGAATGTCTTGGAGTTTAATTTATAATCTTGAGCCTGAGTATGTTGAAAAAATAAAAAACTTATCTTATATTTGTCATAAAGATATTTTCAATTTAAACATTAAATTATTTGATGGATTAATAATGGAAGAAGCAATATCACTTATATTAACAAATACTAAATCATTTTCATCATTTTGTAAACAAACTAGTATTTTATGGCAAATTATAACAAAAAATCTTATATATAATATTGAAGATGAAAACAAAGTTAATTCAATATTAGATGATATAAATAGAGAAATTATTTCTATAGAAAGATTAAAAATCAATAATGAAGAATTATTTAGTAAGCAAAAATATATAGATATGCTAATTATATCAAAAGATGATATAGCACTTAAAAAGGCAGGAAATGAAAAAGATAAAAAATTACAAAAATTAAAAATTAATTTTGAGAAATTAATTAATAATTTAAAAAATTATGATTTTAAAAATGAAATTTCAAATAATTTGAAAAGAGGTTTAGTCGATAATTTAACAAGTTTACAATCACATGAAGATTTTGAATTAAACGAAGAAGTTTATAAAAAATATGAAAATATTATAAATGATTTTATATCATCTGAAAATTCAAAAAAAGAAAATAATAATCGAGAGGATATAGTTAATTGGTCTGATCCTAGTCTAAGTGATTATTCAGGAAATAAATCTGAAATCATAAAATTATTAGAAGAAATAATTTGGTATTCTAAATATTATAATATATTTGAACAAATTAAACCAGATACACCAAAGGATATTTTAAAGAATTTAGTAAAAGAAATTTTATCTCAAAATGATGAAATGAAAGTGATTGGAAATTATTTATGGGAAAATATATTATCCACTCAAAATTCAGGCTTTGCTTCTAAAGTTTATACTATTATGGAATCTACTTTAAATGCATTTTTAATAAAAAGATTATCTAATTTAAATTTGTTAAAATATATATCAGTTTTAGATGAAATTATTAATAAATTAGAAAAGAGAGGAGAAATAAATAATGAATTCTATTCATGGGCAAATAAATATGCAAAAAATATTAACCTGAAATTTAGGCTTTATTTACCTAAGTTTGAATACTCAGACTTATTATTTACATATATAAATTTCAATGTGAATAATAAATTTTTAAAAGGGCCTGAATTAAATAATATTGATACTTTCAATTCAAATTTAGAAGAATTAGCTCCTCTTTTAAGTATTAAATATAATTCACATCAAGAATGTATGAATAATGTTGCTGGAACTATTTATAAAAATTTATTTGATTTAAGAGCAAAAAATATAGAAACTGATCATTCAAAATTAAAACAATTATTTAAAGATAAACAAATTGAATGCACTAATTTAAAAAGCTCTATTCTAGAACAAATTCAAAATAATAATAATCAAGATAGTATTTTAAAAGAAAAATTAAGAAATTATAATGAAAATGAATTATTATGTAGCAGAATATTACAAAGTTTAGAAATAAGTGAAATATTAGATGAAACAAAAAAATATGAATTAACATATCCTGAATTAAGTGAATATCCAAATAAAATTAATTTTAATAATTGGCTAAATGATAAAGATTTTATTGAAAATTATCCAACTGTTATTTTTTGGTGTTATAGATATAATAATTATTTTGAGAAATTTCCTATTTTTGATGGAACTGAAACTGAAATTCCTTTTTGGTTTTTTATTTTTAGAATTTTATCTTCAATAAAATGTGTAGTTATGGAAGATAAGAATAATTTTAGTCAAATTATTAATAATAAAGTTTCAAAATTGTTAATTGATAAACTTTCAGGAAAAAGTTATCAAAGTTTAGGAACATCTTGGTTGAATTTACTTATTAATAATTTACCTTTTGATATAAAAGATGAATCTTTGTCATTAATTTATAATTTTATTTGCAAACTGGGAAATGACACAAAATTTTTGCTTTCACCTTTAGATGAAATAAAAACTAGAAATATTGAAACTTTATTAGGAATGATCTATCAAAATTTATTTGAGAATAATCTTGCTAATTCATTAAATTCAAACGGTGAAATTAATAAATTTTTATCTAATCCGAATAATTATATTTATAATGAAATATTAAAAGAATTAAATGAAAAATTTAATAAAGTTCAAACTGAAAATTCTCCATTAGTATTTTATAATAAAATAAAAAATATTTTGCCAAATAAAAAAGAATATTTAATTAATAAAGCAAAAGAAGAAAATGAAAATTTAATACAAGAATTTAAAACCCAAAAAGAAAATGAAAAAAAGGAACTTTTAAAAGCAAGCATAGATTCATATACAAAAAATATTGAGGATTATATAAATGAATATAATAAATTAAAAAGTATAAAAGAAGAAATATTAATGAAAATTGAAAGCGGAGAAGAAATAAATAGAATAAGTTCTTATTTAGAAAGATTAAAATCAATATTCCGTAAAAATAATGCTAATAATGAGGATAAAAGATTATTTGATGAATTTATGCAAATAATTAATAATAACAATCCAATTAATGATTATTCTTATAATTCGCAAGATTTTTCTAATATAAAAAAGATTAATATAAAAGAGAAAAAATTATTTGATGACAATAATAAAATTATAATTAAAAATATTCAATTAAGCGAAGGGTTCTCATATCTTCTTTTAAAATATAGCAATAAATGTATTATACTTCAAATAAATACCAATATTAATTTATTTTTACCAAATGAAGTTGAATTTGAAATTTATAACAAAGGATTTAATAAAATAGATATCCCATATAATAAATTTATAAAAAATATACCTTATAAATCAATCAAAAATATTTATATTGAAAATAATTATGAAAAAGTTGGAGAAATAGTTAAAGATAAAGTTCTTAAAAATACTCCTAGCAATAAGGATGCAAAATATATTTTATTTGGAGATAATAATTTGAATTTGAATGATTTTAAAAAAGAAATTGAAAAAATAGAAAAAATTATTAATAATTTAAAAGAAGTTTTTGAAAATTTTGAAAGTTATAATATAAATCAAAATAATACTAAAGAAGAATTAAAAAATTATTATGATAATTTTTTCAATAAAATAGCTGACTATGAAATGGAAGAAAATAATTTCATTCAACAATTGTCATCAAAAATTTCTAGAGATGATCCAAGAATCCCTGAAATTGAAAAAGATTTAAATGAAATTAAAATTGCTTTCAATAATTTCAATAATGATTTAAATACTTTTCATCAAATTATTGAGAAATTTATTAATCCATTGTGGAATCAATTAATTAATTTATATTCAAATAAAGATACTTTTACACTTGATTATTCAGCTCCAAATATTATATGTAGTAATTCAAAAGAATTTCAAAATTTTAGTTTTAAAGGATTAGATATTAATTCAGATTATTTATCTCTACCAACAATAACAATTGAAAATGATACTTTAAAATGCTGCTACAAAGAATTTAATTATTCTTTTGGTTCTATTTGTCCTAGCTTATTTGGGAACAATGCCATTGTTTTTAATATTTTATCATTTATTAATAAAAATATTAAATATTCTATAGATATTATTAATTCAACTATAACCTATATAAATGAAGAAAACGAAGTTGTAGAAGAAAATGATGAAAAAAATAATAAAAATATAGTTGAAACAAAATCATTTATCAATTATCAAATATTAGAAACAATATTAAAATTATATATATTAATTCCACAATTAAAAGATGAATCAAAAGTTCAAAAAATAAAAATGGAATGCGATATTAAATTTATAGGAACTAAAACTCCTATTAATAATAATATAATTCATTGCATATTTACAGCAAATTTAATCCCATTATCAGTTTTTATTACATGCAATCAATATGATTTAGCTTATAATAAAGAGAAAGATTATTATATGATAAATACACATAGATTTAATCCAAAAGAAATAGTCAGTTTTAATGTTAAATATTTTAATATTGATTTGGAGCCTAATTTTAAAATAAATTTAGAAAGTTATCCTTCTGAAATAAAAGATAAAGAAACTGAAAATGAAGCGGATAAACCTAATTTATCTATTGATTTGAAAAAAAATACTTTTTCTCTAGAAATGCCTGATTTCAAAGAAACAGAAAAAATAAAAAGATTAAAATGCATACTTACTATATATTTTACTGAAAAATTATTTATAAGAATAGTTATTGATGCAAATATAGTTCCTTTTGATTTTTCTTTGGCTTGTTTTGATTTTGCGACTAAAAAATGGAAATATGACTATGAAAATGAAAATCCTACTATTTTATTAAATAACAACATTTTGCCAATAGAATTAACTTTGCATATGAAAATTTGTGTACCAATAATTATTAATAATGAAAATAAAAACTATTATATTTGTAAATCAAATAATAATGACGTGGACAAATATATAGATTTTAAAGATAAAAGCAAAATTAAAAAAGAGTTCGATTTTGTTAAAGATATAGATATACCTATTTTAATAAAAAAAAATATTATTAATAATGGAGGAACTTTTAATTGTAAAAATTTAATTTATATTTTATCAATAAAAGGCGTGGAAAAAAAAATTAATATCAATTTTTCTTATCCAACTGAAGCAGAAATACAAAAATATAATTTAGATAAATATATTTATAAAGATAATATTGTTATAAAGTATAAAAGAAGTGAAAATCAAATTAAGAATGAAGAATTAATGCAAAATTTTGATTTAATTCATCATTATTCTTCAGAAATGTTTAATACTAATAATATTAAAAATCAATATATTAATTATGAAGGAGAAAAAACAGTCAAAGAATATCATTATCATAAAAATAAAATTGATATTTTTAACTTTTTTAGCTCTTATTCATATTATATTCCATATGTAAAGATATTTAATTATAAATATCAATCAAAAGATCATCATTTTTGGTATCCCTTTAATCAGACAATTAATCAAGAAACAGATAATTTTTTTGAAAAAAATAAAGACAAATTTAATGATAAATTTTTTAAAGATATTATTATAGATAAAGCTAAAGAAGAAAGAATTAATGCTAATAAAAGAAGATCAAGTGAAGAGTATAGTTTTTTTTCAATAGCTGAACAAATAATAAATAATAAAAATTTTGAAAATACAATTAAAAATGAATTAGATGTTAAAGATAATATAATAGAAAACGATCATAATAAAAAAAAATATGATTTAATAATGGAGTTGTATGCAATATTTAAAGAAAGAATTCAATATATAAAAGATAATTATATTCAAACAACTGAAGATTATTCAAAGATCCCACAAAACATAATATCAATAATTCAAAATAAAATTAAAGAAGATTTTTATAATGAGGAAAATGTTAGAAATTCTGAATTCAAAGTTGATTATAACATTATAAGTTTAAGTGAAAAAATAAAGGAATCTGAAACAGTAAAGTTTATTGATATTCCAAACTTATTAAGCGAAGCTTTTACAATTACAGAAGATTCCCAAAATATTCAAAGAAAAAGAGATGAAAAACAAGATATTCAAATTTCAAAATCAGAAGAAGCAAAAGCAGAAGCTTCAGATATTGAAGTAGAATTACCAAATTTTGAATTTGAGCCAAATAATATAAATATAAAATCAATGATTGAATTTTTAAATAACGGAATTCAAGTAACAAGAGTCTTACCAATTTACATTAAAAATGCAATGAAATCTGGAAATGAAGAGAATAAAAAAATAGCTAAGGAGAAATTCAAATTGCTTGTAAATCTTTATGATTCAATAAAATTAAGCAAAAATTCAATAATTTCAAATGAAATTAATGATTTCATTGATTCTTTTATGTCAATGGCAACTAAATTAAATGATTCTGGTGTTAGAATAAGAAATATAATAAAAAATTTAAAATATGAAAAAAATTATAAATTAGATTTTATTAAATTTCCCGAAATTAATATTGAAGTTAATAAATATATAGAAAAAAAATGGGAAAAAAAGTTAGATAATATGGATGAAAGCGAGCAAATTAAGCAAGAAAAATTTAAAGAATTATTTAGTGGTTTAATTGATAATAAAAAATCTACTTTTAAAGCAGGCGAAATAATGAAAAGAAAAAAAAAAGAAATAGATAAAGATAATAATTCTTTTACAAATCTAACTTCAGAAGAATTTGAAAATAATAATGACTCAATTAATAATAGTTCAATAAATTTACCTTCAATTGCAAATGAAAGTCAAACTGAAAATAATATTATTAAAGAACCTATTAAAAGGCCAACAATCGATAAAAATAAATTAAATAATGTTATGGTATCTATATTGCAAAATGTTGTTGAAAAACCAATGATTCAAGAAGAGCAAGATTTTAATACCGATGATGAACAAAATAGTGAAAAGGATAGCAATACTAATTCAATCATTCAAAATCCAAATTCAGCTGAAATTAAATCAGAAATAATTGAAAGAGAAGATTTTGCTTCAATGATAGAAGGATATTCAGAAAAAGATGCTGTAGAAAAATTTTGCAATTCAATATTAAATTATGAAAATATAGAAAAAGAAGGAAAAAAATTACCTGAAATAAAATTGGGTTCTATTTTTAAAGCAGTAAATCCTCAATATTTAGATGCAGAAAAAAACAGTTCACAAGGATATTTTATTTCAAAATTATATGATATAAGTACTAATCTATCTTCTAGATTATATGCAAATTCAACTAATATAGATACCCCTTATTTAAATTTATGTGCAAATATTTTATTAGATTGTTCATTTTTTATAGATAATGGCAATAAATTTTATATTATGTTTTTAATTTGTGGATTAACTAATGCATTAAATGCTTTAGAAATTCCTTATTCTGTTACCTTAATTTCTGATGAAAATTTTAAAGTAATTATTAAAAATTATGAAGAACCTCATTCATTGAAAGTAATTCAAAGAATATTTGATTGTATTTTTATTACAAGATTTTATACATCTTTAGCAAATGCAATGAAATATGCAGTTAATAATTTACATTTTCAACCTCAAGAAGAGAGACCTTTTAGAGCATTTTTTGTCTTTTCAAACGGATTGGACGAGCAATTATATTTATCAAATGAATGGAAAGAAAAAATTTTCAAAAGTTCCTCAACACATTTAAATGATAAGTTTGGCTTTACATTTATTAAAGGCAATGAATTAAATGGAGATAATTTAGAAATAGTTAAAAGAGTATGGAATTCTTTTGAAAATATAAATAAAGATAAAGTAAGAATAACAAAAATCATTTCAGATAATCCAATTACAGATTATGAAAATATAATAAAAGATTTTTCAAAAATGGTTTGCGATACACTAGATTTTCCAAATGCAGAAATTAAATATATAAATAATAAAATGGAAAAAAAATTTGAACCAATCTTTGAACTTAAAAATTTAACTTTAGATAATATTAATCCATTTAAAGAAGGTATATCTGATAATCAATATGAACAAGGAATTTTCACAAGCAAAACTGATATTTTAAGTCAAGCAGTTCCTTTATCAATATCTTTAGATATGCAATATTATAGGAATAAACTAAATAAAATTTCATCTGTTAAAATTAATCCAGTTATTTTAAAAGAATTTAATGAATTTATATCAAAATTTCCTGAAAATAAAAATAAATTATCACCATCATCTATAGAAACTTTATTTAAACCAAATTTTGCTTCTCAAAAAGTATTATCCACGCAAGGTTCAGAATTTGATATTACTGCTTTAATATTAAACTTAATTAATCCAGTGCCAAATCCAAGAATATATTTAGAAAAAAAAATAATGGATAAAAGAAGATATGGAATAACAATAGTAATAGATTCATCATATTCATGCTTTAATAGCTTTAATTTTAATCATTCAATTTTAACAATAAGAGCATTACTTAGTTCTTTATTAGTACATGAATTACCTTCTTTGGATATTATTGTTGCAGGTGCCAAAGAACCATATATCCTATGTTCAAATATAACTACAACAAGAGCATTAGGAAATAAGTCAACTTTATATGAAAGCTTATTTTCAATCCTTCAAAGGCCACCTTTTAAAGTCGATTTAAGCTCTGCATTAAGAGCAGCATATGATCTTAAGAGATTAAGACAAGAAGATTTTCCAAGTTATTTATTTGTTTTAACAGATGGATTATTTCAAAAATCAGAGATAAATAAAATTATAAATATGGTAAATTGTTGTTCTCAAGTTGGAATGAATACCTTTGGAATTGGCTTAGGTATTTATCCAAAATTAATTGAAAATTTATTCCCTCAAATTATTTATTGTAAACCTAATGATATTATAAAAGAAATTGCCTCCTTCTTAGGTGATAATATATCGAGAGTTGAAGATAAAATATATCCACAAGAGGTTAATCTATATATTCCAAATGAATTTAATTCAATTCAAAGTGATTTAATTAAAAAAATTGATTCACCTATTTTCGAAGATTTAAAAAATGAATTGGAAAATATACCAATAGGAATTGATGCAATGTATTTCATATATAATCAAGATCAAGTAGGTCAAGTAGGAAAAGGATATAAAAATCCAACAGGAAAAAATACTGAAATGCTAAAAAAAGGAACATTAGCTGGTCATAAAATTCTATTGGTTATGTTATGGACATGTGATATGAGCTCAAAAGAGAACATAAGAGTTGATCCAATGTTTGTAACTGAAAAGCCAGCAGATGATGAAAAATGTTTAAAGGATGCTTTAGATCACTTTGGAGTAGATGTCAAAGTTGTTTTAAATTACAGAGAAGCAATAGAAGAATTGACTCAAGTTGGGAAAATTAAAAAATCAGAAAAATCCAATCAAATTGAAGATTGCTGCAATTATTATGCTGTTTGGATAATGTGTGGTCCACCTTATGAAGTTTTACCAGACCAAAAAACTAAAGAAGATCCGAAATTAATTGGAAAATTTATTGATTGCTTAATAAAATTTTGGGAAAATCAAGGTTCTATTGTTTTTCTTGCTGAAGGGACTCCTTTATGTTTTCAAGTTAATGTTTTTTTAGAAAATTGCGATTTTCCAGGATATGGTAAACTAAATTTCAGAATAGGTGGAGATTTTAAAGGAGAACAAATAATTAAAGGTGATGAATCAGGAGAATTAAAATCAAGTGGGCTATTTAATAGATTATTAAAATTTAGTTCGTTAACTAATTCAGATCAACCTCCTATTCAAAGAAGCTCAATCTCACATAATTTAACTGAGATGTATGAAGGCTCAACAATATCTTATGTAATTAATAAAAGTTCATTGGATTATAATAATAAAGATCCTGCATATATTACAAATTTAGAAGAAATAAAGCCATTCAAAGCTTTTGCAAGAGGCTCTAATGGAGGAATAATATCCTTATTTTATAATGATGATTATAATAAATATGGTGATATTGTTATTGATACAGGATTTACAAAATGTTTTCTCAATATGAAGACTGAATATGATTCTTATAGATATTTTCAAAATATTATTGGCTGGACTTCTAGACCTGAGATTCATATGATTTTGGATAAAACAGCTGTTAAATTTTGGAGACCAAAACCAATTATACTTGATAATAACATTAAATCAACATATTCATTTTTAGTTAAAGATACAACCAAAAAAATAAAAAAAGAATATATTGTTTCAAAAATGCCAACAATTATTGCTATAGATTGTTCTGGTTCTATCAGTGGAATTAAAGATTATTATTTCCCTACTGTTGATGAAATTGTTGAAAAATACAAAGATTGTCCAACACGTTATTATATATGGGGAAGTGGATATACTTATAAATCATATTCTGAAATAAAAGCTTGGATTTCTGCAAAAAAAGGAGGAGGAGGAACTTATTCTCAAAATATTTATAAATCTATAATTGAATCAGGGAGTTCATATTACAACGGACATTTAATAATAATAACCGATGGAGAAGTAGATCTTAAGGATATAGATGAATGTGATAGTTTGATGAAAAACTCAAATATAAAATTTAATTATGTTTCAACATATGTCATTGGAAATGGTGGTAATTTATCAGTAGGAGCTCCTTTTAATAGAGAAAGTGCTAATCAAACTATACAAGTTTTGAAAATCGGGCATAGAGATGTTAAAATGCAAATATCTGTTTCAGCAGTAAATGCTTTGAAAAAATTAGATGATATTTCTACATATTTAGAATTTAGAGAATGTTATGGAAAATTATCAAATGCAATTTTTGCAAAAATGGCAGGAAGGGAAGCAGACAATATTTTAAAAAATAAATTAAATGAATTAAAAAATAGAGTAAAAAATGATCCAATTTTAAAAAAAAAGCAAATGTTTAAGGAAAAATTCGAAATACAATGGAAAAAATTATATGATATGGCTGATGGTAAAATGAGAAATAAATTAAGTTTCGATGATATATCTGCTTTTCAAAATAGCGTTGATGAAGATGAATAAATACTATTTAATAATATAAAAAATTATATTATTATATAATTAATTTAAAATTAAAAAGAAATCTATAATAGATGAAATAATTTAAAAATTTTTACAAAAAAAAAATT
>Ga0247609_10002593_pt1 | contig 19023 bp, 15 predicted proteins | sample 172DNAGHGlowgp2_FD_193487 | JGI IMG/M metagenome (GOLD analysis project Ga0247609, IMG submission 193487) | Sheep rumen microbial communities from Palmerston North, Manawatu-Wanganui, New Zealand - 1728 DNA GHGlow gp2 | ecosystem: Host-associated > Mammals > Digestive system > Stomach > Rumen ...
GAATTTCGAGCGTGCACTCTATTGGATCAACGTAGGTGCAATTCCCACCGACACTGTACGTAACATTCTCTCTCGCGAGGGCGTGATGCTGATGAAGCACCTCCAGGGTGGCGTCAAGAAGGGCGCTTTCACCGAGGAAGAGGCTCAGAAGCGTTTCGAGGCCTGGAAGGCCGAGAAGCAGGCTAAGCTCGACGCAATCCGCAACAAGGAGCGCGACGACAAGAAGGCTGCCACCAAGAAGGCCATCGCCGAGGAGGCCAAGAAGAACGAGGCAAAGGCTGAGGCCGTAGCCAAGAAGAAAGCCGAGATCGCTGCCGCTAAGGCTGCTGCCGAGGCTGAGGCTGCCAAGGCCGCTCAGGAGGCTGCTGCTGCCGAGGCTCCCGCCGAGGAAGCTCCCGCCGCTGAGGCTCCCGCTGAAGAGGCTCCTGCCGCTGAGGCATAAGAAGAACCCCGTTCTTTTTAAAACCCACAAGTTACAGGCTCCCAACCGCAAGGTTGAGAGCCTGTACTTTTTTTACCATGAGACAGTAGAGATAAATCCCTATTGGATGAGGGTGTGTCATAAATCAATTGCTTGAATTATTACCGTGTCGCAATTATGACATACCGCCAGTTTTTTTTAAGAAGTCAGTCGACGAGTTCTTCTTGACTAATCCTTCTGGAGGAAGGCCATGAGGGCCTCCTTGTTCTCGATGGGCGTGGTGGTGGGACGGCCCAAGTCGGCACGTGCACCTTTCTTCACCTTAATCTCAAGAAGCAGCGGCGCCTCTTCCTGGGTCAATGATTCCAATTGTTGAACAAGGTCAGATTCATTATCCACTGTCTTGACGGTCTTATAACCGAAAGCTCTTGCTACAGACGGGATATCTACCTGATGACCCACCGTGGGCTGGCCACCGACTGAATCGTGGGCACCATTATTGAACACAATATGATAATAATTGGACGGAGCTACCGACCCGATGATGGCCATATTGCCGGCATGCATAATCGTTGCACCATCGCCATCGAAGCAGAACACCCTCCTGCCGGGTTTATTGATGGCAATTCCCAAAGCAATCTGCGAGGCGTGTCCCATGGAACCCACCGTGAGGAAATCCTGATGATGGCCATGATTCATGGCAGCACGGTACTCAAACAATTCACGGCTAATCATTCCTGTGGTTGATACTATCACATCATTGCTCGAGACATGCCCGGCAACCAACTTGATGGCATTCTCTCGTGACAGAGAGAAAGCGGAAGCCGTATCAGACTGCAGTTTATAAGAATCAAATGTCCCCTTCTTAACCACAAGGGCAAACGCCTCTTTAGTCGCCTGCATGTGGGCAACGGCACGTCCGATCTGTTCGGCCAACTGTGACTCGTCATCGGTCAGCACCTCATACTGTATTCCCATTGTCTCAAGCAGCGGCAAGGTCACCAGGCCCTGCTTGCGGTGCTGTGGCTCATCTTTCACACCAGGCTCGCCTCGCCATCCGACGACAAGGAGCACGGGAATATTATAAACCAATTTATCTGTCAACGACATCAACGGGTTAACCGTGTTGCCGAGACCAGAATTCTGCATATAGACAACAGGAATCTTGCCAGTCGCCAGATGGTAACCGGCAGCCAGGCCAACGGCGCCACCCTCATTGGCGGCAATGATATGTTGGCTAGAAGGCAAGTTGTCGGTAATATAGGCACACAGATTCTTCAGCAATGAATCAGGCACGCCAGTATAGAAATCAATCTGATGACCTTTCAGTTCATCAAAAAAACGCTTTGGTGATATCATGATTGTATAACCATTATTTAATAAATAAGACAACGAAAATCCTCGGTAGCGTCAACTGTCCCTAGAGACTGTTTCATAATTGCGACACGGTAATATAACCGTGCTATCGCACGGGAACCTTTAGCTCGGCGAAGCCAAATTAAACAAATTTTTAAATTAAAATTAATATTATAATTATATTAATAAAAATTTTATAATTAATTTGCTTAATTTCCCTCCCGCAGAGCGGTTATAATTCAAGCAATTGATTTATGACACACCGCCGAGTTGTTATTTTGTGCCAGGAATTAACTCAAGGATCTGCTTGATCGGCATACACAGGTCATTGGCCTCGAGCGAACGGCCATTGGCCAGAATACTCTCGGCACACTGCACCATTGCGGGATAGGCTGCACGCAACAGATGATTGGCATAGATGACCACGTTCACACCCCACTCTGCCAACTCGTCCTCGGTAACATGGTTGTAGGTTGTGGGCACGACAATCAGAGGGATGTTGGGCTCTTTCTCACGGAAGCGCAGGCAGAATTCCTTGATGTCATCACCACTCTTGTTCTTGCTGTGAATCATAATTCCGTCGGCACCCGCCTGAACATAAGCCAAGCAACGCTCCAAGGCGTCCTCGATAGATTTTCCGGCGATAAGGCTCTCACAACGGGCAATGATCATGAAGTCAGCCGTAACCTGAGCCTGCTTACCGGCACGAATCTTAGCGGAAAAGCCTTCGATGCTATCTTGGGTCTGAATGGCGTCGGTACCGAATAGAGAATTCTTTTTCAGTCCCACCTTATCCTCAATAATGATAGCCGAGACGCCAAGGCGCTCCAGCGTCCTCACCGTGAACACAAAATGCTCGGGTTTGCCGCCCGTATCACCATCGTAGATCACAGGCTTGGTCGTCACTTCGAGCGCATCGTTCAAGTCATGCAACCTCGTTGTCAAGTCTACTGCCTCGATGTCTGGCTTGCCCTTGCTGGTCGAGTCGGTCAACGAACTGGCCCACATACCATCAAACTCACGCTTCATATTATTGACGGTCACCGAAGTATTCTCGATGATCAGACCTGTCAGGCCATTGTGGGACTCGCAGATGCGAACGATCTTTTTAGCATTGATGAGACGACGCAATCGTTTCAGGCGCACATCAGGAGTAGTGCCAATTTCCTTGAGCCGCTCATTGAGCATGGTAGAAGAAATGCCCTTGGTATAAGGTACATCAATCACCTTACCACCCCACTCTGCCAACTTGTCGATGACCTGCTGGCGCGTCTTAGCCTGGACGCCATCTTTCCAGTCATCACCGTGAACCACAAAGTCAGGGCGCACTTTCTCCAGATTGGGGCGATAGTCAAGGGTCGTCTGAGGGATGACCTCAGCAACACCTTTCAGATTGCTCACTACCAGAGAACGCTGTTCATAGTTCAGGTATGGCAAACGCTTGTAACTGGCGATTGCCTCATCAGTCAACACACCCACAATCACGCGGCCATACTTAGCAGCCTCGTGCAAAATGTTGAGGTGACCAGGATGAATAATGTCGGCACTCATGCCAACGTAAACAGTTTTTGTTTCTTTGTCCATTGTATTATACTAATTATTGTTTATTCTCTAATCGATTGTACAGCAGCCATGATCAAGTCTTCATCAATTGCCATTGGTGAATTCTTGGCTCGCTCAAGATTAATGCCTCTCGACACAACAGTGTCATCAAAATCCCTATTCTCATCAAATCCAAGACCTAACTTATTGATATAGGACTTCATCGCCGCAAACGCGTCAGAATCAATGTTGAGCAAAGAACGCAAGCGATTCATCTTCTCGACATATCGGTCATAATAATTCCCACGGTAGGAATCAATACCGCCCTCAAGGTTAAGCCTCAGGAAGAAAGGAAATGTCAGCGCGACAGCATGACCATGCGGATATCCATACTTGGACGTCAACACATAGGATAGAGCGTGCGGCACTGTAGTGCGAGTTATGTTGATTGCTTTTCCGGCGCCATTGGCCCCAATCAAGAGATTGGTTCTGTCCTCAGGGGAAAGAGTATCCTTGTTCAACAGCGAATAGATTCTCTCAATGGCCTCTACTGCATACTCATCAGACTCAACAGTGGCGTTGATGTTCCAATAAGCTTCAATGGCCTGAGCCAAAGCGTCAAACCCGGTACATGAGGTCAGGTAACGACTATTGTTGTAGGTAAATGGAGGATACAAGATGACAGAATCCGGCAAGATAGAAGCGTCACTGATCGAGTGTTTTACGCCATCAATATAACATACTGCAAATTGAGTGGACTCGGCTCCGGTCCCAGCCGTAGTCGGGATGGCCAGCAAACGGATATCACAATGAGCATAATGACGGATCAGTTTAGCCATATCCATGACGCTTCCGCCACCGATAGCGACCACAACATCAGGAGCCGTGCGGTGAAGCAAAGAGACACCCTTGTTTACATCCTCCATCTTGGGATTCTCGGTGAAGTCGTCAAAATCGATAACAGTCATCGACCTTGTGAGGCTCTCAATCAATTCCTTTGCGCCACAAGATTGGTAGGACCTGTGACCATGAACCATAAAGACAGACTTGGCATCCCCGACAAATGAAGAGAACGCTTGATTGAAGTCTTGTTCTGTCTGACAGCACTCTATATATTGTTCCATTTCCATCTAAGAAAGTATTAATCAAAAAACTCAAGCCGCTCGACATGGTGATAAACATTGTCCAAGTCTTTGGGCAACTGCATGTAATCCCCATACAGGCATTGAAGAACCTGATGACTATTACCCGGGACCTTGACTTCTATTCCCTCAAAGACGTGAGTCGATAACGGGAAGATATCACTCTTGGGATGAACCTTATGGAAGGGGATGCCGTAGTCAAAAGTGATTGTCTTGCGGCTGATAATTTTGCTGAAAAACCGTAAAATGGGGAATGAAACATGCCGATTCAGCCATGTCAATGCCCTGATCTTACGCATAGCAGCATTGTCCCCATCTGTTTTACGGAATAGTGTGTAGGCATAACTCTGCAGACGCCATCGCTGAGTGCGAGGGCAGATAGCATCAAACGGGAAAATATCTATAAAGATTCCCCTCTCCTTGAACACCTTGTCATAAGAGCCTTCATCCAAGAATGAACGCTTATCCCTCAATTTAGCAAAGAAAGAGAAATAATTCTTATCGGTATCGTTGGTCTGCAAAGCAATATGTGCGGGCAATTCACCTGGCAACACTTTCAACAACCGCTTGTAGTCCTTGCGCATCATGCCAACATCCAGATCGTCATCCCAGGGAATAAACCCATCATGACGTATCGCGCCCAACAGCGTGCCCCAATACAGGAAATACGGAATGTCGTACTTCCTGCAGATGCGGTCCAGTTCTTTCAGCATCTCGAGCATCACCATCTGCTGGCGACGCAGGGGAGATCCCTCTGGGTTGAATCGGGCTTTGAGCTCGTCGGCGTTGAATGTCGGTTTGCTAGTCATTCACATGAATTGTTACATGAAGCCGTGCCACAATTTCAGTCTGAATCTTTATCGCGCTTCGCGCGAGAAATTAAACAAAAATTATAAATAAAATTAAATTTATTTTGTTTAATATCACGGCCGTCAGGCCGATTAAAATGTTGTTGACACAGACTCCTGATCAGACGGGTGTTACATGATGCCGCGTTCGCGGAGTTTCTTCTGCCAGTTCCAGGCGCTGAGCATGGTGTCGTCGAGGGAAATCTCGGCATGCCAGCCCAGGACCTCGTTGGCACGCTTGGGGTCGGCCCAGATCTGGACGATGTCGCCGGGACGGCGCGGTGCAATCTTGTGAGGCACCTTGACGCCCGTAGCACGCTCAAACGAGTGCAGCAACTCCAGTACCGAAGCACCGTTACCCGTGCCGATGTTGAAGATTTCAAGAGCCTCGTCGCCCTTGTCTTCCAACATACGCTCCAGAGCCTTGACATGGGCCTTGGCGAGGTCCACCACATTGATGAAGTCGCGGATGCAGGAACCGTCGCGCGTGGGATAGTCGTCACCGAAGATGCTCAGTTCCTTGCGCACGCCAATGGCGGTCTGTGTCAGGTAGGGCACCAGGTTCTGGGGAACGCCGTTGGGCAACTCACCGATCTCGGCACTGGGATGAGCACCGATGGGATTGAAGTAGCGCAACAGGATAGCCTTGATGGGGCTGCCGCTGCGGATGACGTCGGTGATGATGTCCTCGCAGATCTGCTTGGTAGCGCCGTAGGGAGAGGTGGCCTTCTTGGTGGGCGCATCCTCGGTGATGGGGTTCTTGTCGGGCTCGCCATAGACGGTGCATGATGACGAGAAGACAAAGCCCTTCACGCCAAATTCGGGCATGAGTTCCAGCAGGTTGAGCAGGATATTGATGTTGTTGCGGTAATACATGATGGGCTTCTCAATGCTCTCGCCCACCGCCTTGCTGGCAGCAAAGTTGATGATACCGCTGATGCCGGGATGGTCCTCAAAGAGCCTGCGAACCACGGCGCGGTCGGTGCAATCACCCTCGACAAAGGCGGGGCGTATGCCAGTGATGCGCTCGATACCGTCCAGCACCTCAATGTTACTGTTACTCAGGTTGTCGATGATGACCACCTCGTAGCCTGCTTGTTGCAATTCTACTGTTGTATGGGAACCGATGAATCCGGTGCCTCCAGTCACTAAAATTTTACCTTTCATATATTATCTGTTTGAAATATTGAGTTTTAAGTCTAAGTAAGATGATTATCGCCAGTTGATTTGTGGCGGGAACTGCGTACAAACTCGATGCACTCCTCAAAGATTCGAGCCCCTGATAGCTTCATCGTCATTGTGTAAAGCGCCGCCGCAATGATTACCCTCAACACCAGCAGGAAATACCTGTTGCTGACGGGCAACGTTACCAGATAGGTCAGCCCCATCACAGCCAGAGCAATGCCCATAAACGGGCACAGGTCACGCAGCATGCTCGTGAAACGATAACCGATAAGCCGCGAAGCAAATACCTGCCATGCCAACAGCCAGAGGATCGTGATACAGGCAAATGCAATGACCATCGCAGTGATGCCCATCGAGTGACAAGCCAGTACTGCGATCAGCATCATGATGATCTGACCGATGCTCAACCACATATAGATGTCGGACTTGCCGAGGCTGAGGAACAAATTCTGATATACCGTATATAATGGAATGAATGCACCGCTGATGCAAAGAATCTGCAACAAGGGGATGCTATTCATCCACTTCTCTCCAATTGCTGAAAGAATGAACTGGGGTGCAATCAACGCCAAACCGAACATCGCAGGAAAAGCCATGAATGCAGTGAAACGCAACATCTTGCCGAAGACACGACGCTGGCGTTCATGATCATCATTAATGCGGGTGAGCACAGGCTGAGCCACCTGAGCGACCGTATTGGATACCAATTGGTTAGCCATCGTGTTCCACTTGTTGGCTTGGGTGAAGTCACCGACCGATGCGGCAGGGAACAGACGTCCGAAGACTACCGTCAGCACATTGTTGTTAATCGTAGTTAGAATAGTGGTAATCAGTACCTTATAACTAAAAACAAACATCCGCTTTACCGGCTCGAAAGTAACACGCAGGGTCGGCATCCAACGAGCGAAAAAGTAGCGGCCGATACAGATTACTACATTATAAAGCACCTGCTGTGTCGCCAGGCTCCAATAGGAAAATCCATTGATGGCCATCACAACACCCACCGTACCCGACACAACAAGGGCGGTCAGCGAGACGATGGCTTTTTCCTTGACCCTAAGGTCACGGGTAAGAACAGCATTGGGGACAATGCCGATAGCAGAAAAGATGAATCCCAAGAACAGAAAACGAGACAACGAAGTCAGACAGGGCTGATGGTAGAATGCTGCTATCAACGGCGCACACGTGAACAAGACGGCATAGAGCAACAGGCTCACACCGATGTTGAACCAGAAGACCGAGTTATAGTCCTCGTGCTTGATATCCTTGATGTTGATCAACGCCACGCCGAATCCGCTGTCCTGCAGGTTGCCGGCGATGAGCGAGAAGATAGCGAGCATCCCCACGATGCCATATTCACCAGGCGAGAGTAGCCTTGCCAGAAAAATGCCGATAATCAGGTTGAGCAACTGCATACCGCCGCTGCTCATGAGACCCCAGAACAAGCCTTGTGCCGTCCGTTGTTTCAGGGACTGATTACCGCCTTGCTCACTCATTGCCTTGCCAAAATCAAATCAATCCACTCGCGCACGCAGGCGTCACCGCCACGTCGCTTGAGGATGTTGATACACGGAATCGTCTTCACCTTGTCACAAGCATCGGCAGGGCAAGCGGGCCACCCCACTGCCGCCAGCAGGTCATAGCAGTTCACGTCGTCACCGACATAAGCCACCTGCTGCAGCGTGATGCCCATCTCGTCACAGATCTCGCGAACGGCAGCCAACTTGCCACCGTCACGGGCACTCTGCTTGAGATAGTCAAGGCCAAGTTTGCGGGCTCGGTTCACATTAATAGTCGTATTCTCGCTGGTAACGATGCCCACCTTGACGCCTGTGCGTTGCAACATCTGCAGCCCCATGCCATCTCGAGTATTGAATTTCTTAAACTCGGTGCCATCGCTGCCGTAGTACATGCCGCCGTCGGTGAGCGTCCCGTCAACATCAGTCAAGAAGAGCTTGATGTCCTCGGGCGAGGGAATCGCTACCTGGAGTGTATCGTTTTTCTCTATCATATCAATCATTGTCGTCTTTCCTGGTCACCATAATGTCGGAGGAAAGGTCTTTACCAAACGGCAAAGTTACAGATTAATCACGATATCAACAAACATATAACGACAAGAAATGCCCATTGCTAAACAAATGGCAGTATTTTTGTTGGATAATTCTGGCAGCGTCTCAACAAAAACATAATAACTTTTGTTTTTGTGTTCGACTTGCACTAATTTTGGATAAATTCGGCGGCGTCTCAACAAAAACATAATAACTTTTGTTTTTGTGTTCGACTTGCACTAATTTTGGATAAATTCGGCGGCGTCTTAACAAAAACAAAATAACTTTTGTTTTTGTGTTCGACTTGCACTAATTTTGCAGCCAAAATTGGAAAAGGATAGCAATGATTGACATCAGGATAGACCAGAGGATTCTGGATGCGTGTCCCGAGACACGTATCGGACTTATCAATGCCACGGTGGTGAATGAGCCGACGTGCGACGACCTGTGGGCTGAGATCGAAGCTGCAGCCGACGAAATCCGTCAACGTTACGAACTGCTGGAAATCAACCAGCGGCCAGCCATTGCCGCTACCCGACACCTGTATAGATCACTAGGCAAAGACCCTAGCCGATATCGCGTGGCGAGCGAGGCCCTGTGCCGACGTCTCATCCGCGGCCTGGGCATTTATCGCCTGACTACACTCATCGATGTGGTCAACCTGGTATCGATCAAGAGCGGATATGCCATCAGCGGGCTGGATGCTGACCGCATCGTGGGCGACACGCTCACCATGAGTGTGGGCACCGCCGAGGACATCTACAACGGCATCGGCCGCGGCGTGCTCAACATCGAGGGAATGCCCGTTTACCGCGATGCCGCCGGTCCCATAGCCACCCCTACCAGTGACGAGGAGCGCACCAAGTTCACCGAGCAGACTGTGAGGGCGCAGATCAACATCAACGCCTTTGCTCCCGAGATGCCGCTGAACGAAGCCGTGGACTGGATGGCTTCATTGCTCAAGAAATATGCCCATGCCACCAACGTCGAGACGGGAATCCATGTTCCAGAGAGAAGTTAGGAGTTGGTTCCTGCCAACAAGAGACCAGAAATAAATAACCAAGAACAAATATGGAAATATTACAGATTATTGAGAAAAATGTCAATCAGCGCCACATCGACCAAGTGGTCGAGACGCTCAAGGACGGTGGACTTATCATCTACCCGACCGACACCGTTTATGCATTGGGCTGTGATGCCCTCAACAACCAAGCCATTGAGCGCATCTGCGCCATCAAGGAGATGAAGTCTGCCAAGACCAACCTGTCCATCATCTGTGACGACATCTCACAAGTAGCAGAGTTCGCTAAGTTTGACAACACCCAGTTCCGCATGATGAAGACCAATCTGCCCGGGCCGTTCACCTTCATCTTCCCGGCACTGTCCAAACTGCCCAAGGCTTTCAAGGGCCGTCGCACGGTGGGTATCCGTATCCCCGACAACGAGATTGCCCTGTCCATCGTTCGCACACTGGGAGCTCCCATCCTGACGACGTCGGTGCCTGGCGAAGACGAAGATTACCGTTGTGAACCCGGCTTGATGGCCGAAGCCTTTGAGTCCCAGGTTGATATCGTCATCGATGCCGGCCGTGGCCAGCTCATGCCCTCGACCATCGTGGACTGTACCAGCGATGAGCCCGAGGTCACCCGTCAAGGCAAGGGAGAATTGATTGTTTAGGTTAAAGATTAAAGGTTAGAGATTAAAGATATGAAGAAAATCATTATTTGTTTGTCGGCAGCGCTCATGCTTGCCGCATGTAGCAACAAGGCCGAGAATCAGGACGACAATAACACTGCTGCCGGCGAGGTGGTCACTCGTAACGAGTTGCCCGTTGCCAGCCCCGATGACAAGGGTCAAACCGAATGGATCAAGCAGACGACTATCATGAGCTCCAAGCCCATGGTTATTGACTTCTTTGCCGACTGGTGCCCTCCCTGCAAGAAGTTGTCACCCATCCTTGACGAGATTGAAAAGAAGTACAAGGGTGAGGTTATCTTCAAGCGCGTTGATATCGACCAGGAGGCAAAATTGGCTCTTGATTTTAAAGTCAAAAGCATTCCCACGCTGATGTTTGTCACTCCCAAGGGTGAGTATCAAACTATCGTAGGCCTGCAAGAGCAACAGGTCATTGAAGCCAAAATTGACGAGCTGCTCAAATACAGCTCAAAGTAACTCTCAGCATTTAGCTGTTAACAGGCTGACCAGACTCGAGAAAAGTCGTCTACGCTATCATCAAAAGCGGTGCTAAAAGGGGAAAAAGTGTTCTTTTTTTCTTCTTTTATATAATGTGTGGTGCTGAAAGTTGTGGTATTGTGTTTTTTTTGCGAACTTTGCACCCGATTTTGAATAAACGATTAGTCAATAGATAACTACATCATGGAGATTACTGCACAACAACTTGCAGCAATGGTTAACGGTACGGTTGACGGCGATGCCACAACCGTCATTAACAATTATGCCAAAATAGAGGAGGCCACCCCCGGTTGCCTCACTTTTCTTGCCAATCCAAAATACACCCACTTCGTCTATACGACCCAGGCTTCGGCTGTGTTGGTGCGCAAGGACTTCGAGCCCGAGCAAGAAGTCAAAGCCACGCTCATCCGCGTCGATGACCCTTACAAGACGCTCGCCGATCTGTTGAACTTCGTCAACAGCCAGCGTCCCGAGAAACGCGGCATCGAGCAGCCCATCCACGTTGGCCAGGGCACTACCCTGCCCGATGATGTGTATGTCGGTGCATTTGCCTACATCGGTGACGGCGTGACCATCGGTAAGAACGTGAAGATTTACCCGCAGGTCTATGTCGGCGACGGCGTGACCCTGGGCGATGACGTCATCCTCTATCCCGGTGTGAAGATTTACCACGGTTGCCGCATCGGCAATCGCTGCATCGTGCAGGGCGGCGCCATCATCGGCGGTGACGGCTTCGGCTTCGCTCCCAAGGAGGACGGCACCTACGAGAAAATTTCCCAAGTGGGCATCGTCATCCTGGAGGATGATGTGGAAATCGGTGCCAACACCACCATCGACCGTGCCACTATGGGCGCTACCGTGGTCAAGCAGGGAGCCAAGCTCGACAACCTCATCCAGATAGCACACAACGTCGAGGTCGGCGAGTGTACTGTCATGGCTGCACAGGTGGGCGTTGCCGGTTCTACCAAGATCGGCAAGTACAATATGGTCGGTGGCCAGGTGGGCTTTGCCGGTCATATCACCGTGGGCGACAAGAACGGCATCGGCGCACAGACCGGTGTGGACAACAGCATCGGCAGCGGCGGCAAGTGGCTGGGAGCCCCTGTACAACCCGCGATGGAATTTGCCCGCCAAGTCGTTTACTTGAAGCGCCTGGGTGAGATGTACAGTGATATCAAAGATCTGAAAAAGAAAGTCAACCAGTAATTAGCCATTAGCTTACATGCGCCAACAAACTAACAGCTAAAGGCTAAAAGCAAGAAAACAATGAAACAGACGACACTCAAGAAAGCCTTTACCGTGACTGGCAAGGGCCTCCATACAGGACAACTGTCAACCGCCACCTTCAAACCTGCCGAGGTGAACACGGGCTATGTGTTCAAGCGCATTGATCTAGAGGGTCAGCCCACCATCCAAGCACTTGCCGAACACGTCATTGAAACTACTCGCGGCACCGTCATCGCCAGCAAGAGCAACAAGGAAGCCCGCGTGAGCACCATCGAGCACGCCATGGCTGCCCTGTATGCCGCCGGCATCGACAACTGCCTCATCGAGGTGAACTGCGGCGAGGTACCCATCCTCGACGGCAGCGCCATCATCTGGTGCAAGGAGATTGAGAAAGCCGGCATCGTTGAGCAGGAAGCCGAGAAGGAATACTATGTGGTTAAACAGCGCATCAAGGTCGTTGACAAGGAGACAGGTTCGTCACTGATCGTACTGCCCGATGATGACTTGTCCATCGACTGCATGATTGAGTTTGATTCTCCCGTGCTGGGCAACCAGTTTGCCTCGTTGACCGACATCCGCCAGTTCAAGGACCAGATTGCTGCCAGCCGCACCTTTGTGTTCGTGCGCGAGGTGCTGCCGCTCATCCAGCTGGGCCTCATCAAGGGCGGTGACCTGGACAATGCCATCGTCATCTATGACTCGGCGATGAAGCAGGAAGACCTGGACCACATGGCCGACGTGATGAAAGTGCCTCACAAGGATGCCAATGAGTTGGGTTACCTCAACAACAAGCCTCTGGCATTCAAGAATGAGCCTGCTCGTCACAAGTTGCTCGATGTACTGGGTGACCTGGCGCTCATCGGACGTCCCTTGAAGGGCCGTATCGTCGCCACTCGTCCGGGCCACACCATCAACACCCAACTGTCTAAGAAAATCCGTCAGGAGCTGCGTTACCAGAACGTTCAGGCCCCTATCTATGACCCGAACAAGGAGCCGCTCTATGACATCAACCAGATACGCGCCATGCTGCCCCACCGCTATCCCATGCTCCTCGTCGACAAAATCATCGAGAAGGGCAAGAAGCACATTGTGGGCATCAAGAACGTCACTGCCAACGAACCGTTCTTCCAGGGGCATTTTCCCCATGAGCCCATCATGCCCGGTGTGCTCCAGGTCGAGGCAATGGCCCAGGTGGGTGGCATCCTCGTGCTGAGCAGCGTCGAGGATCCCGAGAACTACTCGACCTACTTCCTGAAGATTGACAATGTCAAATTCCGCAGCAAGGTTGTTCCTGGCGACACGCTCATTTTCCACCTGTCGCTGATGACGCCCATCCGCCGCGGCACCGCCGTGATGAAGGGCTATGCCTTTGTGGGTGAGAAGATTGTCACCGAGGCCGAGTTCATGGCACAGATCGTCAAAAATTAGTCACTAGTCCATAGTCACTAACATGACTGACAACAGAAAACTGACAACTAAAAACTGACAACTAAATATGGATATCCATCAGTTTGCCGTCGTCCACCCTGACGCTAAAATTGGGGAAAATGTAAAAATAGGTCCCTTCGTGACCATCGATGCCAATGTCGAAATCGGTGACGGCACCATCATCGACAGCGGAGCCGTCGTGCGCAGCGGTGCACGCATCGGCAAGAACTGCCACATCCACGCCAATGCCGTGGTCGGCGACATACCCCAGGACCTCAAGTTCCAGGGCGAGGACACCGTGGCCATTATCGGCGACGGCACCGTCATCCGCGAGTTTGTCACCATCCACCGCGGCACAGCGTCCCGAGGCAAGACCGTCGTTGGCAACAACTGCCTGATTATGGCTTATTGCCATGTGGCACACGACTGCATCGTGGGAGACCACGTCATCATGTCCAACTCGGCTCAGCTTGCCGGCGAGGTTGAGGCTGGCGACTGGGCAATCATCGGTGGCGGTGCTCTCGTACACCAGTTCACCAAGATTGGCTGTCACGTGATGATCCAGGGTGGCGCACTGGTCAACAAGGACATCCCGCCCTATTGCATGGCAGCACGCTACCCCATCGCCTATGAGGGCGTGAACAAGGTGGGCCTGCACCGTCGCGGCTACACCAGCGAGCAGATCGACGCCATTGCCGACGTTTACCGCACCATCTATGACTCGGGTCTGAATATCACCCAGTCTCTTGATGAGGCCGTAAAATTGCCCGCCAGCCCCGAGCGCGACATCATCATCGACTTTGTGCGCGCCAGCAAGCGAGGCATCGTCCGCAAGCCGTGATGTGAGCTACGCTAGCAGGTTAGAAATCAGATTGATATCTGCGTTCCTATCGCCTCACGTTAAGACGCAAAGATAATTGTTAAGATGACATCCGCATTCCTATTGTATTTAATGGGAATGCGGATGCCTTTATAAACGTTAACCTTTATCCATTAACCTCTGCGAGCGCAGTGAGCTCTTACTGGGCCGATTCGATGGCCTGGAGTTTGTCGGCTTCGCCCAGCTTGTAGTACATGTCGCGCAGGGCGTTGATCAAGTCAGGATTTTTGGGATTGATGGCATAGGATTTCTCCAAATAGGGCAAAGCCTCGCGATACATGGGGTTGACGAGCTCGGCCAACCGCTTGCCGTAGAGGTGACTATTCTGCCGTGTTTCCTGTGCCTTGTTATAGAAGTATCGTCCCACATTGAACAGTCCACTAGCATTGCTGTCATTCAGCTCGACACATCGCCGGTAATAGGGAAACGCATCATAGATGTTCTCCTTGCTCTCAACGACCAGTCCCTTGACGTTATACAACTCGTCATCATCGGGATTGACCGCCAGGGCTTCGTCTATCAGATCATTGGCACCCGGATAGTCTCCACGAGCGATGTAATCGTTGATCAAGATGCGGATGTACTGCGGATCACTGGTGCCGAACTTGAGGAAAGCCTCCCAAGCAAGCCTGACCACTTCACTCTCATTGCCCAAGTCATTCAAGCACACCAGAGCGTAGTCATAGGCCTCCTTGTGGTTGTAACCCGAGTGGCGCGCCACGCTGAAGAGGCGCACGGCGTCGATTGTGTCGGCGCGCTGCCAGGCAGCAATACCCTGATAATACCTCACCTCTGCCACCAGGCTGTCGGGCTTGATCCATCGCGGGTCATCGCTGCGGGCAGCCAACTGACAATAGTCCTCCCATGCCTTATAGGCACCGTCCCAGTCCTTGACATTATACAGTTCGGTGCCCACGATGCGGTAGTTGTCGTGGTGTTCCACCATTCGGTTAATGATTTCCTTGCTGTATTTGGTCTTTACCTTGGGTCGCTTGGTCTTCTTGTCGATGACGGGCTCTCCCTTCTTGTCCAGGATGCGGACGGTATCAAGACGCAATGCCTCGAGACCGTAATCATAGGCGTCAAGCAGGGTGTGGCCCATTGTCTTGATGTCAATCTTTTTACCCACGCGACGGTTGTCAATGTACTTGTCATACTGCTCAATTTTGATGCGGTTGGCAAGCGACCATGTCTCGGCACGCTCGCGGGTCTCCTCGTGAGTCAATGCAGGCTTCAGCTTAGCGAATGCCTTGTTGTAGCTGTCGACCGTCGTCGACAATCCTGAAATGGCTTTCTTTGCCTCATCGACAGACAGATGCTGGGCTGTTGCATCAAGCGACATCCAAACCTGGATGACAAGACAAATCAATATGATGGTTATCTTCTTCACGTTCATGATTCCTTAGAAATTTGGTGACAAAATTACTCTTTTTTCCTTTCTCGTGCAAATGCCTTGCCGAATACCATTTCTTGTACCCCCAGAGCCAGAGCGAGACATATTCATCAGTGACAGCGCAAAAATGAGATATTCCCACAATTTGAAAGGGATTTCTGCGTTAAGTATATATAATAAAAGCATCAATGAAATCTCAACACCGCATATTGTCTTTGCTGGCGTGCCTCTTGTGCGCCTCCATCGCTTTTTCCCAAGTTAAAATCACCGGCAAGGTCACCGACAACGCCGGTGAACCCATAGAATTTGCCACGGTGCGCATGATCGGCACAGCCGTGGGCACCAACACCGATATCAAGGGCACATACGAGCTGACCGTCCCCAAGGCCGACACGCTGACGGTAGAGTTTTCCTGCCTGGGCTACAAGACGGTGACGCGCCAGCTTATCAAGCCCGAAAGCACGGTGACCCTGAACCTCAAGCTCTATGAGACGACACTTGAATTGGGTGAAGTGGAAATCACCGAGTACAAGAAACAGACCTCGGGCATGCAGGGCATTGATGTGGATATGCTGAAACGCACACCTGACGCCTCGGGCGGCAGCGTCGAGGCAGTACTCACTACCATGGCAGGTGTCAGTTCCAAGAACGAGATGAGCTCGCAGTACATGGTGCGTGGTGGCTCCTACGACGAGAATAGCGTCTATATCAACGGCATTGAGGTCTATCGCCCGCAGCTCATCAGCTCGGGACAGCAGGAGGGTATGAGCATCATCAACCCCGACATGGTGCGCAAGGTCGATTTCTCGACTGGCGGTTTCAGCGCCGCCTACGGCGACAAGATGTCGTCGGTTCTCGACATCACCTACCGCGAGCCTCAGGCCTTTGAGGGCGCTGTGGCAGCCAGCATCCAGGGCGGCAGCCTGATGCTGGGACACAGCACAGGGCACTACTCCCAGATGCACGGCTTGCGCTACAAACGCAACTCGTCGCTGATGGGTTCGCTGGAGAGCAAGGGTGAGTATGACCCGCAATACTTCGACTACCAGACAAGCCTCGTCTTCAAGCCATCTGCCAGGCTGCGCATCGCCCTGCTGGGCAACGTGAGCATCAACGATTACCGTTTCACGCCCGTCAACCGCGAGACCAGCTTCGGTACCAGCCAGGATGTGAAATCATTCACAGTCTATTTTGACGGCTATGAGAAGGACAAGTTCCAGACCTACTTTGGTGCCGGTGCCATCACCTATCTGTTCAACGACAAGGGTACAGACCTGACGCTTCAGGGTTCGGGTTATCGCACCGACGAGCTCGTGGCCTATGACATCCACGGCGAGTACTGGCTGGACGAAGCAGGTGAGGAAACGGGTGTCGGCAAGTATCATGAGCACGAGCGCACCCGCCTCAAGATGAATGTGATGGACCTGACCCTCAGGGGAAATATCGGCATCAACCAGAACAGTATCTCCTATGGCGTCTCGATGCGCAACGAGAACATCTATGACCGTTCACGTCAGTGGCAATGGCGCGATAGTGCAGGCTACTCCCTGCCCCACATCCCCGACCAGGTCAATGTCATCTTTACCGAGTCATCAAGCAATGACTTGAAAACGACACGCATGGCGGGTTGGCTCATGGACACATGGCGCTTCTCCTCCGACGCCGGCTTCTGGTCACTGAACGCAGGCTTGAGGCTGTCACACTGGAACTTCAACGGCGAGACCCTTGTGTCGCCACGCGTAAGCCTGGGCTTCGTACCCGAGCGTAACGGCAACCTGTCGCTGCGACTCTCGGGCGGCGTCTATTACCAGGCTCCATTCTACAAGGAATACCGGCAGCAGCTCATGGACACTTTGGGCAACCGCACCATCCTGCTGAACAAGAACATCAAGTCACAGCGCAGTATCCAGGTCATCCTGGGCAGCGACTACACGTTTAGGGCGCTCGACCGCCCCTTCAAATTGACAGCCGAAGCCTACTATAAGAACCTCAGCAACCTCATCCCCTACGAGATCGACAACCTGAAGCTCATCTATAGCGGTGTCAATTCTTCCAAAGGCTATATCGCCGGACTCGACTTGAAACTGTTCGGTCAGTTCGTCGAGGGTTCCGACTCCTGGATCAGCTTCTCGCTGATGAAGACGCAAGAAGATCTCAACGGCGTCAAGGTACCTCGCCCTACTGATCAGCGGTACAGCTTCGCCATGTTCTTCACCGACTACTTTCCCAACATCCCGCGCCTGAAGTTCAGCCTCAGGGGCATCTTGAGCGACGGTCTGCCCACCACAGCGCCCCACATGACGCGTGACGAGGGCTACGTCCGCCAACCCTCCTACAAGCGCGTGGACGCCGGACTGAGCTTCGAACTCGTGGGCAAGGACAACCGTCCCTACAGCGGCGTGTTAAGCCACTTCAAGGAAATCTGGCTGGGTCTTGACTGCTTCAACCTGTTGGACATCTCCAACGTGAGCAGCTACTATTGGATCACCTCTATCAGGAACATCCAGTATGCTGTTCCCAACTACCTGACACGCCGCCAGATCAACGTCCGCCTCTCGGCATCGTTCTAGAAATAGAAACTATAATTACTATAGATACTATAGTTGCTATAGATATTTTTAACAAAAAGATAAAGAATAAAAAGATTTTATTATCTTTGTGGTTTAGTTAGAAAACGTTTATTATCAACCAATAAAATTAGAACCAAAAATCATGGCAAAACCTTATGTAATCGGTATCGACATGGGCGGCACGAACACCGTCTTTGGCATCGTGGACGCTCGCGGTAATGTAATCGCAAGCAATTCTATCAAGACTGCTAAACACAGCGACTTCAATGACTACATCGATGAGCTTCACACCGAGCTGTCACGCTTGATCAAGGAAGCTGGCGCTGAGGACAAGATCAATGGCATCGGCATCGGTGCTCCTAACGGCAACTACTATACGGGTCTGATCGACCAGGCTCCGAACCTGCCCTGGCCCAGCCCCATCCCCCTGGCCGAGATGGTGACCAAGAAATTCGGCATCCCGTGCTTGATTACCAATGACGCGAACGCTGCAGCTATCGGCGAGATGACCTATGGCGTGGCCCGCGGTATGAAGGACTTCATCATGATCACTCTGGGCACTGGTGTGGGCAGCGGTATCGTTGTGAACGGCCAGATGGTTTACGGCCACGACGGCTTTGCCGGCGAGTTGGGTCACGTGATTGTGAAACGTACTAACGGCCGCCAGTGTGGTTGTGGCCGCACGGGCTGTCTGGAAGCCTACTGCTCGGCAACGGGTGTAGCTCGCACAGCACGCGAATTCCTGGAGCTGCGCAAGGAGCCTTCCAAGCTGCGCGACTATGACATCGAG
>Ga0247609_10002596_pt1 | contig 19011 bp, 13 predicted proteins | sample 172DNAGHGlowgp2_FD_193487 | JGI IMG/M metagenome (GOLD analysis project Ga0247609, IMG submission 193487) | Sheep rumen microbial communities from Palmerston North, Manawatu-Wanganui, New Zealand - 1728 DNA GHGlow gp2 | ecosystem: Host-associated > Mammals > Digestive system > Stomach > Rumen ...
GAACTCAGTGGCTTCTTTATTAATTCTATTAAGAAGATCATTGAGTTGCTTATCGTCTTGCTTGAGTTCGTTTTTAGCGGCGTATTCATCTTCGTAATATTCTTTTTCTTTCTTAGTTGGATGAAGTGGGAGATCGTTTCTCACTTTGCTCGCTAAATATTCGCGGTAAAGCGCGTCAGTTCTAACGAATTCAAATGGACCAGCGAGGTGCTTACCATAGACGAATTCTTCATCATCAGGAGAAGTAATAATTCTCGGTTTATAAACTTTAGATGTACCTTTTGCTTCTTTACTTCTATCTTTACCTCTTAAGGTGATGTAGTTAGCAAATAAGGTTCTATTGAGTTCCGACATTTCTTCTTCGTTAAACAAGGAGTAATTTTCATCAACTCGATAGTTAACACCTAAAGAAGAATAGCTTTCGATAAATCTATATACTTCATAACAATGATGGTATTTAGGATTCTTACGAATGATATTTGTTTGAAGAATTGGATTATGAACATCTTTTTCGGTTCTTAATCTCTTCATGAATTCAGAATTGTAGAAATAAAGAATATAATTTCTCATTTGTTCAATTCTTTGAATGTAGGAGTTAGATTGAATGGCTTGGGCATCAGAACGTGGGTGAACGATTCTCACTTTTGTTTCCACTTCGACTTCACAGCCATCAATTTGTGATTTGTTTTTAACCATTAAGACTTCTTCGTCGTTTAATTGCGCCATCTTAGCAACGACTTCATATCTCTTTTCAACGAATAAGACTAAACGTCTAATGAAAGTAGCGATGAATCTATTTTCATATGTTCTAATTTCATCATCGTGTAAGATAGTTAAAATCTTAGAAGGAATAACATTACCAAGTTCATCGATTTCTTTGATGTATTGAGTGTGGCTTGCTAAGTGTTGGACGGATTCAGCGTTAGTTTTTCTTGCTAATTCGACTGGAACAATAGCGCCTTCAGTTTTGGTGTTTAATCTTGGGTTTTGGACGATTTCGCCTAAATCGAAGATGACACCTTCAATCGTTTCAATCCATGAATTATCAAATGAGGATGATTCTTGTCTATCAACTCTCATGTAGGTGTTTTTGCCGTTGGTTAAAGAATCAAGGATTTCTTTTTCATAAGCACCCTTGGTGATGTTCTTTAACGCTGAGTGATAGCGGCGGTTAACTTGTTTTGGAGTTGATCTTTTGCTCATAATGTTTGTTCTTTATTTGTTAATGCTAATTAGTTGTTCTTTAATAAGTTGGCAATGTAATCGTGAGCCATATGGAAATTGCCTTTACCATATAACTTATCTAAGTAGACATTGAGTTCGTTTAATTCATCTTTTAAGAAAGCGATATTTAATGATTCGAATTTCTTTAAGACTTTGTTTGTGAAGATGAAGTCAAAACCATCGACTTCAGAGCCACCACAACCGACGTAAACAGGAATGAATGTTTCGAGTTGTTTTAAAATACGGTTACCAAAGGCGAGTTTGAATTTCTTAATGACGAAGTTATCGAGATCTTCGAATTTCTTAAGCATATCAGCGGAAATTGGGAATTGACCAACGGCTTCATCATAGAGTTGTCTAAGTTGAGAATATGGAATTTGAATCGCTTCTTGTTCAGCATAATCAAATGGACGGCCTTTATCATCGAAGAATAAAGAGATAGCACGGTCATAAACTTTATCAGAAATTGTAAATGTACTATCGTCGTTATTCGCTGTACCAAAGAAGATAACGTTTTGTGGGATTAATAACTTACCTTCTTTGATGTGCACTGGGTCACTAGCGAGTGGAGAAGGAATTAAATCGATTAACCAGTCGTTAGGATCTCTCATTTCCATGACGGATAAGAATTCAGCGAAGTAGTATTCAATACGGGCTAAGTTCATTTCATCGAGGACGATGACGTTGAGGTCATTACGATATGTGGTGACATATAAAGATTTTAAGAATTCGCTTTCATTGAACTTTTTAGTAAATTCGTTGTAGTAACCTAATAATTCAGATCTATCTTTCCAGGATGGTTGAACTGGGATAATTGCGGAGTCAAATGAGAAGAATTTACCTAAGGCATAAGCGAGGGATGTTTTACCTGTACCAGAGATACCTTCTAAGATGATTAATTTAGAAGTGGCCATACCAGCGAATAATTGTTTAACGACGTCTTCACGATAGTAAAGTTTTAATTGAGAAGCACAGAAGTTACGGAAACTATTGCATAATTCTTCAAGTGTTAAATCTGGCATTGGAGCGATGTCCATGTTTTCTCCGCGGTATGTGTTATCAACACGGATACATTTTGGGAATCGAGCGCTGACTTCTTCAATTGTTTCTTGAGATTCTTGATCTAATTCATCAGTTTTTAAACCCATATAACCGACTTTGAGATTGAGGATTTTGTCTTTTTCTTGGACGGCTTGATAGAGTTCATAGTTGAGTCTTTCAACTTGTCTCTTGAGTTCTTCTTTGTCGAGTTCTTTCTTCACGAATCTAACGTACTTACGGATGAAGAGGAAGAGTAAGAAACCTAAACCACCGATAAATCCGAGTAAGAGAAGTAGCATTAAAACCCAGAAGAACCAACCAAAGAAACCAAAACCACTGGCATGCGCCGCGAGTGTGCTGTGATAATAAGAGAAGTTTTCTCCTAAGTCTGTCCAAGGCGAAATGATTGCCTTGAATAAGAATTTGCCGATGTCGGCTAAGACGCGGATAAAGATTTCGCGTAAATATTCAAAATACGATGCCATTATCCAATAATCCCCCTTAATAATTTAAAGTTTAATTTTGTTGAGAAGCTTGCACCCATAGTTGCGTTGATGCAATCGAGATCCCAGCCTTCTAAATAAATACTAACAATAATTTCTGTTGGTTTATTCGCATAACATGGGATTAATAATTTTGTCGCTTCACTATTGATGTCTTCTAATGAGAATGATTCTTCTTTTGCGATTTCTAAGCCGTTAGCAGTTGATGCTTCTTTGTTATATGTATAAGCAATCTTTCTACTAACTGCATCGAATGAATTACCGAAGTAATGATCTTCTTGTTCAATCTTTTCATCACTTCCACCGATAGGATTATCATAAACAATCTTTTCACGGTCATTCACTTCGCCATATATTGTTTCACGAGTTTCACCGTTAACCGTACGGTAACAATCGTAATAACCATCCCTATCGTTATCTAAGCGACCACCTAATGTTGTGACGCTTTGTTTATACGGATCAACAATATAGTAATTGTAATGATTTTCTTCTGTGACAAGAATGGACACTCTTAAGCAGTTAACAAGACTATCTAATTTTTCTTTGATTTCACTAACTGATAATGTCCAATCTGGATTATCACGTTTTAATTGTTGCGCTCTTGCGGTATTAACTTCATCGTTAGCTTCAAATAAGCAGTGATTAGGAGATTCTGGATCAGTATCAAGAGTCACATAATAATCGATATTTGTGAATAAGTAGATGCTCTTACGGAAGAAACCATATTCAGCGATTTCTAAATTTGGTTCACCAGAGGAAGGCACTAATGAAGAAGAGCAATCATAGAACACTGGGTTATGAGATTGTGTGGCCATCCAGCTTTTCTTATTCATTGAGGAAACTGGAACGAAAACAAATTCTTTTTCCACTGGGGAGAGATCTAAATCTGAAACAAATGTGCTTAATTCAGAAGAATCAGAAATCTTTAAATTTGTTTGACCTGCGACAACAACGTCTAACGAGCGCATGTTTAAGCGATCACTCGCGCCATACCACGCGAGCGTTAAGGAAACGGACAATCCCACTAAGGCGATTGTCCCGATTGCAGCAGAGGTAATAATTCGTTTCTTGTTCATAAGCTGGACTACCCCCTACAACTTATTAATTTCAAAGGTTAGACCAAGGTCAAAGTAATGAGAAATTTCCTCATCGATTACGGAGTGATCCCAACCTTCAAGATAAATAGTAAAATCAACACGACCTAAATAATGGTCTTCTGCACCTGCTGTCTTACAGACAGAAGTTGGATGGCTTTCATCTTTATTGTATAAACGACCAGTAATCTCATCTTTGCCTGGCGCAATACTGCTTAAAGATTCATATTCTGCGGTTTTGAACACGCAATTATTATAATTCTCATAATAATTGATACCAGAGCGATGTTTGGCCGTGAACGAACTAATTTCATTTTTACCAGTTCCATTTAAATCAGCAATTTCATCAGCCCCATCATAAGATGATTTAATGCCACCAATAGAATCATACTCACCATAAATGATTTCGTTGCTGTCCTCATCGTAGTCAAAATAGTCATCTTTATTAAGATTCAATAAACCGCCAACTGTTGTCTTGCCAGGGTTGATTGCAGAAGGATTCATAATGAAATTATCATTATAATCATCGCTACGCTCTATATACATTCTTACTGCTTTATAAATGTTGCCATCTTCGGAACCAGAAGCTCTTACTTGAGCATCGGTTAACCACAATTCAGAGTTTTCAACATAGTTGTCAGAAACGGTTGTGTTAGAGCGCAAAACTCTAAAGACGAATGGAACTTTAGCAAAACAATTAAAATCAGCAGGAGCAGGAGTGTTTGTGTTTCCAACACTTGGTGATTTTTTTAGTGAAAAAGCATCACCTCTTGAATAAGAACCAGAAGTTACAGGAATTAAACAATTAGTGGCATATCCATTAGATCTTAAGTAGGCGTTTATACAAGCTGATTCAAGACCAGAACCAACAGGAGCAAAGTAATAATAGTTATTATCATTTTCCCATTTTGTTTCTTCCATGGTGCCCCAGAAATCTACAAATTGTTCCTCAACACGTTGAAGCATATCGAGTTCATCTTGAGTAATTTCAGGATGATGAGCAATATAGTCTTCATTTTCTGTTCTTATTTCTTCTACAGACATAACTTTTTGTGAAGAAGCAATTCCAATTTGTAATTGGACTGTATTTGTAACAGAAGTACCAGAATATGAAAGAGAAGCACGAGAGCTATAAGCATACCACGCTAAAGAACCACTAACAGTGCCTACTAATGAGGCGAAAGTGGCTATACCTAAGAAGGCAAACAATAATTTTGCGCGGTTATTCTTTTTCATATTCTCCTTCCTTAATTGATTTACTACATCAGCAAAGTCACGGGCACAAAGCACTTATTTCAGTGACCTTGCTGATATAAAGTTAATCTAATTATTCGATGTCGGTTGCAAATTCAAAACCGATGTCAAATTGTGAATCAATGTAATCTGCATCCCAAATTGGTGAGTTAGCAAATTCTTGCCATCCTTCAACCCAAATTGTGATATTGACTTTTAAATATTCGCTATTACTAGCAAGAGTTTTACCGATGGATTTAGAAGCACCATTGAGTTCGAGTTCATCGAGATCTAAATCATCTTCATTTGTCTTGACTAATAAGCCGTCTTCAACTTTAGCAGCATAAGCAACTTGGTTGCCTTCGCCGTAGATGACATCAACAAGTTGATTGCCATCACCAAAGCCGTATTTGTTACCTGTGTAGGCTTGATCAAGTTCACCATCACCATCGAGGTCTAATTTACCGTTAACGGCAATAGAACCACCATTCTTGGAGATTAAGCGGTTGATTTGATTTACGCCATCATCAGAAGCAACGTGGAATCTAATAGCATCAGATAAATCTTTTTTAACTGTGCCATTAGCATCGTCGGCAGCGATATATAAATCGGATAAATAAACATCTTTAGCGACGTTATTTTCTCCTGAGCCATTTCTTTCAACAAAACGAAGTTCTAAAGGTAGGGAAACGTAGTTGGATTCGTCTGCTTTTTGCCATTTGCTGTATTCACCTTTGCCAGCGATTGGATTTCTATAGAATTCAGCTGGAAGAGCATCGTCTTTATCCATTTCACCGGAAGTGATTGGTTGAACTTTTTGACCGAGATTATTAGCGGCTAAATAAGAAGCGATATCGTTTTTTGTTAAACGAGTGAGCCATTCGCCACCATCTAATCTTAATTGCAAGTTACCTGTTGTACCGCCAGACATACCTAAATAGGCACCGTTGGCTCTAGTGGAATATTGATACCAAGCAATAGTTCCAGAAATGGAACCGGCTAAGGTAAGACCAGCAAGAAGAGTTAAAGCAGGAACAATTAATCTATTCTTTTTCATGTTCGTTTTCTCCTAAGAGAATCAATTGATTCTTCGTAACTTATTAATTAATAATTGAAATTATTCGTTATCGTTATGTAAGGCAACACCAAATGTCATACCGACATTGAAGCTTTTTGCGACATAACTTTCTTCATCCCAAATTGATATATCTGTTTGGCCACCAGCACCTTTTAATAATGCTGACCAACCTTCTAACCAAATTGTGACTGTTACTCTTAAGTATTCACCATTATTTGCGCTTGTTTTACCAATTGGTGTACCACCTGATAAAACGCTGTCGTTATCTTGAGCGATAATTGTTGGATCATCAGCTTTATATGAATATTGGTAAGGAGCATCTTTATAAGAATCATCAGTAAGCTTATTACCTTCACTATCATATGTTGCAGGAATGAATGTTCCACCACCATATAAACATGTGTGTCTGTCCCATTCATAACCAACTTGATCGAATTCACCATTTTGGTCGATATCTAAGAAACCACCAACTTCTGTTTCTTCGTTTTCCTTAGCAAACAAGAAGTATTTATTAGCTGTGGCACCATTATCAATGTATTCGGTAGCAATGTGAACTCTAACAGCACTATCTAGGTCAAGACCATCGTCGTTAGCGTCTTGGATAGTTAAATCGGTTAAATATACATCATTTGCAAGATTTGTTTCAGTTGCTTGACCATCAACATCCTTAACTTTAAGAAGAATATCGAATTGCGCGTATGAAGAATCAGACGCTAATAACCAGTTGTCATATAAACCCTGGCCGCGATCTGGTTGTGCATAAAAATAAGATGAAACATCTTGTGTTCCAGTAGGATTCCCTTGATCATCATACATTGTTTCAGTTCTATGCTTTAGTTGTAAAGCAGCATCTTTATCTTGTTTGCCTGTTGTGATTGGCGCAAAAGAAGCACCTGGCAAATCTAAATCGCCAAGATCACTACCCCATGTTGTTCCATCATCAGCAGAGATTTGTAACAACTTGGAACAATGAGCAGATGTGCCTGTATAGGCCACTGTTGCTCTTGTGGAATATTGATACCAAGCAACGGTTCCAGAAATTGAACCTGCTAAAGTAAAAGCGGATAACAATGTAAGAGATGATATGACTACTTTTCTAGGCATTTTCATATGCAGCGATGTCAACTCCTAATTTCAATGTTGCACCTTCTGGTGGTTCATCTGAGTTGTCTGTATCTGGATCTTCTCCTTCTAACCAAACAACAAGAGTGTAACGCTTAACATCATTCTTAGCAAAATTGCCTACTTCGTATCTAGCTGCAACGGAAGACGAAATGAAAGAATCAGCAAGGATATAGCCATTGTCTGGATCTTCTTTGTGGTCGCTTGGAATAATCGACACAAATTCGCGCATGGTTCTATTACCGTCTTTATCATAGTTATATTGATCAGATTCTTTAGCGTAAACCTTATAGTCATGAGAGCCCGCCACCGCTGGGTCGTTTTCATAGACCATAATTCTTAAAGTGTCATCAACATAACGATTTGTTCCATCGTTTGATTTTTGGCTATCGGTGATATTAATTGAAAGATTGTATCTAGCGATAGAATTACCAACGTTACGAATGTAGAAAGTGTATTTAATGAAATAGATGGATTCAATTTCACCTTTTTCATTCTTGATTACTGTTTCATCATTCATGACTGGAGTATCTTCGTTATCTAAGTAATCGTGACTTGGAAGATTAACAAAAGATGTTTCTCTTAAAGTTGGTACGGAATCAAAGTGGAGATAAGAAGTTGCATCTTTAAAGGAGATCTTTTCACTAAGAGAAAGCTTGACATCTGAGTTAGTTAATTTAACAGAGAATGTACCAACTGTTCTACCAAGGAAAGAAATGATCACTAAAGATGTAATCCCGACGGCGGTGAAAAGACTCACCAAAGCGGCGATTTTCTTTCTTCTACGTTTTTTGACATAAGATAAATCGTACATAATTTTGTTTTTTGTGATGTTTACCCGAAGGTATAAAAGTGTTTTTTGTCCCAATAGGTTTTGAAATAAAAAGCCAGTGCCTATCATCCATTCACGGCGGATTATTTCTAACCCTAAGGCAACTGGCTATCTTTATTAAGACCCTGTAGTTTTGCGTCACCAAATTTCTCTGGTTTTGCTTTTTACTCGTAAATAAATTATCACAACGAAAAAACTAGCGCAATATATTTTTTAAATTTATATATAAATTAGATAAAGAAAAAGCGCACGTGGCGCTTATTTTTCTTCATTATTTTTTTGTAAATCTTTGAGCAATTCTGCTTTTAAAGCTTCTTTTTGTTCTTCGCTAAGATCATCTAATTTGGCAGGAGCAGATTCCTTTGCAGATGTCTTTTTGACATAGAAAACAAGGCCAACGATATTACCAGCCAATAAAACAAATAAAGGAAATACGAATAACCAAAAATAAAAGGTTGTATGTTGAAGCAAATAAAGAATAAGGCCATTGGCATTAGCTGCAGCATCCCTAGCGTTGCCATACTTCCCAAGCATGATAAGCATTATAATGCTGATAACAAACAAAAAAATGGTTATTGCCACATCGATAGCGATGCCTACAAAAATAATAGTTTTCAAGTTTTTCTTCATAATTTACACCAAAACTATAGTTTATATTACAACATATCATTTAATATTCAAATATTTTTTTCTTAGAGATAGCTTTGATCGTAGCTGCAAGTCTAAACAAGCATTCAAATTTCCAATCGAATTAAAAAAAGCGTCGCTCAAAAAGAACGACGCTAATTATTAATTCAATACTTAGTTAAATGAATTAGGCAACGTTAATGCTAAGACCAAAGCTGACTTCAGTGACGTCAACTTTATCAGTATAAACGTACTTTTGACCTGAAGATTTTTCTAAATCACCATCTAAATAGACTCTGAAGATACATCTTAAGTAGGATGATTGTGTACCATTTTGTGGAACGTCAACACCTTCTTTAGTGATGTTGTCTGTAGCATCATTTTTGAAAGCAATTTTGCCAACATAGTTAGCGGCAGAGATACCTTGAGCAGCATCACTACCAGCAACGGATTCCATGTAAATATCAACTGTAAAAGCTTTTTCTGTGTCTTTTGAACCATCAGTAGCTAAACCACCAACATAGGTTTGTGTAGCTTCATCAAAACTGAATTTAACTTTTTTGTTAGACATTTCACCACCAGCAGAAGCAATGTAGACAACATAATCAACATAGTAGGTGTTTGGGGAAACATTTGCAGCATTCTTCCAGGTATAGGAAGCAGCAGCACCTGTAGCAGCACTGACATCTTCAGGGTTTGTAATTGTCTTTAAACCTGTAGCATAATCTGTCCAACTATCACCAGAAGCAATGTGTGTGGCTGGAGATAAAACTGTTGCAGCAGATGTAAAGGAATAAGATGTAGCAGTACCAACTGGTGTAGCGTTACTGATAACTAAAGATTCGGATGTTGTGGCTTTAACTTTCATGCCATTAGCAAAAACTGTGCTGTTAGCAGAGAACCAAGCAACTGTGCCTGTAACGGAAGCAGCAGTGCTGAGTAAGAGAATTCCTAATGCAGGAATAATAACTTTTGTCTTTTTCATAAATTTTATTAAACTCCTTATATAAACGACAAAATCACTCAACTAATATCTAAATTGAGTGGACGATAGGTTTTGCATCACATGTCGCCAATAAGGTTTGGGACTTTCCTTATCGCTTTCGCTTTGCACAATAATGTTAAATTAATATCAGATTCTTGTCAAATATTTTTTTATATATTCAGTGAATATAAAAGAAAAGCGCATATCAATACGCTTCTCGTTTTTAGCTGTTTTGAATCCTATGCTTTATACAAACCATGGAGGTTGCAGTATTCGTAAACCGCCACCACTTCTTCGCCTGGAAGCAAAGCAAACTGAGCTTCTGGAGCTTGGCCTGGTTTCAATTGTTTTCTTTGATTACCGAGATTTGTTTCTAAAGCAATCCATTGAATGTAGTGAGCTTCTAACATTGGGTGAGTGACTTCACCAACTTTAACAGAAACAATATTGCCTTCTACTTTGTAGACTGGTAAATGCTTTTCATGAGCGCCATCTTCAGTATTGACCTGAATTTCTTTCATGGCTTCACCACAGCACTTTGTTGGGCAACAATCCATATCATTAACCATGGCAACAATCTTGCCACATTTTTCACATTTTAAAAATTTCATCATATGTATTTCCTTCTATTTATATCCTCTTTTATTATTAATATTATTTACTTAATTAGCAAACAAAATAACTTATTAATTTAAAATTGGTTTTCCCTTATTGTGCGAACAATAAAAAGGCGACTTCATTTAATTTAGAAATCGCCTTCAAATGCTATGGATTAATGACAATTGGTTCTTGAGCTGTACCAGTGACAGCTATTGTGCCGATATAGATTGTCTTTCCTGTTACATATTCTTTAATTGTCACTGTAATAATTCCTTCTTCAGGAACAATCTCAATTAAGTATTGTGAGAACAAATAATATGTACCACTGACGTTATTGGCATCAACATCGGCTATTAAAGTTGTTGTCTCAGTGAAACCTATACCATTTTCTTGCAATAAGTTTATAACTAAGATTTTTGTTGTAGATAGATTACTATCAGCAATAGCTAATACAGATTGGTTAATTATTTCAGCAGTTGAATACTTAACACCATTTTCTGTACGATAAACCTTCATCGAAGATCTTTGGTCTGTTGTTCCATCATAGATATATGTATTTACCAATGCATTTTCAGCATATGGATCTGAACCATTATAAACACTTTGATTAATAGTTCTTGTATAACTCGAAGCACCATCAATTCTTGTATCAGTAATTGTGGTAATAATTAAAGTGTCTGAATTTACGAAGTAATCATAGTACTGCATTCGTTTTGTCTCATAGGAGTGAGATGATTCAGCTTGAATACTAATTGGAGTCGATGAACCCGATTCGTGAACCAAAGTGATGTTATCTCCACTATAAACAGGTGGAGCTTTATTAGTCTGTGCTCGGCTTAAAGCAACATCACCAGCATTTCTATCCATTTCAAATTCACCTTTAGCTTGTGGCATAATTACCATGCAAACAGAATCAGAGTAATCTACCGCTGAGGAAACATTAATAACAGCCACACCAGCTTTATAAGTAGATGGTTCAGGCAAAGTTTGTAAAACCACACCAAGCGGATAAGAATATGCATTTTCAACTAAAGTGAATTTTTCATAGAAAGTGGTTCTTTGAGTTTTGGCAGCATTAGCACCAATATCTAGATATAACAAGTATCCACCTGTACCACCTGGAACAGAACCCAAGCAATATTCTCCGGCATTCATGGGAATTTCAAAGTAATATGCATAATATTGAAGCAATGAATTGTTCTTAATTTGGCTAGTCTTGAATAAGGAAGACGTTGAACTTACATAGCCAGCAGGAAGTTCTGATAGCGCAAGATTGTTATCATCAGGATTCTTTCCATTAACTAAAGATGTTCTATTGCCCAAAGCATCAAAGATATAAGGACAAGAATATGTAATATTTCCAGATTTATCTTTGAGTTTATAGACGTATGAACGATTTTTAGCAGTTGTAGAAGTATCTTTAAAAATCTCTTCTATTTCGAAAATGTTAGTGATTTTATTACCGCTTCTAACTATTTTATGCAAAGAAAAGAATGAGTTGACGGTAGTTGTAAAATATGTCCCGGCAAAGAAATTGATATAACCAGTTTCTTTCAAATTAAAGTCAATACTATTAACTGGCAATTCGAAATTAGTATGCTCTTCTCCAAGAATAGAAACCCAGTCAGCGTTTAAAATATGATCCATTGAAATGGTGGCATCCATAAAGTGCAAGCCATATAGATATCTTGTCGAGCCACTCACAGCAGCATCTGATGTTAAAATATTCTCAAAAGCAGTTTTTGAATCATTATATTTTTCGTAATTAGCAGCAACAGAGGCAGTTACATCAACAACATTTCCGCTTGCATTTACAGTTTTAACATTAGATAGTTTTGTATCACCAGTTTTAAAACTATTCTTAATGTTGGTTTGTTGAGAGTTTTGTGATGCATTATAACGAGATACACGCATGCTACTCTCGTCTTTAGTTAATTCTGTTTTAGATGAATTTAAATTAGAACCAACAGTAACATAACCAGTATTGCTATCTTTTGGATAATAATTTGCAATGTTAGTAGTTGTGGCAGTATGTGTTTGCTCATCATCTTTAACAACGTTCAAAGGGAAGAAAGTCGTATCGTTTGATGTATACTCCATACCATATTCAGTCCTATCGTAATACCGATCGATATCTGGGCCATCAATTTCAGCATAAGAAACAATAATTGGATGGAGATTATTCATGGTAGTAACCCAGTTAGCATGATCGGTTTGATACTGTGCATAATCAGTTTGATACTGTGCATAATCTTCCTCATATTTGGCTTGATCACGCTCGTACTGAGCATATTCATTATTATATTGTTGCCATGCAGCATTGTATGCAGTTAAATCGGTTTGGTATTGAGAGAGAGCAGCTTGATAAGCTACATTGTTCACAGTTCCCTGCATTGAAGTAAGTGTGAAAGTAGTACAGTTGCTAAGATTGAGTGCTGTATTTTTGTTGCTTCTAGTCGTATAAAGAGTTCCATAATAATTTCTTAAATAGTAATATCGACTATTAGAGTAGGCGTAAAATTGATTTGACCCACTATTGGTGAAAGAGGTACCACTTTCTTCGTTTGTAGATAGAGAAACATAGCCACTACCATTACTAGATCTAACGACATAGTAGTTAGTGCCATCAATTACAGTATAGATTTTGGTTGTGCCGTTTAAATTTGTAAATCTCCAAGGATATTGTGATTGGCCAGCAGAAAAAGTTGCATATCCTGAACCAGAATATTTTAAATAATCGGTACCGTCGGAAATTTGATAATCTCCAGCTGAAAACATATAATCTGATTGTGACGGCTCTATAGGTTCAGTTATTGTTGGAGCTGTTGGAGCTGTTGGAGCTGTTGGAGCTGTTGGAGCTGTTGGCTCAGTAGGCAACGGAGACATAACCCAACCATTATTGTAATTTAGATAATAACCATTATAGGAATAACGAATGTGACCACTTGAATCCCTATCGATGGTCCATGTAGTAGCATTAGTTTGGTCAGTTCTTAGAATCACACCGTTAGCATAGGAAACAGACAAATAATAGTTTGCATATGCTGCAGTAGAACTCCTTGTGGTGTAGATAGTACCCGTTGTTCCTGTTGTAGGAATTGTCCAAACAATGGCACTATCTTGAGTGGACGCTGAAACAGCAGCATTATTTGCAAAATTGGTAGCAGTCAAATAGTTTGTGCCATCAACAGTGATTCTATACCCTGAGTGATGATAATATTTTTGATAGTTGTAAACATTAAAGGTACCACCTTGTAAATAGTTATAGTTAGAATCATCGCCTCTGTGGGTGTTAACAAAATTACCTGCCTTTTGATAATTCGCATTAGAATGTCTAAAAGCCCTTATTGTTTCGCCTACATCGGTATCATAGTCTGGATCGATTGTGTCGTCAGCAGTATTTTTTTCTCCACCAGGCGCAATAATGTGATTCTTTTTCCACGAATAAGAATAGTTAGTCGATGAGAACGTAGTGCTTTTACGGATATCGGTGATTCGATCATACATGTTAATCATGTTTAAAGAACCACCCCAACCATTTGAGTTGCCATCTTCAGTAGCATTAAATTCTTTGTTTGGACCATATGTCACATCGTAAAGAGTTTTGGTAGCCTTATTAATGTTTTTGACATCATTGGTGTAGCCAACCAAAGTATAGTCAGAAATATTATCTGTATGAGCATACCCTGTCGTGCTCCCTGAGATATCGGTAGAAATGTCGAGACGTGATCCATCAACCAAAACGTTTTCCATCATGATGTGATTATCTGTTAAATCATCATCATTGACATAACCAGCAGCAATACCCATTAAAGAATCTTTAACCGAGGTTTTAACTGTGATGTTGTAGAGACCAGTATTCGCAAATTGATTAGTAGAACTACTATAATTTGTAATGTCATCATTGTAGTCGCCTATAACTCCAAAGAAACCTAAGATATGTGGCTGTTCAAAAGTGCTGCTAGTTACAACGGCCGGATGAACGTTATAATCGATAAACTTGTTTGAAACAGTTAAATTAGAAACAACGTAACCCTTACCATTAAAATAACTTGCAAACGGATTATCTTCTGTGCCAATCGGAGGAAGAGTCCAACCGGACATGTTGACATTATCAGCTAGTTCAAAATAGAGTTGTTTATTTTTAAAAACTCCGAGATATTGTAACCAAGCAAGATTGTATAAATGTCTAGGGTTTCTAATACCATAAGGGTTTTGAGAAGTTCCATCGCCATAAGCAAAATAACCACTAGATGAGGAACCATCAATAGGCATAGTATTTGTTTCGCCTTGATTACCGACTTTAGTAGTTGGACGGAACCATGCAAGAGAAAGACTAGCTGAGATAGTTCCAGCCGCAAGTAAGACAAAAGCACCAATTTGAAGAAATTTATTCTTTTTCATTAGAGCACCTCTAAAATCCAATCGCAGGTGAAATAAATTTGTCCACCATAAGTACCTTCCAATGTACTATCCCCTAAGTAGGTAGAATAGATAGCACTGATAGCATTGGCATCATAATTAACAATCATAGCAACGTAAAGAATCGAAGAACCATCTCCCGGAGAAGAAAAAATAGTTGGATTTTGCTTGAAAGTAATACCAGCACCAGAAGTGGCAAAATTGACAAACGATTCGCTGAGAGTGATAGAGTTCGTTGGAATATCAATTCTATTATCAGTCGAATTGCCGGTGAGAGTTTCATATTGATCTTCTGAATATTGAGCACACTTGAAATTAATCGCGGAGCTAAGAGGATAGCAATCAACCACTTTTTCAACCATCTGCCCAGAAATTCCATCAAGAACAGTTGCCGTTTTTGTGCCTCTTTTTAGTGTCTTCGTTCCTTCTGGATCTTCAGAAGTGACATCTCCGAGTTTATAAACTGGTAGACCAGTTACAGAATCAGTTTCTCCTAAGAAACCTTCCGCCGAAGTTAAGCCCTTAATGTACATATCGCCTTCTGAGTTTGTGACGAATTCATCCTTAAGAGTAAAAAGAACCAAGAGAGGATGATCGGTATCAAGTGGGTTGTAATCTCCCATTGCAAAAATGTCGTCAGTTGTTTCTTCTCCACCATAGATGGTTGCAGAAGGGGTGTTTTTGAAAGAGAAATTATAATTATGGCTATTGCCAGTTCCTTTGTCTATAGTTTCGACATATTCAAATATTTCGATTTTGTTTAGTTTGCCTGTGTGTTCGTTAACTTTGATTTTGATGCCATCACCACCAACAGTGTAATTCATAGCAAACCAGGCAATTGTTGCAGTAAAAACGGTAACAAGAGAAAATAACGCAACAGAGGTCGCGCCGATAATCTTTAATGATTTTTTGTTTGGTTTTGCTTTGTTCATATTAATAAAAAATCCAGTTACCGAATGCTTTCAGGCAACTGGCTATCTTTTATAAGACCCTTTAGCTTTGCGTCACCGAATCACTTCGGCTTTGCTTTTGACTTTGTCATTATATATTTATTGAAAATAGAAATGCAAACATTTTTTATGCGCAAAAAGAAAAAAATAATAAATAATGATTTTATTTACAATATAATCATGTAATATTTGAGGTTAATATTTAGCTAATATATCGATCAAAGCCAAAATGATAATATTTAAAAAAGAAGAAAACAAAAGGCCCATTGTTGGGTCTTGTTATATTTATTAATAAATATTCAAATTATTCTTGTTTGCTGTCCACTACTTCTTGTTCTACTTCTTTAGCGGGTTTATTTTCCACTTCCACCATATTCATTGATCTATGAACAAAGACTGGTAAGAGGGTAATAAATGTATAAGAGAGCAAGAGAATGAATGTTTGATATTGGACTATGTGACCTTCACCACTATTGAGGATATCGTTAACTAAGAAATAGATGGAGAAGATGGCGACTAAAGCGCCTAAGATGTAGCTTGCTACAACATACATTTTTCTAATCTTTTGATTTCTAATAGCGACAAAATAGACGAGTTCTAAGACTGATGCCACTAGCATTAAAAGAGCAACGGAGAAGAGCACTACTTCTTTTTTGTTATATTCCACAATAGAAAGAACAAAGTTAGTGACTAATAAGCAAACTGTAACAATGATAGAAATGACTCTTAATAAACCAACTCTACCAATGGTTAAGCCCGCTAAGAATAAGACAGTAGCGATAATTTCAATTAAGGCTAATGAAGCAATCCAACTAAAGCCATCACTTAATAAAGAGGAAGCAATAGCGACAACTGCGCACACTAAGCCAATAACTGTTAATATTGTGGCCACTAATGGGAATTTTTTGATTTCGTATTTAATCATAAAAGGTACCTTCCTTTTTAAGACATTATACTCTTTATTTTATTTATGTGAAATAGGTATAACTCTTAACTATTAATAGACTAGTAATATATAATTATGAAAAAGGTGTGCACATATATGGATAAAGAAGTAAGAGAACTTATTAATTTAGAAACAATCAGGCAAAATGATGGCATCGAGCTTATTGCTAGTGAAAACTACGCTAGTAAGGAAGTAAGAGAGATGATGTCATCAATCTTAACTAATAAATACGCTGAAGGATATCCTGGGAAGAGATATTATGGGGGCTGCGAATATATCGATAAAGTTGAAAATTTAGCCATTGAAAGAGCGTGCCAACTATTTGGTAGTAAATTCGCTAATGTCCAGCCTCATAGTGGTTCTCAAGCTAATGCCGCGGCTTATAGAGCGTTACTTCCAGAAGGTGGTAAGATCCTTTCTTTAGTTCTTAATGATGGCGGCCATCTTACGCATGGTTCTCCTGTTTCTTTTTCTTCTCATTTATATACATTTTCTTTTTATCCACTCAAAGATGGTCATTTAGATTATGACGCCATTGAAAAAATCGCTATCGAAGAAAAACCAGATTTAATTTTATGTGGTTATAGTGCGTACCCATACGCGATTAATTTTAAAAGATTTAAGGAAATCGCTGATAAAGTAGGCGCATATCTCATGTGCGATATGGCGCATATCGCGGGTTTAATTGCCGCGGGTGAACATATGAACCCTGTTCCATACTGTGATATCGTGACATCCACCACTCATAAGACTTTAAGAGGTCCTAGAGGGGGATTAATACTTACTAATGATGAAGAAATTATTAAGAAAGTTAATTCCGCGATATTCCCATATTATCAAGGTGGACCACTAGAACATATTATTGCCGCGAAAGCCGTATGTTTTAAAGAAGCGATGAGTGATGAATTTAAGAAATACGCTAAACAAATCATTATTAATACCAAAGCATGCGCGGATAAATTAAAAGAATTAGGCGCTATTACTTCTGGAACTGATAATCATTTATTCTTACTTAATGTCTTAGATACATATGGTATTAACGGTAAAGAAGCTCAATTAGCCTTAGAAGAAATTGGTATTACCACTAATAAGAATATGATTCCTAATGATACTTTAACGCCAGGAAAAACAAGTGGCTTACGTATTGGTTTTGCGGCGGTCACTACAAGAGGATGTACAAAAGAAGAAGCAGAAGAAGTTGCTACTATCATTCATAAATATTTAAAAAATGAATTAGATAAAGAAGACGCGAAAAAGTTAGTGCATAAATTAACTAGTAACTGGAAACAAATTCAAGATATTTAATTAACTTAAAAATTTTAAAAAAATTCATCCCTATTATTTATATTTATCTACTGAATATATATAGATTACTTAGTTTACTAAAATATAAATATAGGGATGTTTTTCTTACCCAAAAATAAGCCTTGATTAAGGTGATTTTTATGCTTATTATTTAGCCGTTATAACACGTGTCAAAGGTGGAAATGTGCGCTCACTTCGACAAGAGCTCGTCGCTTGTGAAGCGTCGGCGTACGACCACGCCGCACTCTAGCCATAGAGTGGATTCGGGGATGCAGGTGGGAAGCAAGTAGATGACCTCTGGCTAAATATAGCGCGTTCCCTTAATGAAGCCGTCCTGCTTGACACACTAAAAAAGCCCAATTATGGGCTTTTAATTTACTTCTTTTCTAATTCAGTACCTTTATACATCCAGTCATTCCACGAAAAGTTTTTCCATGTATTGAAATGTAAACGGTGCATTTCTTCAGTAACTAATATCAATTTACCGACGATATGTCTTTTTGGTGTGAAATCATAGACCATGCCGTTAATAAATAAACTAAAGTTAGTTAAGTCGTTTTCAATAATTAAAGTATTTTGTGAACTATATGATATATCAAAATGCCATGGCTCATTATCTTTAATACCATCAAAATGAATACCAGTATGATCAAATCTAATTTTGCCTTCACCACATTTGATTGATGTCGCGTTATTATCTTTAATATATTCATAGTCAGGCATTTTACCGAGTTTTACTTCTTCTTCGATAAAGAAATCTTTATTATCTCTTATTTCATGAATGACTTCGACTCTTTCCCAGTCCACCCAATCAGTTGGCGTATCAAAGAGCTTGCAAGTTTCATCAAATGGATGCCAATCATAATAATCATCCATCGTGCCACCATTACCACACTCTAAACATCTAAGTGTTCTACCTGTAGTATCGATGCATAATTCTTTACCGCATCTTGGACATTTATAGAGCATATCGTTCATATTGGTAAGAATCTTACCTTTACTCTTATATTTAATGCGTGCGGTTTTATTCCATTTATAATCGTCTTGTC